>ENA-OUVC01000307-OUVC01000307.1-marine-metagenome-genome-assembly--contig:-NODE-307-length-33853-cov-4.837311_pt1 | contig 33853 bp, 23 predicted proteins | sample MGYA00248622_ERZ508571 | MGnify/ENA primary metagenome ERZ508571 (study PRJEB26236, sample SAMN06267175) | marine metagenome | isolation source: Columbia River Estuary | place: USA:Columbia River Estuary... | reverse complement strand
GTCTTATGACTTAGTATATCAATCAACCATCGAATTAGAAAACATCCTAAACACTTCTAATGATGAAATGAAATTAGTAAGTAAGATGAAAGAATTAGTACCTGAGTATATTAGTAATAATAGTATTTATGAGAAGTTAGATGCTAGTGTGATTTCGATAGCGAAGTAATTCATAAATGAGTTTCACGAAGTGGACTCATTTATAGTATAGATAATATTGGGGCCCGCGAAGCGGGCCTTTTTTTATGCATAATTTTTGCGACTCTCGGTGTGATTCAATATCTTGCAATTTCATGCGTACGAGAATGTTTAAACAAGTGGTATTGATGGGGATTATTGCCATCAGCCTAAAAGCCAATGCTCAGAATTCAGCACCTATATTAACCAAAGCGAAAGTTCTTCAAACTGCCATGGATTTGGCGGCGGCGGGAAAATGGGGATTGGTGAAGGAAGATATGGCCGCCGCTCAGATTCAAGATTTATATCGTGATGGCAGCGGGGTAACTCATGCGTATGTTTTGCAAACCATTCAAGGTGTTCCCGTGATGAATGGTGTAATGGGTCTGCACTTTAACTTAAATGGTGATTTATTGTACTCTACCAATAGAGCGGTGGCACACGCATCGGATCACCTGATCGGGTCATTCGCATCATTAAATAAGGAAGTACTTGGCGCAAAAGCCATCGAACAAGAAAATGGATTGGCCCGCAACGTAATTTCCGACGGTAGCAATGAATCGTCGATTTTTCCTACAACCGGAATCAAATGGCAGCCGATGACCATCGGAACCCAATTCGATGAAACAAAGTTTTATACTCAAATGATGGCCTGGCCCAACGAAAAGGGAGATTTGATCGCCGCTCAGTATTTTGTGTTCTATAATTCTGCAACTTCAGACTGGGTGAATTTGTGGATTGATGCTTCGGGCAAAATTTTGCAACGACATAGTTGGACCGTTCATTGTACCCCGAAAGCGGTATCTGCCGAGGATAAAAATATTGCCAACCAAGCTTCATTATCGGCCCTGGAAGCAAATCGTCCGCTCATCGGAAAAAGCGTTTCTCAGAATTTATTGTTATCAGGTAGCAAGCCCTTGCAACGCCGTGGCGATGGTGCAACTTACAAGTCGTTCTCTTTCCCAACAGAAAGCCCTTTGTATGGCAGCCCTTCTTCTTTGACAAGTCCGGCAGACGCCCAAGCATCGCCTTTTGGATGGCATGATGTGGATGGCAAAGCGGGTGCAGAATATACAATTACTCGTGGAAATAACGTGTATGCTTCGGAAGATGTTGCTGGAAAAAATACGCCAGGTAAATCTCCGGATGGTGGTGCTTCGCTAGCCTTTAATTTGACCTATGATCCTACTGAGCCCAATCCCGTAAATTATCAAGATTTCGCCATTGGTAATTTGTTTGTGGTGAATAATTTGATGCACGACATTTCGCAACGTTACGGATTTGACGAACCCAGTGGGAATTTCCAGCGGACTAACTATGACGGTTTTGGTGCTCCCAATGATGCTGTGAATGCGGATGCTCAAGATGGTAGTGGTACGAATAATGCAAATATGTCGACCCCGCCCGACGGTTCTGCCCCTCGCATGCAAATGTTCATTTGGGATGGTGTAGGCGCTAAGGCCAACTTGGTTGTTGATAGCAAAGGAATTAAATATGGCGTAGGTATCACAGATGGCAATTGGGGTAAGAAAATCACCGCCGTGCCTACCAAAGGAAAAATGGTGTTGGTGAAAGACAATGTAAATCCCGTTACCAATAAATGTTGCACGGGTTTAACCAATAGTGCGGAATTAAAGGACAATTTTGCAGGCATCGTTCGTGGCGGATGCACCTTTGTTCAAAAAGTATATCGTGCACAATCAAACGGAGCAACGGCTGCAATTTTATTGGATACTTCTGCTGCTGATGCTGTGATTACGATGGCAACTGATAACACCGCGCAAGCGAGCAAGGTAACAATCCCCGTAATATTTGTACGCTTTTCAAATGCCAATGAATTGAGGGCATTTTTGGCCGATTCTTCGCTGAATATCACGTTTTATGATAGTTCTGCGTATGCTAAAAAGACCGATAGTGATTTGGATTTGGGCGTAATGGGTCATGAATACACCCACGGGATTTCTATTCGTTTAACATGCGGCCCTTCAAATTCTAATGGCTTGAGCAATGCCGAGCAAATGGGCGAAGGTTGGAGTGATTTTATTGGATTGGCATTTACTGCAAAAAAGGGCGATGTGGGTTCTAAGCCACGCGGGGTTGGAAATTGGTTATTTGGCCAAGATCAAACTGGCGATGGCATTCGCACCTATGCATACTCAACCAATATGTCGTTGAATCCCCATACCTACGGAAATTTGGCAAAAGCTGCATCGGGTGTGCAAACTGAGGTTCATTACACTGGTGAAATTTGGTGTGCTATGCTTTGGGATATGTATTGGGGTTATGTAGATAAATACGGATTTGATGAGGACTTATACAACGGAACCGGCGGAAACAATCGTGCGGTACAAGTGGTGATTGATGCGATGAAGTTACAGCCATGCGGTCCGGGGTTTGTGGATGCGCGCGATGCAATTTTGGCGGCCGACAGTATTCGATACGGCGGAGCAAATAAGAAAATTATCTGGGATGCTTTTGCTCGCAGAGGTTTGGGATATTCTGCTGCACAAGGTAGCGCGAGTAACTGCGCTGATGGAGAAGAGGCGTTTGACTTGCCGCCAGTTCCAGCATCGCAAGTGAATCAAGTCGAACAGAGTTGGTTGAAAGTTCATCCCAATCCAGCGACAGATGTTTTCGTTATCGAGCCGATGTCGGTTTTGAAAATCGAATCAGCAGTTGTATTTGATATCAAAGGCGCGGTTCATTCGGTTCAGACTACATCGTTGAATGGCGGCGGCTTGGCTTTGGATGTTCGCGGATTATCGTCGGGAATTTATTGGGTTCAGGTAAAAGCGGGCTCAGAATTTGCTGCGATTAAGCTCGTAAAGCCTTAATTTTATTTTCGGTATATTTGTAAAAATAAAAATCAAGGGTTGATGCGTGTTTGTGCGTTTTCGGTCTTGGTTTTTAGATAATTAGACCACTATAGTTAGGAATGTTAGAAATCACTTTTGCCTTAGTTGCTTATATATTGGGATCAATTCCCAATGCGATATGGGTGGGTAATCGTTTTTATGGCATCGATGTAAGAGAGCATGGCAGTGGAAATGCTGGAGCAACCAATGTGTTTCGTGTATTGGGCAAAGTGCCTGGTACGATCGTCTTGATTTTGGATATTCTCAAAGGCTATTTTGCTGTGAGATTGGCTGATGTGGTTGATTTTTTGTCTAGGGATGGTTATTCGGATCTGGCTTTGAGTCGTAACGATTTAAGCGGTTTGGCAGTGGGTGATCATAAATTATTAATGGTTCTTTTTGGCACCATGTCGGTCATTGGACATTTGATTCCCTTATTCGCTAAGTTTAAGGGCGGCAAGGGTGTGGCAACATTGTTCGGGATGCTGATTGCGTTGAATCCAGCTGTAGCGGGTTTGGCATTGGCCGTGTTTGTGGTTACCAATATTATCACGGGTTATGTGAGCATCGGCTCGTTATTGGCTGGATTGTCGATTCCGTTTTTATTTGTCCGTGTTTTTGGCGAGACTGATTTGAGTATTTTGATTTTCAGTTTTTTGGTGGCGGGTTTGGTTTTGGTTACGCATCGCAAAAATGTTAAACGTTTGATTGCGGGTGAAGAGACCAAGACGCGCATCGTAATGAAGCAAAAGAAATAAGCGTTTATGTTAATGGTGAATTCATCTCCCAAGATAAATCCGGAGGCGGTTGAGGAAACTTTGCTCGATAGTGGCTGGCAGATAGTTTTGTATAATGATGAGGTGAACTCGTTTGATTGGGTGATTGTAAATTTGATAAAATATTGCAATCATAATCGTTTACAGGCGGAGCAGTGCGCTTGGTTTGTACACAATAATGGTAAATATGCTGTTAAAAACGGGGGGTACGATGATTTAGAGCCTGTTTGTAGTGCTTTGTGCGAAAAAGGTTTGTCGGCTCAACTCGAGGTGCAGTAAATTTGAAACATTATGAAAAAAGTATTTCCATCGGCTGAAGCGGCCATTGCAGACATAGAAGACGGAGCGGTGTTGATGTTGGGCGGGTTTGGGTTGTGCGGTATTCCGGAGAATTCGATAGCGGCTTTAGTGAAGAAGGGTGTAAAGGGGTTGACATGTATATCGAACAATGCGGGGGTGGATGATTTTGGAATTGGATTGATGTTGCAGGGCAAGCAGGTGAAGAAGATGGTGAGTTCATATGTGGGGGAGAATGCGGAGTTTGAGAGGCAGTTATTGAGTGGTGAGTTGGAGGTTGAATTGATACCCCAGGGTACATTGGCCGAAAGGTGTCGCGCCGCAGGCGCGGGAATCCCAGCTTTTTATACCCCAGCAGGCGTTGGAACCGAGGTTGCCGAGGGCAAGGAATTACGCGTTTTTGGCGATAAAACCTACCTAATGGAATATGCCTTTGATGCCGACTTCGCCATCGTGAAAGCATGGAAAGGCGATAAGCACGGCAATTTGATGTTTAAAGATACCGCAAGGAACTTCAATCCTATGATGGCTATGGCAGGTAAAATTACCATTGCTGAAGTAGAAGAATTGGTGGAGGCGGGTGAAATGACACCAAATGATATTCATGTACCAGGTATTTATGTGAATAGGATCGTTTTGGGAGAGAATTACGAGAAACGCATCGAACAGAGAACAACCAAGCCCAGAGTTTAAAGTTATGGGAGTTGAATTGCCGACATTGGTTTTTGCCACCAATAATCAACATAAGATTGATGAAGCGCAAGCCATCGTTCAAGGCAAATTGCATTTGATATCATTAAAGGAGGCGGGTGTAGAGATTGATGTGGAGGAAACAGAGACAACTTTTCGAGGAAATGCATTGCTAAAGGCTCAGGCTGTTTGGGAATTAACCGGTTTACCTTGCGTGGCCGATGATAGCGGTTTGTGTGTTGAAGCATTGGGCGGAGAGCCTGGTGTGTATTCTTCTCGATATGCGGGTGAGGCGGGGAATCATAATAAGAACAACGAAAAATTGTTGAATGAGATGCTGGAGAAGGCGGATCGAAGTGCATTTTTCACGACGGTTTTGTGTTTGGTGGGGTTGGAGGATACACCTATATATATAGAGGGCAGGGTAAATGGTGTGATTCTAACAGAAATTCAAGGTCAGGATGGCTTTGGATATGATCCATTGTTTTGTCCAGATGGTGAGAATCGTTCTTTTGCTGAAATGTCTGCAGCGGAAAAAAATGCGATGAGTCATAGAGGTCGGGCCTTTCAGTCTTTAATGGATTTTTTGGGATGATCAACGAGAGTTTTGACAATGGGGTCCCTCATTTGGCTGTGGTCGATTACGATTATCATTTGGAGCCAGAGCAAATTGCCCAATATGCGATAGAACCTCGCGATGCAAGCAAACTGTTGGTTTGGACTGGTAGCGAAATCAAGGATCGTAGTTTCCATGAATTAGATCAGGAATTGGGTTCGGACGTGTTGTTGGTTGCCAATGACACCAAGGTAATACCTGCGCGGTTGCATGCTTTGACATCGGGGGGGCATCAAATAGAGATATTTTTATTGAAACCTTTGGACCCGGAGTGGTTGAGGTGGGAGGCGATGATTGGGAATCGCAGGCGATTTAAAGAAGGGGATTCGGCATTGGTTTCGGGGAAGCTGACCTTGAAGTGGCTAAATCGGGAAGAGAATCAAGTGGAGTTTGAATTGCCATCTGGGTATACTAGTATGCCCGAGGCGATAGAGGATTTAGGGAAGGTGCCATTGCCACCATATATAGATAGGGGTGTTGAGGTTGGCGATAAAGAAAGATATCAAGCGATTTTTGCCCAGAAGGCTGGTGCGGTGGCGGCGCCTACGGCATCGTTACACTTTACACAGGAGTTGGAGCAGCGGATGTTGGGGAAGGGAATTGGGTTAGCGAAACTGACATTGCATGTGGGTGCGGGGACATTTAAGCCGATGAGTGGAGAGTTTTCGCATCAGCACGACATGCATTCGGAGCAGTTTGAGATAACCCAGGAACTTATATCGCAACTTTTGGACAGGGTTTATCCGAGGGAAATCATGAGCGAGGGGGATTTGGGACAAGAAAATAGGGTGAGTATGAGAGGGAGGGTAGTGGCGATTGGGACAACTTCGATGCGTGTTTTGGAGAGTTTGTATTATATCGGTGTCAGAATTTTAGGAAATCAGTGGATGGGAAGGGTGGAGACGGAGGATGCGTATTGTGATTTATCGGTTCGTTTGTTGAATCGGGAGGTGGATTTGAAAGAATCTTTATTGGCGATTCGGGATTTTTGTGATGGTTGTGGTGGCAGTTTGAAAGGTGAAACGAAGATTTTTATTGTTTCGGGATTCAATTTCCGGATTTGTGATGGGTTGATTACGAACTTTCACCAGCCAAAATCTACGTTATTGATGTTAGTTGATGCGTTTTTGGGAGGGAAGTGGCGGGTGATATATGGGCATGCGCACCGTGAAAGCTATCGTTTCCTTAGCTATGGCGATGGTTCTTTGCTTTGGCGATATTTTTTTTAGGGGGGTAAACGATTGAATGACTAGGTGTTGGTGAAAGCCTTTGGATTATTTTAGAGAATGTATTTGAAAATGCGAAAAATGATAGTACTTTTGCATCCCGTTCTGATAGAGACGTCCACCGATTTGGGCAGATAAAAAATTCTTTAAGTTTTATTTGTTTAGAGAGAAAAAACATCACTATCTTTGCGACCCCGTTCTGAAAGTTACGAAGTGCCAAAAACAAACAAACGTTTAAATAGGCCGAGTTAATTTTTTAAAAATTAAATTTGGTTTCATCAAAAACAAGTTGTAGTTTTGCACCCCGTTTCGGAAGGAACAAGGAAAAAAGCAATAAACGAACCTTCGGGTTTGAGTTTATAAAGTTCTTTGAAAGATACAGAGTAAGGAATAACAAGCCACCCAAAATTATAAATACTTTGGGAAGCCGGATCAAACAAACATTTTACAATGGAGAGTTTGATCCTGGCTCAGGATGAACGCTAGCGGCAGGCCTAATACATGCAAGTCGAGGGTGATTATCGGATTCGTCTGATATGAAACCGGCGCACGGGTGCGTAACACGTATGCAACCTACCTTTAACTGGGGTATAGCTCAGAGAAATCTGAATTAATCCCCCATAACACTACGACATGGCATCATGATGTAGTTAAAGCTCCGGCGGTTAAGGATGGGCATGCGGTACATTAGCTAGTTGGTGAGGTAATGGCTCACCAAGGCTACGATGTATAGGGGGTCTGAGAGGATGATCCCCCACACTGGTACTGAGACACGGACCAGACTCCTACGGGAGGCAGCAGTAGGGAATATTGGTCAATGGACGCAAGTCTGAACCAGCCATGCCGCGTGAAGGATGAAGGCCCTCTGGGTCGTAAACTTCTTTTATTAGGGAAGAAACCTCAGGATGCGTCCTGAGCTGACGGTACTTAATGAATAAGGATCGGCTAACTTCGTGCCAGCAGCCGCGGTAAGACGAAGGATCCAAGCGTTGTCCGGATTTACTGGGTTTAAAGGGTGCGTAGGCGGAAAATTAAGTCAGTGGTGAAAGCCCGCAGCTCAACTGTGGAACTGCCATTGAAACTGGTTTTCTTGAATATAGCTGAGGCAGATGGAATATAACATGTAGCGGTGAAATGCTTAGATATGTTATAGAACACCGATTGCGAAGGCAGTCTGCTAAACTATTATTGACGCTGAGGCACGAAAGCGTGGGGAGCGAACAGGATTAGATACCCTGGTAGTCCACGCCCTAAACGTTGATTACTCGCTGTTGGCGATATACTGTCAGTGGCTAAGCGAAAGCATTAAGTAATCCACCTGGGAAGTACGACCGCAAGGTTGAAACTCAAAGGAATTGACGGGGGCCCGCACAAGCGGAGGAGCATGTGGTTTAATTCGATGATACGCGAGAAACCTTACCTGGGCTTAAATGTCAGGTGACCGCTGCCGAAAGGTGGCTTCCCTTCGGGGCAACTGGCAAGGTGCTGCATGGCTGTCGTCAGCTCGTGCCGTGAGGTGTTGGGTTAAGTCCCGCAACGAGCGCAACCCCTATCTTTAGTTGCCATCAGGTTATGCTGGGGACTCTAGAGAAACTGCCTACGCAAGTAGTGAGGAAGGCGGGGACGACGTCAAGTCATCATGGCCCTTACGCCCAGGGCTACACACGTGCTACAATGGATGGTACAATGAGACGCCACTTGGTAACAAGGCGCAAACCTCAAAAAGCCATTCTCAGTTCGGATTGAGGTCTGCAACTCGACCTCATGAAGCTGGATTCGCTAGTAATCGAATATCAGCATTGATTCGGTGAATACGTTCCCGGGCCTTGTACACACCGCCCGTCAAGCCATGGAAGCTGGGAGAACCTGAAGTCGATAACCGCAAGGAGTCGCCTAGGGTTATACTGGTAACTGGGGCTAAGTCGTAACAAGGTAACCGTACCGGAAGGTGTGGTTGGACCACCTCCTTTCTAGAGATTAGATCTAGAAAATAGAATACCGGCTGGTTTGTTATTCCTCTCTTCTTTCAAAAATTATCGTTCTTTAATAACTTCGTTAGAGTGGTTAAACTAAGCTACAAAGACTACTATGACGTAATAGTCCCGTAGCTCAGTTGGTTAGAGCACTACACTGATAATGTAGGGGTCAGCAGTTCAAATCTGCTCGGGACTACCATTGCCAGTAACCACGAAAATAATTGGGGGATTAGCTCAGCTGGCTAGAGCACTAGCTTTGCAAGCTAGGGGTCATCGGTTCGACTCCGATATTCTCCACCAAGCTGTACTTGTACAGCAGAAGTTCTTTGACATGTTGGAAATAAGAAATTACAATATAAAGAGTAACATATATTAGGATAAGTTACAAAGGGCGTACGGCGGATGCCTAGGCTTTCAGAGACGAAGAAGGACGTGTACAGCTGCGATAAGTTCCGGTGAGGTGCCTAAAAACCTTTGACCCGGAAATCTCCGAATGGGGCAACCCAAGTGTTTTAACACTTTTAAGAGTCAACCCGCTGAACTGAAACATCTAAGTAAGCGGAGGAAAAGAAAATAATTTAATGATTCCCCAAGTAGTGGCGAGCGAACGGGGAAGAGCCCAAACCTGTGTTGTTAAGGCAACATAGGGGTTGTAGGACCCACATAACGAATAAACAGCTAATTAGAAACGCATGGGAAGGCGTACCATAGAGGGTGATAGTCCCTTATAAGTAAAGTGTTTATTCCGGAGGGTATCCTGAGTAGCGCGGGACCGGAGAAATCTTGCGTGAATCTGCCAGCACCATCTGGTAAGGCTAAATACTACTGAAAGACCGATAGTGAACTAGTACTGCGAAGGAAAGGTGAAAAGTATCCCGAACAGGGAGGTGAAAAGAACCTGAAATCGTACGCCTACAAGCGGTCGGAGTCCCCATGCGGGATGACGGCGTGCCTTTTGCATAATGAGCCAACGAGTTACTCCTCACTGGCAAGGTTAATTCCTTTAAGGGGAGCAGCCGAAGCGAAAGCGAGTCTTAACAGGGCGCATAGTCAGTGGGGGTAGACGCGAAACTTTGTGATCTACCCTTGGCCAGGATGAAGTTCAGGTAACACTGAATGGAGGTCCGAACCGGTAAACGTTGAAAAGTTTTCGGATGAGTTGAGGGTAGGGGTGAAAGGCCTATCAAACTGAGAGATAGCTCGTACTCCCCGAAATGTTTTTAGGAACAGCGTCGATCGTACAGTATTAGAGGTAGAGCTACTAATTGGGCAAGGGGATGTCAAAGTCTACCGAACTCAAATAAACTCCGAATGCTAATACTTAATTAATCGGCAGTGAGGGCATGGGTGCTAAGGTCCGTGCCCGAGAGGGAAACAACCCAGACTAACAGCTAAGGTCCCAAAATATACACTAAGTTGATCAAATGTGGTCCAGTCGCCCAGACAGCCAGGATGTTTGCTTGGAAGCAGCAATTCATTTAAAGAGTGCGTAACAGCTCACTGGTCGAGCGACAGGGCATAAACAATAAACGGGCATTAAGTGTATTACCGAAGCTCTAGATGCGCGCAAGCGTATGGTAGGGGAGCATTCTAGCAAGCTGTGAAGAAGTTCCGTAAGGACTATTGGAGCGACTAGAAAAGCAAATGTTGGCATAAGTAACGATAATGGAAGTGAAAAACTTCCACTCCGTAAATCTAAGGTTTCCTGATCAATGATAATCAGATCAGGGTTAGTCGAGACCTAAGGCGAACCGATTCAGGGAAGTCGATGGACAACAGGTTAATATTCCTGTACTAGCTGAGAGGGACGGATAGATGTAGTCAGTACGTACAGACAGATGTACGTTGAGCCTACTCCTCGGAGGAAGCGAACTGATGAGTTCTATTCCTAGAAAAGCTCCAGCATTAACTCGTACCGTAAACCGACACAGGTGGATGAGGAGAGTATCCTAAGGAGCTCGAGTGAGTCATGGTTAAGGAATTAGGCAAATTTACCCTGTAACTTCGGGAGAAGGGGTGCCTCAGCAATGAGGCCGCAGTGAATAGGCCCAGGCGACTGTTTATCAAAAACACAGGGCTCTGCTAAGTCGAAAGATGATGTATAGGGTCTGACACCTGCCCGGTGCTGGAAGGTTAAGAGGGGATGTCAGCGCAAGCGAAGCATTGAATCGAAGCCCCAGTAAACGGCGGCCGTAACTATAACGGTCCTAAGGTAGCGAAATTCCTTGTCGGGTAAGTTCCGACCTGCACGAATGGTGTAACGATCTGGGCACTGTCTCAACCATGAGCTCGGTGAAATTGTAGTCTCGGTGAAGATGCCGAGTACCCGCAACGGGACGGAAAGACCCCGTGCACCTTTACTATAGCTTTACATTGGGTTTGGGTAATTGATGTGTAGAATAGGTGGGAGGCTTTGAAGCGATGTCGCTAGATGTCGTGGAGCCAACGTTGAAATACCACCCTTCAATTATTTGAATCCTAACTCCGCTATGCGGAAAACAGTGTATGGTGGGTAGTTTGACTGGGGTGGTCGCCTCCAAAAGAGTATCGGAGGCTTCCAAAGGTACACTCAGCACGCTTGGTAACCGTGCGTAGAGTGCAATAGCATAAGTGTGCTTGACTGTGAGACATACAAGTCGAGCAGGAACGAAAGTTGGGTATAGTGATCCGGCGGTTCTGTATGGAAAGGCCGTCGCTCATAGGATAAAAGGTACGCCGGGGATAACAGGCTGATTTTGCCCAAGAGCTCATATCGACGGCAAAGTTTGGCACCTCGATGTCGGCTCGTCACATCCTGGGGCTGGAGAAGGTCCCAAGGGTTGGGCTGTTCGCCCATTAAAGTGGCACGCGAGCTGGGTTCAGAACGTCGTGAGACAGTTCGGTCCCTATCTGTTGTGGGCGTTGGAAAATTGAGAGAATCTGACCTTAGTACGAGAGGACCGGGTCGGACGCACCTCTGGTGTATCTGTTATGGCGCTAGCTGTATCGCAGAGTAGCTACGTGCGGAATAGATAAGCGCTGAAAGCATCTAAGCGCGAAACTAGTCTCAAGATGAGTTTTCCTTTAAGGGTCGTAGAAGACTACTACGTTGATAGGCTACAGATGTAAATGCAGTAATGTATGAGTCGAGTAGTACTAATTACCCGTAGACTTACCTTTAACTCTTTATTATTTCTTATTTCCAGCATTTGTCATAGACTTTTAAGACCTTATGGTGGCTATGGCGATGGTGTCCACCTCTTCCCATTCCGAACAGAGAAGTTAAGCCCATCAGCGCAGATGATACTTGGGTAATACCTGGGAAAGTATGTCGCCGCCGACTTTATTAAGACAAAAAACCTGACCTTACGGTCGGGTTTTTTTGTTTCATGTCGTTTATAATAATAGGGTTTCTATGATTGATAAGAATACCATCATTAGTTGTTCTCGGTATCCCCTATAGCTGAGCCCATCGCCCAGCAGCATGTAATTGAATTATTAATAGTATTGGTATCGAATTTACTTGGATCTTTCAATCCGCTTCACCTCATCCCACATCACATCCATTTGCGCTAAGGTTAAATCATTGAGCGACATTCCCTTTAATTCGGCAATGCTTTCAATGGCTTTGAATCGTCTGATAAACTTATGATTGGTTAATTCCAATGCATCGTCTGGATTGATCCCACTCAGTCGGGCAAAATTGATCAAAGCAAATAAATAATCGCCAAATTCGGCTTCTTTATCCGCCTTGTTTTCCGCCGCCTGAAATTCTTGCCACTCTTCCTCCACCTTTTTATAAGCATCCTCCGGATTGTTCCAATCAAATCCCACCTGAGAAGCCTTTTCTTGCATACGGTAGGCTTTGACAATTCCAGTTAAACCCTTCGGAACGCCATCTAAAATCCCATTTTTCTTGGTGCCCTTCTCCTTGATTTTGATTTGCTCCCAATTCTGTTTCACCTTATCTGAGTCGTTTGCTTCCACATCGCCATAAATGTGCGGATGTCTGCGGACAAGCTTTCCAATTAATGATTCAATGACATGCCCAACATTAAAGTCGTTGGTTTCCGAAGCAATCTTACTATAAAATACAATATGCAATAGTATGTCGCCGAGTTCTTTCTTTATCTCCTCTGAATCCTTTTGTATGATGGCGTCTGATAACTCATACGTCTCTTCAATGGTTAGAGTACGTATGGTCTCCATGGTTTGCTCTTTATCCCACGGACATTTCTCGCGCAATTCATCCATCACATCCAACAACTTGGAAAATTGATCCAATATTTCAGCTCTGTTCATTTTGTTTAATCGTTATTCGATTTGCTCTCAAGCATCAAATCCATAATAGCCAAGGCACACATCGCTTCAACAATCGGTACAGCCCTTGGCAATACACAGGGGTCATGTCGTCCCGTGGCCGTAATTGTTACATTTTTACCCAATTTATTCACTGTGTTTTGTTCTTTGGCGATGGTGGATGCAGGCTTAAAGGCCAGCTGGATTTTAATTTCTTCGCCATTACTCATACCGCCAATGACCCCACCGCTGTGATTTGTTCGTGTACCAATTCTATTTGATTCGCTAATCCATTCGTCGTTGTGTTCCGAGCCTTTCATGGACGCAGCAGAAAATCCATCGCCAAAGGATATGCCCTTTACAGCATTGATATTCAATAAATATTGACCCAAAACAGATTGTAATTTACCAAATACGGGTTCTCCAATACCCTTTGGCATTCCGCTAATATTGCATTGGATCACTCCGCCTAAACTGTCGTTTTCTGATTTTGCCAATTCAATGGCTGCAATCATGGCCTCACTTGTTTCTACATCCCAGCATCGTACAAGGCTTCTTTCAATGTCTGATGCATTGGGTGGTACTTCGCATTTTGGGGCAATAATTGTATAGATTTGATTTACCCATCCTGTGATGGTTATGCCTTGTTTTTCCAAATATTGGATTGCCAAAGCACCTGCTGCTACCCATCCTGCGGTTATCCTTGCACTGCTTCTGCCTCCACCACGATGATCTCTGTGTCCGTATTTGGCATCGTATAGCAAATCGGCATGGCCGGGTCTGTAAATATTCTTTAAATCGTCGTAATCCTCAGACCTCGCGTCATTATTTGGAATGAGAATGGTAATCGGAGAACCCAGGGTTTTCCCTTCGAACAGTCCTGAGATGATTTCTATGATATCGCTTTCATTCCGGGAAGTAGTTAATTCACTTTGTCCTGGACGTCGGCGCTGCATAGAAACTTGCACAGCCGCCAAATCTATCTCAACATCTGATGGATATCCATCTATCACAACCCCAATTGCAGTTCCGTGGCTTTCACCAAATGAGGTGATGGTTAAATTCTTGCCGATGCTATTTCGTGCCATTTCGTTTTGATCTACTACTACTACTCGATTACGTAATTTACCAAGTGTGGTCGATTTGGATTTTTGGACCTTCGGGTGTGCCTACAAAAATCAAACTGAAACGTCCACTCAATGTATCGTGAGTAGGCTTATGCTCTTGAATGACCTCCCATCGTCCGATGACTTGCGCTATGTAGGCGGCTTCATTCACCCATCGGATTTCGTCGCGATGAAATGTGAGTTTCCCCATAGCGTCTTTATTTGGGTAGCCTTTTTTATAGGAATCTGTAATTTCTTGCCAGCTCGTTTTCACTTTCTTATCGGTAATAAATCGCACGCTTGAATCTTTGATGTAGCCCGACATGAAAACATCGATGTTCGCATCGTTCCAACCCTTAAGTTGATAATCAAGCACCTTGTTTACATCGTCTAGTGTATATGCAAACACGCTTTGACTCTTCGATATATTTGATACGGCGTCTGAACCACCGCTTTGGTAGCGATAAATAAACGAAACTATCGTACAGACCATTGCAAAAATGGCGAGAATCCAAGTTTTGCGCGAGTTAGTTCCTTTCTTCTCGGTGCCGGTCTCTGTTGTATTATTGTTTGGGGTTTGCGAATTCATTGGGTTGGCTGTTAACTTAGTCAAAGGTACACTTCTTCAATTGCTCCCAAAACTGCGGGAAGGATTTTTCTACACATGTGGTGTCGGTATAACTCAACGCGGCAATCCATGGTTTTAGCGCCGAGAATGCCATTGCAATGCGATGGTCTGATTGAGTGTCAATATGGAGTTGGGCAGGGAAGAATCGGCCAGAACAATTCAATATCCATTGGTCTTCCTTTACAGAACCCAACATCGTTAATGTGCACCCCAATCCTTTGATATTTTCTTGGATCGCCAATATTCTGTCGCACTCTTTAAATCGCAAATTATGAATTCCGCTAATGATTGCCGATTTTCCCAAAATACACCAACCAACGACCAATGCAGGAACGAGATCTGGGTTGTTTTTTAGGTCGATGCGTAAGGTTTGATCGTGCTCGAGAATTTCATCATCCGTTAAAAACTTGAGAATCTGATTTATTTCGATTTGATGTCTTGAAATTAGAATTCCGTTCTTTGTTTGTATCGTTTCGATGCCAAGAAGATTGCCGAATACGCACATCGCTGAATCACCCTGGGAACTTTTAATTTTCGATCCTTCGAGCGCGAGGTCCTTAGCTGTCTCAGAATTACTCATTTTTAAGCCAAGTAGTTCTATCGTTGCATCCTTCGACATACCGAGTAGGACCGGGTAAAAGAAGGCGGCGGAACTCCAATCGGATTCTAGTATTTCTAAATCAATTGGGGTATTCGAACTACTGTAGTCTCCATTTATCGTAATGCAAAGCCCGGTGCCTTCATTCATGCTTGAGGTTTCAATGCCCAAATGTTTCAATAGATGAACCGTCATTTCTATGTATGCCTGAGAATGCGAACTGTCTGTGATAATTAGTTTTTTATTGCCCTTAAAATGTGGAGCCATCAATAGCAATGCACTGGCAAACTGAGAACTAACTGCAGCGCTGATTGTAACGTCGGACCATTCTTTAATGCCAGCATTGATGAAAATGGGGGTATGTCCAACCTGGTCAGAATAACTTATGTCGGCGCCCATCTCAATTAAAGCGGTTACCAAAGATTCGATGCTTCGACTGTTTAAGCTTTCATTGCCAGTGATTTGGCAAGGCGAAGTAAAATTGGCCGCGGCGAATGCAGTATACAGTCTGCACGGTGTTCCAGCATCTTGAAAATAATAGGTTGGCGATTCACCTGTGTTTTCTTGGGTAAGCGCATTTACCAGCAACTGCGTGTCCCTGCACCCATTGGCAACAATGTCTGAGTTGTCTTCAAGCCACGATTTCAGATTTCCCTGGCCGGCAATGGCAATCAAAGCTCGGTTTAGTAGGCTTTTACTTACCGGGAGGTTAATTTGTGTGGCCGACATACTCATTTAATACTTTAATTACGGCCTCAGATGATACTGAGATATTGAAATCACATTCTCCAGGGGCAAAAGCCATCGAAAACAATAATTTGTCGTGGTTATTTTTTTTGTCCGCCCGTATATAGTTCATTAACGTGGGTATGTCGTCCTGACCAAAATGAATTGGATCGTATAGCCCTTCTACAATCGATTTGATCGTCTGGTGCAAAGATTCGGTAGCTTCGACTTTTGGCGATGATTTTGTGGCCAAGGCCGACTCCATGACCAATCCCCAAGCAATGGCGAAACCGTGCGGAATTGGCTTCTCCTGATCAAGACAATATGATTCTAATGCATGGCCAATCGTATGACCAAGATTTAATAATTTCCGCTGTCCCTTTTCTTCGAAATCGGCGTTAACGATGCGCGATTTGATTTTGATGTTCCAATCCAAAATACTTAACCACGCTTGGTGGTCATTGGCGTTTGGTATGGGTTGCTGAACCTGTGTCCAAGCTTTTCCACCCAATAAAATCCCGTGTTTGATCACCTCGCCCCATCCGCTCAATACCTCGTTTTGGGGTAGTGTTTTTAACCAATGTGGTGTGATAAAGATATGAGTAGCGGTAGAAAATGTGCCGATATAATTTTTGTAATGACCTAAATTGATGCCAGTTTTTCCTCCAACGGATGCATCAACCATCGCCAATAAGGTTGTGGGAATATTCCAAAATTCAATGCCTCTCAAATACGTTGAAGCGCAGAAACCCCCAACATCGCAAAGAGCGCCGCCACCGATGTTAATCAGTAATGAACTGCGTTGGGCGTTGTTGTCTTTTAGCCAAGTGTAAATGGTTTCGCAAATGCTGAGATTTTTGGCATCGTCGCCATTGGGAATTGTAAGAATGTGGGATTCGGGAATTCCGCCTACGCAATCGTCAATGAACGACAAACAAAGGGATTGGGTTGATTGACTGCACAAGAAAAAGACATCCGGTTTTGCAGCGATGTTGGTGTCCGAAATGTTATCAAATCTCGATGATAACGCTTCAGAGAATTCCGTGGCGATATCCAAGCCACACCAAATCATGATTTGATTTTTTCGTATCGCTGACTGTTGGTGGGGTCGATTTCGGAGAGAAATTTCGACATCGCCGTTTTTTCAGGAACAGGTGCCCCTTTGTATATTTCTACCAACTCCGGCCACTTGGTTGAGAAGAAGGATTTTTGCAACAAGCAGTTTTGAAATATCGACTGGGTTTCTTTGAGTTTTTTGATATTCTCAGTGATATTTTTTCTGGCCTGCTCGGGCGTGGCGGCAAATTCGTCCATTCCCTTGCGATGATAATTGTAAGTCAGCAATCGCAGGTCTTTATACCTAGGGTTGGTGAGGTTCTCCGCCAAATAGAATCTATTTCGAATGCCTTTTCCATCGCCTTGATTCCATCCCAATTTATTGGTCATCATGGAAACCATACTTTGCATCTTCGAGAAATACGGCGATCCACCCAATTCGGAAAAACTGTCGAAGTCCATTCCAATGGCAAGGTTAACGTAATACGCCAATAAAGTCGTGAAGTCATTCATATTCATATTCTCTTGATATTCGAGGTTTTCGAATTCGCGATAGCTAAAATTGATGTCTTCGTCGTTGAACTGAAAAATCGTGGTTTTGTAAGTGGAATTATAAGTTGGCCGCACCACCTGAAACTGCATACTGCCCGAAAAGTCGTTGTTGTTGATCGAGGTGATATCGAAAAACATACTAAACTCGATTTTTTCTTGCGTTGCAATGTTTTCGTCGGTCCATTTTCTTGTGTTGATGAACTGCTGCGCGGCATTCTGAAGGGTTTGCAACACCTGCTTATCGGTCATTTGAACCCGAGGTGCAACAATTTGTATGTTTGCTTTTATTTCTTGAGAAAATAGGCTGGGTATGGTCATTGCAGTTGCAACAACTAAAAGAAGGATTTTCTTCAAGGGATTTACGGAGTGTTTCATCAATGAGTTTGGGTTAACCATTCTGATAAAGATTGAAGGAGTTTTTCAGCGACCTCCGTTTTGGATGCGGTGGGGATTTGCCATTGTTTGCCATCATTACAGAAAACGGTGACGGCATTGGTATCCACGCCAAATCCGGCTTCGGGGTTGTTTTGTGAATTAAGAACGATGCAATCTAGGTTTTTCTTTTGCAATTTGCCTAGCGCATTGTTGTTTTCATTTTCTGTTTCTAGCGCAAATCCGATGGTGATCTGGTTTTGGCGTTTATTGCCCGATAAATCACTTAGAATATCGGGATTTTTTTTCAGTGTAAGCGTAATAGAGTCCTCAGACTTTTTAATTTTTTGCGATGCGATTTCAGCCGGAGCAAAATCTGCAACAGCCGCTGCCATAATTAAGATATCGCATTGGGGGAAAAGCGCTAGACATTTCGTATGCATCTCTTTGGCACTGAGGGTAGGGTATACCGCGCAGTTTTCAGGCAAAGCCACACTCACTGAGCCATAAACTATGTCGACCGTTGCGCCAGATTGAACCAAAGCATCAGCGATCGCAAATCCCATTTTACCAGAACTGTGATTGCCGATGAATCGTACGGGGTCGATTGATTCTTGTGTGCCACCCGCGGTGACCAAGACTCTTTTACCTGTAAAATAATTGGGGGCGGGCAATAGTTGACTTTCAAGGACAGCGAAAATTTGTTCGGGTTCTGCCATTCTACCTTTTCCCGATAGGCCCGAGGCCAATTCTCCATCTTCAGGGTCGATTATATTTACCCCTCTACTCATCAGTGTTTTTATGTTGGACAGGGTTGATGCGTGCGTCCACATGTCGAGGTCCATTGCCGGAGCCACCCAGACTGGGCAGCGAGACGACAGGATGACCGACATCAGCAGATTATCGCACAGCCCATGAGCCATTTTTGCCAAGGTGTTAGCGCCCGCGGGCGCAATTACGATGGCATCGGCCCAAAGGGCCAAATGGACGTGGTTGTTCCATTCGCCTTGGCCATTTTTGAAAAAATCGGATAAAACTGGGTTTTCGGATAGAACCGAAAGGGTTTGGGGTGTGACAAAAGATTTGGCAGCCTCAGTAACGACGACCTGTACTTCCGCACCCTCCTTTTTGAGAAGTCGAACCAATTGCGGGATTTTATATGCGGCAATGCCACCTGTAACCCCAACAATGATTTTCTTATTTTTAAAGTGGTTTTTCCGGAGCATCGGGGATTCTCCAGTAGGTTTTTTGATCGTCAAACTCCTGCGTAGCCATCAAAGTAGGTTTTGGCATGCGCTCATACATCATCGAGATTTCAATCTGCTCTCTATTTTCTTGAATTTCTTCTAGGTTGTCTGAGTCGTTGATGAATGGCTCCAAACGATTGCGCAACTCTTCTTTTTGCTTTTCAGCGATTTGATTCGCACGCTTAGAAATGATGATTGCACTCAAGTAAATGTTGTTGGTCTCTTGCTCTAAATTGCGCAAGTCACGTGTTTCGGCATTACGGGATATTGGATTGCTCATATGATTTCTTTCAATTTTGTGATTTCTTTGATAATTTTCACTCTCGTTTCTGTTGCATCAGGACTATGTAAACCGGCAGATCTGTTGGCGTCTAAATAATCGTCGATCAGATCAATGGCTTTTTCCAATCGTTCGATGCGCCTAGATTCAACGGAATTCATTCCATACAAAAACTGTGCCTTGTAGGCGATATATTCCAATTCCTCCTTCTGTGGGATATCGGGGTAAGATTTGAGGGCTAAAACAGCAGCGGCACTGGCGGCCTTAAATTCTGAAATTTGAAAATATTGGTTAACCGACTCAAACGCTTTTTTATGAACTCGCTCTCTTAGATTGTCGATGTGTTCATTGCACTTAGGAATATAGTCTGAATCAGGATAGGCATTCATGAATTCCTGAATCTCATTGATGATGTCAATGGTGTTTACTTGATCTAAGTCGTAATCCGCCACCGACATATAATCGCAATACAGGGCCATGTAAGAACAATCAACTACTTTGGGGCTACGCGAGAATTTGTAGGTGAAGTCTTTGAACAAAGTGCTCGCATCTTCGTAGGCTTTGAGATAGAAATAACAATAGGCTACTTTCACATAAGTAAGCTCTAGACTATCGCGCTTATTCTGGAAATATTCGTCTTTAAGTTGCTCGTATAAGGGTAGTGCGCGACCAAAATCCTCTTTGGCGTAAAGCTCTTCCGCCTTGGCTAGTTTTACGGTTGCGTTCTTGCCTTTGAAAATTTTCCCATAGTCGCTGCAACCCCCAAGGATTGTAAGGATGGCGAACATTAGAAATAATTTTAACTTGAACCGCATAATAAACTTACAAATATAAGCAAAACCAAGGGTTTTTGTATTAAAATCGACGTAGATTTTAGGGTGTTGGTCAGATTATTTTGTGATGCTTCAATCTCTTGAAAACTTGTGCATACAAAGCCGTCTTTTATCATCAATTTTGAAACTTTATGGAAGCCCTCAATACTGTTTCATCCATGGCCACTATGGCTACACAAATTCGGCGCGATATTCTTCGCATGGTTCATGCTGTTTCTAGCGGTCACCCAGGTGGCTCTTTGGGCTGTGTGGATTATTTTACTGCATTGCATTTTCATTTTATGAAGCACAATGCTGCCAATTTCAATATGAGTGGAAATGGAGAAGATATTTTCATTTTGAGTAATGGGCACATTTCGCCGGTGTATTACAGCACATTGGCTCGCTCAGGATATTTTCCCGTGCCGGAGTTGGCTACCTTCCGTAAGTTAAATACCAGATTACAAGGTCATCCCGCAACACATGAACACCTTCCTGGTATTCGCGTTGCCACAGGTTCTTTGGGTCAGGGTTTGAGTGTTGCTGCGGGTTTGGCGTTGCAGAAAAAGATCGACAAAGACAATCACACTTTGTGGGTGGTTACGGGCGATGGAGAATTGCAAGAAGGTCAGATTTGGGAGGCGGTAATGTTTGTGGCCCACCGAAAATTGGATAATATGATTGTTGCGGTGGACTTTAACCAAAAACAAATTGATGGTTCTACCGGCGATGTGATGGGATTGACCGAATGGACGTCGAAGTTCTTGGCGTTTGGTTGGGAAGTATTGGAAATGGACGGCAACAATTGGGAAAGCATCATGAAAGTGGTTCCCGAGGCTCAGTCTAAGTTGGGTGGTGGCAAGCCTATTGTTATCATAATGAAAACTGAAATGGGTCAGGGTGTCGACTTTATGATGGGCACACACGCTTGGCATGGTAAGGCTCCGAACGACGAACAGTTGGAACGTGCGTTGGCTCAATTGCAAGTGACGGAACACGGAGATTATTAATGGCATGATAATGGATTGACGGGCATCGAGTTATCCAAAATACAAACTATGAGAAAAATCACCCTATTGCTCTGCTTACTGATTGTGTCTTCGTTGGGCGCACAAGTAAAAAACGGGTATCCCGGACAAAAAACGCGGATGTTGTTTTTGCTTGACGGCAGTGGAAGTATGTTGGCGGAGATGGGAAATTCAACGAGATGGGCGGTAGCTGTAACGTTAATGAATAAAATGGTGGATACGTTGCGGTCGGTTGAGAATTTGGAGGTAGGTCTTCGCGTTTTTGGTCATACCCAGCCCAACGAGAAAAAGGATTGTAACGACACCAAGTTAGAAGTGCCGTTTGCGCCTTTCAATCACAAGCAGTTTGCGGCCAAACTAAAGACTATCAAGCCTTTGGGATATACGTCGATTGCGCAATCGTTGTTGGCATCGGCAAAAGATTTTCCGGCAGATCCTACGGCGAGAAATATCATCATTATCATTACGGATGGGGTAGAAGAATGCGGTGGCGACCCTTGTGCCATTAGTATCGCTTTGCAACAAAAGGGCATCATCTTAAGGCCCTTTGTAATTGGCTTGGGTACGGATAGCGAAACTTTTAGGAATGCTTATTCTTGTACCGGAAGATATTTTAATGCCGAGACACCGGCTCAGTTTCAGAAGATCATTGGCGTTATTATCAACCAAGCGTTGAATAATACTACGGTTCAAATCAACTTGCTCGATAACCAAGGTTTGCCGAGAGAAACGGACGTTCCTTTGACCATTTTTGATGCCGATAACGGGCAGATGGTTGAGAATGTGATACATACGATGAATGGCAAAGGGGTTCCTGATACTTTGTATTTGGATCCAGTACGTCGTTACCGCGTGGTGGCGCATACCAAGCCTCAAGTGAGTTCAGAGATTGTTGAAATGGTTCCAGGAAAGCACAATGTGATTCCGTTGCAAACACCCCAAGGAAGTTTGTTGTTGAAGATGGGTGGAATTACAAAGTATCCTCGATTGCAAGCGATTGTGAGGAAGGGGAATACAATGCAGACGATCAATGCACAGGAATTTAATACATTGGAGAAGTACATCGTGGGTGGCTATGATTTGGAGATTTTGACCATTCCGAGATTGAAGTTTAACGCAGTTCAAATCAAACAGAATCAAACTTTTACGATAGAGATTCCCAACCCAGGGGTGTTGCAGTTGAGCATCGGAAAAGATGTGACAGGTGCAGTGTTTCAGCGGGTGGATAATAAATTGGAGTGGGTGATGGATTTGAACGGCACGGTGCCAAAGCAAATGATCAATATGCAGCCTGGTGAGTATACGGTAGTGTATCGTACGGCAGGGGAGACAAGAACACTTTATAGTAAATCAAAAATATTTAAAATCAATTCAGGAACCAATACGCAATTATCGATCTAACACACATGAAATCATACGAAATTTTAGGACAAAAAGACACCCGAAGTGGGTTTGGCGCGGGATTACACGAAGCTGGCAAATTGGACAGCAATGTAGTTGCGTTGTGCGCGGATTTAACGGGTTCTTTGATGATGGATGCCTTCAAGGATGAATTTCCGGAGCGTTTTATTCAAGCGGGAATTGCAGAGGCAAATATGATTAGCGCATCGGCGGGTTTGGCTACGGGCGGGAAGATTCCGTTTGCGGGTACTTTTGCGAATTTCGCAACTGGTCGTGTCTATGATCAAATCAGGCAGAGTGTAGCTTACAGTCATAAGAATGTTAAGATTTGTGCGTCTCATGCTGGGTTGACGTTGGGAGAGGATGGAGCAACGCACCAGATTTTGGAAGATCTTGGATTGATGAAGATGTTGCCAGGAATGGTGGTGATTAATCCTTGCGATTACAATCAGACCAAGGCTGCTACTATGGCAATTGCCAAATACTATGGTCCTTGTTATCTGCGTTTCGGTCGTCCAAAATGGCCCGTTTTCATTCCAGAAGACATGCCATTTGAAATCGGGAAGGCATTGATGTTGAACGAGGGCAAGGATGTTACGATTTTCGCAACAGGTCATATGGTTTGGAAGGCAATTGAAGCCGGACATGCTTTGGCTGAGAAGGGAATTGATGCGGAAGTGGTTAATATACATACGATTAAGCCCTTGGATAGGGATGCGATTTTGGCATCGGCGAAAAAGACAGGTTGTGTGGTGAGTGCGGAAGAGCATCAGATGAATGGTGGTTTGGGTGATAGCATTGCTCAGTTATTGGGCAGGGAGTTGCCAACGCCGATGGAGTATGTTGCGGTGAATGATTCGTTTGGGGAGAGCGGAACGCCGGATCAGTTATTAGAGAAATACGGTTTAACTACGGCTGCGATAGTGGCTGCGGCGGAACGTGCGATTGCTAGAAAGGCATAAAAGGTTAGACAAATTCAGTTCGTTGCGGGTCGTTTCGATGCGCAAGCGGATGTATCTTTGAGGCCCTGCGAAGCCGAACCTCATTTATTGTGGGGAAGTGAGCAATCAACGATGAATACGAGAGAAATTTTGGGTGCCTTTGCCCAAATCCAACCCATGCAGGCACTGGCGGCCGCGGCGGAGCACGCGGCCGCACCCATCCACCTCCAAGGGCTGGCGGGTTCGGGCTTCGCCCTCGCCACAGCATCGCTCTACGCCTCAACTTCCCGTCCCATCATCGCAATTCTCCCCAACAAAGACGAAGCCCAATATTTTAAATCCGACCTCGAAAATCTCCTCGTAGGGGAACCCATCTACTTCCTCCCGGATTCCTTCCTAAAACCCTATAACACCGCCCGTGAAAATGCCATGGGCGTGCAAGAACGCATCGAAACACTCAATGCCCTTCGCAAAAACAACAAACGCATCTTCGTCACCTATGGTTCCGCCATCGCCGAATATGTCGTGGATAAAGTAGAACTCGAAAAATCTTCCATCGATATCGCAAGAGGCCAAAACCTCGATACCGAATTTTTGATGGAATTTCTGGAAATTAATGGCTTTGAACGACGGGATTTTGTGTTCGCACCCGGTGAATTTAGCCTCCGCGGGGGAATTGTTGATTTATTCAGTTTCGCCCACGAATTCCCCTTTCGCATAGAACTCGATGGCGATATCATCGAAAGCATCCGCACATTTGATGTCAACGACCAGCTATCGCTCAAAGAAATTGCCCATTTTTCGCTGCTTCCCAATATTCAAGATCAACGCGATGAAGAAACTACCATTTCCATCACCGATTACTTTGATCCTAAAACGCTGGTTGTTTCGTTCGACCTAAGTTTTCAAATTGAAGAACTCGGTAAAGCATGGGAAAAAGCCCTCCAAATCCATCAAGAAGCCGTTGACTTTGGCAGGGAAGTCGTTCCCAAACACCCCAAACACATTTGGAATACGCCAAAAGGCTTGATGACGGCCCTTCAGCCGTTTACACAAATTCATAATAGTGGCGCTCGACCCACCGGAAAAATCGAAATTATTGAGTTCTTGCAACAGCCTCAGCCGCTGTTCAAAAGGAATTTTACGATGCTCACCGAATGGATGCAATCCAACAAAGCCGAAGGGTTAACCACCTTGGTGTTTAGTGAGAATAGCCGTCAGATTGAACGATTGATTGCAATTCTCGCCGATACTCAGTCGCAAGTAACCTTTGATCCAGTATATCAGGGTCTATCATCAGGATTTGTGGATCGCGACGTAAAAATTGCCTTTACCACCGAGCATCAGCTGTTTGATAAATACTATCGGCCGCGGGGACGACAAAAATATTCGTCGCAAACATCGCTCACGTTAAGAGAACTTAAACACTTAAAGCCCGGGGATTTTGTGACCCACATCGATCATGGTATCGGCAGGTTTGCGGGTCTTGAGAAAATGGATGTTCACGGGGTGAAACAGGAAGTGGTGCGCATCGTTTATAAAGACAACGACCTACTTTATGTGTCGGTGAACAGTCTGCACAAAATAAGTAAATACACCGGAAAGGATGGTACACCCCCAAGTATGCACAAGTTGGGGAGTCCGCAATGGGATAAGCAGAAGAAGGCTACCAAAAAGAAAGTCAAGGACATAGCGCGGGAGTTGATTGCGTTGTATGCCAAGCGGAAAGCGCAGCAGGGGTTTGCGTTTGGGCCCGACAATTATATGCAGATGGAGTTGGAGGCGAGTTTCTTTTATGAGGATACGCCGGACCAAGCCAAAGCAGTGGAGGATACAAAACGCGATATGGAATCTCCCCAGCCGATGGACCGTTTGGTTTGCGGTGATGTGGGTTTTGGAAAGACGGAGGTGGCGATGCGTGCGGCGTTTAAAGCCGTTTGCGATAGTAAACAGGTCGCGGTTCTGGTGCCAACAACGATTTTGGCGCAGCAGCATTATCGTTCTTTTTCGAAGCGATTTGCGGGCTTTCCGATTACCGTAGATTATATCAATCGATTTAAATCGGCCAAGGAACAGAAGGCCACATTGGATAAAGTGAAAGCAGGGAAGGTGGATGTGCTCATTGGGACGCATCGTATCTTGGGGAAAGACATCGAGTTTAAAGATTTGGGGCTGATGATCATCGATGAAGAGCAAAAATTTGGGGTGGCTGCCAAAGAGAAATTGAAGGAATTTAAGGTGAATGTGGATGCATTGACACTCACGGCGACGCCCATTCCGCGGACTTTACACTTCAGTTTGATGGGTGCTCGAGATTTGTCGATTATCAATACTCCACCGCCCAACCGTCAGCCCGTGCATACCGAATTACACATGTTCAACAAGGACTTAATTGCCGAGGCTGTTCAGCAAGAAATGGAACGGGGCGGACAGATTTTCTTTGTTCATAGCCGGGTGAAGGACATTCATGAGATGGCGAGGATTATTGGAGATCTGGTGCCTGGATGCAGGGTTTCTGTGGCTCACGGTCAGATGGAAGGACATGAACTGGAGGATGTGATGGTGAAATTTATTGAGGGGGAGTTTGATGTTTTGGTAGCAACAACTATTATTGAGAGTGGGTTGGATATTCCCAATGCCAATACAATTATTATCAATAACGCGCATATGTTTGGTCTGAGTGATTTGCACCAAATGCGGGGTAGGGTGGGTAGAAGCAATACGAAGGCGTTCTGTTATTTGCTATCGCCTCCGGTTTCTGTTTTGAGTGAGGATGCTCGAAAGCGGTTGCGCACGTTGGAGGAATATAATGAATTGGGCAGTGGGTTTCAGGTTGCGATGCGGGATTTGGATATCCGCGGTGCGGGGAATTTGTTGGGCGGAGAGCAGTCGGGCTTCATCAGCGAGATGGGGTTTGATATGTATCATAAGATTTTGGATGAAGCGGTGCGGGAATTGAAAAATGAGGAGTTTGATGCTTTGTTTGATCAACCCGAAGACATAAGTAGCCGAGACTGTCAGATCGATACGCAATTTGAAATGCTCATCCCATCGGAATACGTCACCCAGACAGCCGAGCGATTGGCCTTGTATAGCGAACTATCGAACATCAATACTGAATTGGAATTGCAGCGATTTGCGAATAACCTAAAAGATCGATTTGGGAAAATTCCGAATACAGTGGCGGCATTGTTGGATACCGTTCGATTGAAATGGGCGGGCAAACAGCTAGGAATGGAAAAGATTGCTTTGGGGAACGGAGGGATGCGATGCTATTTCCCTGGCGATGCCAATGCGGCAGTATATCACAGCGACAGTTTTGTGGCCATTATGGGCTTTGTTGCTAGCAACCCAAACAAGTTCAGCGTAAAGCAAACGGATAAGGCTTTGATTGTTAGTGTGAAAGTTTTGGATACGGTTTTTGAAGCGCTTCACGTATTGGGCGAGTGGGACCTACATCGAACAACAGAAATATAAGAATCTCAGTATGAATCACGCCAGAATAACATTTGTTTTGTTACTTATTGGATTATCAAAATGGCTGCCATCGTACAGTCAAACACAGGTTATGACGAAAGGGGAGTTTGCACACAATCCAGCATTGAAATATCATCCGCTAAAGCAGGATTGTCCTGGCACACCGATTTCTAATGGCCGTTACTACAATCCTGATTACCCGTTTTTGTTGACGTTCAAAGATGTGCAGAAATGGAAAAAGCAGACCAATCCGAATTTGGAATTTAAGAAGACCGATACATTTCAGCTGCCAATTTCTAAAGAGTTGGATTGGATTAAAGACGATTCGATTGATGGGGTTGCGTGGTTAGGTCATGCCACCTTTTTTATTCGCATCGGAGGGAAGACATTGATAACCGATCCCGTATTTGGCAATGCTTCGCGCGTGTTAAAACGGTTTTCCACCTTGCCCATATCGCCCACTGAACTACCTGGAATGGATTATGTCTTGTTGAGTCACGACCATCGCGACCATATGGACTATAGCAGCATGCGTTTGTTGTCTAAATTGAACCCGAAGGCCCAGTATCTCTGCGGGTTGTCAACGGCGCCACTACTAAAACGATTCAATCGAAATGGGAGAATTCAAGAGGCGGGATGGTATCAGCAGTATCAGTTGGATGATCAAACAATCAAGATTACGTATTTGCCGACTCGACATTGGTGTCGGCGATGGATTACAGATACCAATAGGCATTTGTGGGGGGCGTTTGTGATTGAAGTTGGGGGTAAAGTGATTTATTTTGGTGGGGATTCAGGTTACGGAAAACACTACCTCGAAATGCGTGAACTGTTTCCGCATATCGATATTGCGATTTTAGGAATCGGAGCGTATCAGCCTGAATGGTTCATGGAGTCCAATCACTCCTCACCAGCAAAGGCTTACCAATCCTTTTTGGATTTGGGCGCAACCTATATGGTGCCGATGCACTACGGGACATTTGATTTGAGCGATGAACCCATCGGTGAGCCGGCTGAACGATTGCTTTCAATAGCCACTGAAAATAAAATGACCCAGCGGGTATTGTTACCGGCACTGGGTCAGAATATTTTGGGAATGATGTATTAAACTATAATTTTCTAATTCCTGTCTCTTCGATGATGATGGCCTTGGCTTTGTACAAAACGCCAACGGTTTGCTTAAACGCTTTTTTACTCATTCCCAATTTAGATTGAATGAGATTCGCATCAGACTTATCGTGCAGTGCTAAAAATCCCCCCGCGGCGGTGATTGCCTCCAATACAGTATCAGACAGGGTACTCACTTTCTTATGTCCCATTGGGGTAAGTGATACATCCACATGTCCATTCTCTCTAACCAATCGAACGTAACCTTTTAATTGGTCGCCCATTTCAATTCTTTGAAAGACTTCATTTTTGTAAATAATTCCCTGGTGCTTTTGGTTTATAATGACTCTAAACCCAATTTCCGTTTCTTCAAAACACAATAAATCAACGGATGTGTTGTAAAGTATGTTGACATCCGTTTTATCGAGCCATTTAGAAATTTTTGTACTGGCTAACAATCTGTCAGTGACTTCGTCGCGATACAAAAAAGCCACGGTATGCTCTCCTTCCACCAATTTGCGATGTTGCTCTTTAAACGGTACGAAAAGGTCTTTCTCCAACCCCCAATCCAGGAATGCCCCAATGCCTGTTGCTGAAACCACTTCTAAGCAAGCAAACTGCCCGATTTCAATCATCGGAACCACTGTGGTTGCTGTTAGGCGGTCCTCGGAATCTCTGAAAATGAAAACATTAATAACATCACCTTCAATGGCTTCTGACGGACAAAATTTATTGGGTAGTAATACTTCTACTCCCATTTCATCAACCAAATACCAACCTTGTGGGCTATCGTGATGAAAGGTTAAATCAAGGAATAGTCCAGTCTGAATCATATCGTTTTGCAAAAGTCGGGGTAAACTTTCACATTCGCACGATAATAGACGTTTATCTCAGCAGTGTGACGCTACCAGAAAAGTGTTGCAGTTCGTTTTCTGGGTTTTTGAAGGTAGCATCATAGATATAAACACCGCCCTGACAAAGTTCTCCGTTTACAAAGCCATCCCACAATGCAGATTGGTCTTTGGCTTCAAATATTTGTTGTCCGTATCGGTTGTAAATGATGAGTTTGTAATTGCTAACGGTGAGGGGAGAGTAAAGTCCGAAGTAATCGTTCGTCCCATCTGAATTTTTGGGTGTAAAGGCCGTAGGGAACCAATACAATGGAATCGATTTTACTTTGATGCTCTTGGTCATCGTATCAGCACAACCATATTGGTTGTCGGCAATCAATGTGATATTGTAGTTGCCGTACATTTTATAAATATGCTGTGGATCTCTCACCATATCAAAATAGCCATCGCCAAAATCCCAAGACCATTTCGTATCGATTTTGGAATTGTTCGTAAACGCCACATTTTGCGTCATTAACGGGATGTAAGGGTCGTATTTGAAGTCTGCAATGGCCCGAGGATAAACTCTCAAGTTCTGGGTATTTGTATCATGACAGCCGAAGCTGTTTGTTACGATCAAGTTGACTTTATAAGTTCCGGAGTCGGGGTAAAGGATATTTTCGTTTCTCTGGCCTGATTTTCTGCCGTTGCCGAAATCCCATTTGTATGTGCTAATGGTTCCAATGCCAGCGGTTGATGCGTTTGCGAATGGGAACATCAAATCTTCACAATCGGGTTTAACCATGAAGTAGGCGTAGGGTTTATTTGCAATGAAAAGTGTGCGGATTATGGTGTCTTTACAGAGGTTGCTGTTGTATACGATGTACGTCACTGTAGGATATCCTGCCGATCCATAAAAGTGTGTCGGACTCTTTCCCGCCGTTGTTGTACCATCCCCAAACCACCAATATTCTTTGGCAAGGAATCCACTGCCTGGTGCGGTAAGGGATGTGAATTTAACGATTTCGTTTTCGCAGGTATCTTCCACAACGTAGTTGGCTTTTGGTGCGCCTAGGATGCTTACATTTTTGAGGGTAGTGTCCTCACAACCATTGGCAGCGCGCACTATCAATTGGACTTTGTAATTTCCTGCTGGTGAGAAATGGCCAACTGTTGAATCGCCACTTCCTTTATTGCCATTGCCATAATTCCAACGCCATTGAACGAGGGTGTCGTCAACTACGGTTGATTTATCTGTAAATAGAACAGAGTCTTTTTCACAAACACCATACGATGCAAAATTTGCGATAGGGCAGGGCGTAGTATCGCTTAAGGTCCAAATACCCGAGAATTTCTGTCCAGTATGAATAAGAAGCGTATTTCTTGATGCAATAACTCTTGACTGCACGGGATAACTCCATTTGTTGGTTGCGGCTACCCAGTTAATGGCTCCCATATTAGATTCTTGGATGGTGTTGGTTCCCGTGTTGTGTTCTGAGCCTCGGTATGAGAATCCTAAGCTGATCTCCGGTTTTGTGCTATAGCCGCCATCGTTTATTATCCAAAAGCGATCCAGCATCCTGCGTGCGTTTTCCGTCCCGAATTCATTCTTGACATTGTTCACGCCTGTTGGCATCGGACGGTTATTGGGCAGCGAGGCTGTTGGTGTTGGATAGGTTGCGATGGTTACAAAGGCACTGTCTTTGGTTTGCAGGCCTACATTTTTGACATTGTAATCAAAGGGGATATCGGCACCGGTTACAGTTTGGAATGGCACGGTGTATAGAGGGCCGGCTCCAGCATCGCGAATATTCCACTGAACATATCCATAACCAATGGATGGGAACGACTCGGAGACAATTCCGCCTGTAGTTTTGGTGATTGCCGTTTCGGATCTATTGTTAATGATTAAGGTTCTGCCGTTTAGTTGCAGTTGTTTTGAAAATAGGTTAAGTTTTCCAATTCCGCCTCCTGAATGGCCTCCACCCACAAGTATGTTCACTTGCATGGTTGGATTTGCGCTACATAGTAGGTCAAGAGCTGGAAATGCAGTTACTGCGGTTCCCATGAATAATTGCGCGGCTCCGTTTAGGGTAACCCGGCCATTGTTATTCATGAAGATGGCTCCTGCGGAGTTGTTGATCCAGTTTCCGGTATAGAACAGATTGACATCGCCGTTGAAAATCAACCTGGATGTGCCTTGTGCTTTGTAGTTTCCTTTGGTCCCTGATATAACAATAAAACTTCCCGAGTTGGCTACCACATGGGCGCCATTATGAACCCAGCCCTGACCATAAAGGAGGGAAGAGGCTAATAATGCTAGGGATAGCAGTAACTTTTTCATCGTTTCTGTTTAGAGCGGATTATTTCTTGTTCTGCAATTCGGTGATGGCTTTTAGCAAAGCCTCGTTTTGTTTCTTCAACAATTCGATTTGCGCTTGTTGTTCTTGGATGGCCTTAACCATGGGAACCACAAATTCGCTATAACGTAAACCGTAAAGGTCTGTTTCTGATTTTGCTTTGTCGACACCAGAGAAGTCGTATCCGATTTCCTTCGCCGCTTTTTCGACATCCTGAGCTACAAATCCTGAAAATCTTACACCTGTATTTGGGTTGTTTTCCGTAGCAATGATTTCGCTTGTCACCAAAGAATTACCAGCATGGTCAACACTTCCTGGTTTTAAGGCTTTGTTTAATTTATCGAAATCAAAATTGTAGGTAACTGGCTGAAGCTTTAAAATGAAATCTAACCCTGGTACATTTTGTTGGATGTTGGTTTTGTAGCGACCATCTGATAGGTTGGTCCAAGCTGCAAATCCCCCAATGGAAGTAACAAAGTTATTTCCAATACGCACTTGGTTACTGGCGGTTGTTACGGCTTGATAACCTACGGCAGTTGCGTTTGTATTTGCACCACCAGTCCAGTCTGGTCCGGCCTGGAATCCAATGGCAGTATTGTTACCACCACTTGCAACTCTGGCAAGCGCTTGATAGCCTATTCCTGTATTGTTATTTGCAGTAGATAAATCATTTAACACATCATAACCCACAGCTGTATTATTTCCGGCTGTTGTAGAACTGGGCATTGCGGCGTATCCTATGGCTGTATTTAATTGACCGGTGGTGTTGTTGTCTAATGATTGATATCCTAGCGCTGTATTGTATGATCCACTGCTAGTTCTATACATAGATTGGTAACCAATTGCAGTATTCCTACCCGTATTCCCATTGGTGTTATTAAATGCCCTAAGTGCCTGAGCCCCGACCGCAACATTGAATTCTGTAGATGTAGCTGAAAGTAAAGATTCAAATCCTAGGGCGACGTTAAGGTTTCCTGTAGAATTTGCATTTAACGACAAATCGCCTATGGCGATGTTTTGACTTCCAGAAGTTAAAGAAACGGAGGCAGGTGCTCCAATGGCTATGTTGTTTGTACCTGAAGTATTTGCAGTTAACGACCTGAATCCAACGGCAGTATTGTTATTTGCCGTGGTGCTGGTGGCCAAGGTTTGGAAACCGATGGCTGTGTTATTTCCGCCTGTTGTATTTGCCAATAAGGCATCCGAACCCACTGCCGCGTTGTTCGAACTTGTAGTTGTTGCGGCTAGCGCACGATTGCCCAGTGCTACATTGTCCGAGCCAGTAGTGGCGGCCTTTAATGCGTTATATCCATCGGCCAAATTTCTATTACCAGTGGTGTTGGCGGCTAGTGCTTCTGAACCATTGGCTGTATTGTTAATGCCCGTAGTATTTTTAGAGAGAGAATTATAGCCTACAGCGGTGTTATCACTTGCAGTATTTGTAACGCTTAATGCAAATGCTCCAAGTGCGGTGTTGTTGTTTGCGGTAGTTCCAGAATTTAAAGATTTTGCACCTATGGCAGTATTGTTATTTCCTGTTGCATTTGATTGTAAAGACAAAAATCCAACGGCAGAGTTGTTTGATCCTGATGTGTTCGAAAATAGCGCCTTACTACCCACAGCGGAGTTAAACGATGCTTGGCCAGCTGCCGCTGCAGTTCCATTGTTAAATAAGGCTGAATCACCCACAGCAACCAAGTTTCCACGGATGGTGTTGTTGTATAATGTTGCAATACCAATGGCGACGTTGGAATAACCGGTTGTGTTTTTATATAATGCGGAATATCCCATTGCGGTATTGTTGTCGCCTTTGGTGGTTGTGTTCACTGCCGCATAAGCCCCCATCGCGGTGTTGTAATTGGAGCCATAGCTTGTGTACAACGCTTGGTATCCACTGGCGGCGTTCCATGATCCTGAGGTATTCACGCCCATAGAATACATTCCTGATGCGGTATTCCCAACGCCAGTACTATTGTATACCAAAGAATAAAAACCATATGCACTATTGTAATAGCCGTTTCCATTATAAAGCATCGCTGCGTAGCCAATTGCGGTGTTGTAATTGCCTGTTTGGTTATAACTCATTGCATACATTCCGATGGCAACGTTGTAGTATGAATTATAGCTTTGTTTCATTGCTTCAAAACCGATACCGATGTTTCCATAATTGAATTGGCCTGTTTCCATAACACGCTGTCCTAAACCTATATTGTAACTACCAGACCTGTTGCCCGACATGACCTTTGGGCCAATGGCGATGTTTTCAACGCCTTGAGTACTTCCCGTAGCTCCAATACCGTTGGAGGATAATGCATATTGTCCTATCGCAATAATATCAGCCTTGTTGTTTGCTGCTTTCTCTAAAGCGCTTAGCCCGATAGCAATATTTTGGGCGCCGTTTGATGTATTATTTGCATTTGTACCCAAAGAAATATTGTCGT
>ENA-OUVC01000305-OUVC01000305.1-marine-metagenome-genome-assembly--contig:-NODE-305-length-33887-cov-3.607867_pt1 | contig 33887 bp, 31 predicted proteins | sample MGYA00248622_ERZ508571 | MGnify/ENA primary metagenome ERZ508571 (study PRJEB26236, sample SAMN06267175) | marine metagenome | isolation source: Columbia River Estuary | place: USA:Columbia River Estuary... | reverse complement strand
GCTCTTGTATATCCTCTTTCTTCAGATGCAGCAACATATGAAGCGTCAACTGCATTTAAATTATTACCACCAAAATCTATTTTATTAACAGATAGTCAATATTTAGATATCTTAGAAAATAATATATCATGGGGAGATTCTTATGTTGATGACAACATAAATTCCTTTGATGACATAGCTACCAAAGGTGGTTTAGTTATTTTAGATTCTTACAAAACATCTGTTAATAATCTATATGAGGGTTATTATATAGGAATAGCAGACAATTCCGAAAACAATCCTGCAAGTGATTTTTTAAGCATAAAGGGGATAAAATCGGTAAATTCTATAGATGCTGGAGGAAATAAACAAACATTTACAGCTATTCCATCATCTCGTTTAAATTTCTCGCTAACACAATCATATAGTAGTTCGCAAAATAGTATTTCACAAATAGTTGAAAACTTCCCTAAATTTGATTTTAGTAAATCAACATACAATGATTCATTAACTGTTATGTTGTTTAAATTAAGAACAACAATGTATGCACATGATACTGTTATTTTGGATTCTGTATTATTAGAGGGATACACCGGTTCTTTATACAATAAGAGAACACAAAACAATGTAAATGGTGGAGCACCTATTACTTTTAATTTAGATACATTGATAAATAAATCCTCTCCTAATATTAAATGCATAACAAATCCCTTTATTTCATCTACTGGAAACTGGATAAATTCTAATGGTTCACCAGCAAAAACAGTTAGAACAGATGCTGATACAAAAAACTTGTTCTCTAAAGGCGTATATATTTCTGATACAAGCACAGTTGCTTCTGGTATTGGAAATGTTCCTGAAAAATTACAAAGAATTTTAAATAACATTGATAATCTAGATATAGACGTAGATGTTATTGCCGAGGCTGGATTGGGTTCTATCTGGGTTGGAGCAAAAGAAAGATGGAAAGATAGTAATTTTGGAAATTCAAACAGTAGCGAACCATATATATATGATGAATATTATCATGTAGATACTTCGATTCTTAAAACACAAACCAACGATCCTGTCGGTGGAATTGCTGAAGATTATCAAGACATTGCTATGCAATTTGTAGCATTTGCTGATAAAACAAGAAAAGATCACGTATTTATTGCAGATCCTCTTAGACATATTTTTGTACAAGGAGGAAATGGAAAGATTTCAAAGAATAAAGACTACGTGTTTTCTACGGACGTTTATTGGCCATTGAAAAATCTATACGGTGGAAATCCAACTAGCTATGCTGCTGTTTATGGAAATTGGTTGAAAACTAATGACGTTTCTGCTGATAAACAAGTATGGGTTCCTTCCTCTGGTTTTGTTGCTTCTGTGTTTGCTAATACAACACAAAATGCATTCCCTTGGGTTGCCCCTGCTGGATTTAATCGTGGTACTCTCAACAACGTATTAGACGTAGCAATCAATCCTACACAAAAACAACGTGATTTATTATACAGAATTAATGTAAATCCAATTGCATTCTTCCCCGGAGATGGATATGTTGTTTTTGGACAGAAAACACTATTTAATAAACCATCTGCTTTCGATAGAATCAATGTTAGAAGACTTTTCTTAACACTTGAAAAAGCCACTAAAGCGGTTTTAAAATACTATTTATTTGAAGGAAATACATTCACTACAAGAACTAGAGTTGTTAATTCCTTAGCACCTATATTCACTCAAGCCAAAAACAATGATGGTTTATATGATTATAGAATTGTATGTGATGAAAGAAACAATACTCCAGATGTAATCGATAATAATGAAATGAGATTATCCATCTACATTCAACCAGTTAGAACCGCTGAATTTATTTTAGCAGATTTCGTTGCTACACGCACTGGTGTTAATTTTAGTGAACTTATTGGATAACCTTTTAAGATAAATATATACATATGGCAAATCTATTTCAAAACCAAGACATAAATAACTTCTTTCAGAACGCTATTAATAGAGACTTCGCAAGAACAAATCTCTTTCGTGTTCTTTATATAACATCAGGATCATCGAATATTGTTTTTGATGCTAAAGATTTGGTGTACATAACTACTACATCTCTTCCTAAAAGAGCAATAAACAACGTTTCTGTTCCATTCATGGGACTTAAATTTAATGTTCCAGGAACTGCAAATTATCCTGGAAGTGAAGGCTGGAATGTAACATTCAGAATGCCTCAAGATTTAGGAATTCGTAAAAAATTGGAACTTTGGACTAGAGCAACATTTGATGATGCAACAAGTACTGGTTCGTATGAAGTAAAAAATTTAGGTAGTGTAGGAATTGCCTTAATGGGTAAAGACGGAAACGTACAAAGAGTTTATAACTTAGTAGGTGCATATTGCACTAATATAGGTGATTATAATCTTGATGTTACTGCTGCTGGTGAAATTGTTACTTTACAAGCAACAATTGCATACCAATATTGGGTACAACCAGAATCTTCTCCTCTCATAATCCAATAATAAAATAGTTATTTAGTATAAGTATTTGGAAATGGCTTCAACAGGTCCTATACCCTACTATTTAGATATTTTAAGTCAATGGCCGTCTGCTATTGCAATAGATAGTCAGTGGTTTTTGTCTATAAATTTTGATTCTTTGCCTATATTAAAAAGTGATATAATAAATCTAGTCAGAGAATATGAAAATGGATCATCTGATTCTGTTGATTGGGATGTATCTTCAAGTGTTATCAAAACTCTGATATCAAAAAAATATCAGAGTGGACATGAGTTTCTTGCTTGTGTATTTGCAGAAGGTGTTACTTTACCATCTGATAGTGTAGACGCAAGTACTAAAGGAGTATATCATGCTGGTTTTCAAGGAGCCGCTACTGTTAATAAAAGAAATGATTTTAGAACATTTTCTGTAACTTTTACAGAAACAAATGCATCTTTTGTAGATTTTGTAATACGACCATGGCTAATAGCGGTTAGTCATTTGGGATTTGTAACTAGAGACAATAGAAATTTAAATGTTAAAGCATTAGATTTTGATGTTATGTATATAGCAAAAACAGGATCAGGTTCTAAGCCCGCTTATAGAAAGGGATTCAGATTTCATGGAGTAGCTCCCATTTCTATAAGTAATTTTACTTCTAGACATTCTAATGTGGGTTTACAATCATATACAGTAGAGTTTATATATGATTCTTATAGTGTATCTGCTAAACAAACAAATCAATTAATTAGTAATACGCAATCCACAGCTACTAGAAATATAAATCCAAATAATACAACCACAAATAATCCAACTACAAACAATCTCTGGAATTTAACAGGAATTACTCCTGCTATGCCAAATGTTTCATTAAAAAATAATATTGGAATGGATTTTACAAATGTAGAAGGAAGTGTAAATTACGCAATTTTTGGAGATTATTCTTTTTTACAACCGCCTAAAAATTCAGCTACAAATAATAATATAACGCTTTTTGACAATACAGGAGCTATGTTTAGTAATAGTACGGGATCTTCATTTACAAATCCTTCAAATGGAAGATCAACCGGAGGCGTATTTCCAACTAGTGAAGTAATATTTTAAAAAAAATATTAATTAAGTTGTAACTTATAAGAAGTTAGGTAAATCTTATATATGGAATATTTCTTGTATTCAGTTGAGATGCCACTTTCTAATGTAGAATTGTTCTATAGAGATATAAATTCAAAAGAACAATTAATTTTAGCTAAAACAAATTTACTATTTCCCATAGAAGAAGAAAATTCTAAAGAATATTCAAGAATAGTAAAAAAAATAATATTTAATTGTGTTGAAAATAAAGAAGATATATACAAATTAAATATAATTGATTATTTTTTATTCATAATAAAACTAAGAATAAACAGTTTTGGGGAAACTTTAGAGTTAATGTTAAAAGCAAATGACAACTCTGATGAAATGGACTCTAAAATTTCAATAAATTTGAATGTTTTTATGAAAAATTTATACGAAAAGTCAAAAAAAGCTATGGAAGATTGTATAATAACACATAAAAATTTAAAAATATGTATAGATTGGCCAAATATGACTTCCAAAGAGTTTTTTTTAAAAGAAAAAGAAGAAATAGGAACTGCTATATTATCTAATATACAAGAATATATAAAAAATATCACTATAAATGATGTTTTTATTGATACTACCGCATATAAAAGCGAAGAAAAATTAGAACTTTATGAAAAACTTCCAATTTCCGTTAAAGTAAAAATACAAAAAAAGGTTTTAAATGCTATTTTAGCAATATCCAAAGAAAATTTGTTTGGTATTAAAAAAATGGATTTTTTTAAATATAATCCATATAATAAATCTCAACAACAACTAATGAGATTTATATTTTCAGATAATTTGAGAAATATATATCAAGAATATTACATATTGTCATCTAAAAACATAAATCCTTTATATATAGATAGTTTATCGGTATCAGATAGAAGAGTTTTTTGTTCTTTTATAAAAGAAGAATCAGAAAACTCTCAAAAAAAATCAGAATCTACAAGCAAAAACAACACTCCCTTGGAAGATTTAATGGATGAATTTGGAGAGTAGGCGAGTAATTAGTCATATGTCAGAACAATCTACAACTCAAATAAACTTTAACGATGCCTTAAACATACTAAGCAATGCTTCTAAGGAGGCATTTACAACTGATGTCTGGATACCATCATTAAAAAGACATGTTAAAATTGAAGAATTAAGTGCTAAACAACAAAAAGGTCTTTTAGAGTCTGCTATAGATTCTACAGTTGCAAAATCTACATTTTCTAAACATTTTTACGAGATAGTTTCTTCTAATTGCACAGAATCTAAAGAAGTAATAGAGAAGTTTACTATAGCGGACAAGTTTTCTATTGCATTTGCAATGAGAGCACAGATATCAGACAATATAGAAATTGTATTTCAAGAAGAACCTAAAATATCTTCGCTTATTCCATTAAAAGATATAATAGATAAAATAAATACATACGAGCATCCAACGCAAGAAGTTATAAAATTTTCAAAAAATAATGTAGAATTAGAAACTACTATAGAAATGCCACTTTTTTCCGAAGAAGACAAATTCGATTTATACATTTACGGAAAAGATAAAAAGGAAAATAACGTAGAAGAATTTAAAAGTGTTGTTGTTGGAGCATTCTTAGGGGAAACTTCAAAATTTATAAAAAGTATTAAATTAGGAGACACTGATTTAGGGTATGATAAATTAAATATACCACAAAAAATTCAAGTAATTGAAAAACTTCCAGCAGCACTTGTTCAAACTGTTTTAGAAAAAGCAGTTGTTTGGAAAAATAAATTAGATGAAATTTCCAAAGTAAAACATCAAGATTTTACTAAGAATATAGATGTAGATAGTATATTATTTTTAACGTCTTAATCCACTAAAGAAGTACATATAGATTAAGTATTCTATATGTCATTTGAAGAATTAGGAGATTTTTTAAAAAGCCAAGGTGTTTCTGTATCGGGATCAATTGATCCCGATAAATTATTGGGAATGTTGTTGGGTAATCCTTCTTCTATCAACGAAGACATAAAAAAAATACAAAAAGATACTTTAAATTCTATCAATGATATTTCTAAAAGACATACCGATAAGTTAAACGAGGAAGCAAAAAATATAAATTATAAAGATTCTGTAAGCAAATTAATAGGAATTTCTTCAGAAGAAATAGATTATACTTCTTTAACTATCTTAAAAAAGGAAATATTAAATAAAGCAGTAGAGATAACACAAAAATTAAAAGAAGATGTAGAAAACATTAAAAAAGAAGCAGATGATTTTAATAAAAAAACACCTTCTCAAGAAAATATTGTTAAAACACCTTCTAATAAAAAAGAAAATACAAAAGATGACTTAGAACAAGTATCTTCTAGTTTGGAAAATACAGTATTAAGTGAATTTTCAGAAAAACTTAAACAAAAAATACAAGAAACAAAAACAATTGATGTTGTTCCTAATAATAAATCAAATGTAGTAGAAGAAAATACAAAAACAAATCAATTTCTTGAATCTATTTCAAAGAAAGTAGACTCTTTGATAAAAGGTAAAGATAGTATTGTAGATATATTATCACAAGAACAAAAACCAGTTTCTTTGGATGAATCATCAGTAAATGCAATATCAAAGTTATTAAAATTAAATAAAGAAGAGGAACAAAAACTTAGGGAATCTTTATTAGAAGTAGAAAAACAAAATTCTGAAAAATTAGATAATATAAAAAAATCTAGTGATGGAAGTTCTGGATTAGGACTTTTAGGATTATTAGCAGGAGGAGGAATTTTATCCACTGTTACAGCTGCTCTTGGAGGATTTGCTAGTAAAATATTAAACATTGGTACTATATTTTTTGGTTTACAAGTAGCAGTATCTAGCCTTATAGGTGTTTTAGGATTTTTAGGAAAGCCTCTAGGTGCTTTAGGAGATTGGATGTTAGGTACTGACAAGGTTAGTAAAACAATAGATGCTATTAACGAAAAGTCTGGAATGAACACCAAAGAAGAACAAGAATATTGGAAACAAATTGGAATGGGCGGTGCTATAGGACTTGGTGGGGTAACGGTAGCTAAAAGTCTTTTGTCAAAAAAAGGAAGAGAGGGAATGGTAGGAGCAGGAGAAAAATCCATAGAAAAATATGGACCTAGAATATCAAAAACAGCATCTACACTTGCTAGTGGAACTGCTAATATAGCAAAAAAAATACTACCAAATAGCATACTCAATGCTGCTACTAGTCTATCCAATAAAGTTTCTCCGATTATTGAAGCATCTTCTGGATTAATAAAAAGTGCTACTTCATTTATAACAAAAGCATCTCAAGGCACTGGAATGGGTGCTAAAATATTAACAGGATTGGGTGGTGGAATTAGTAAAATAGGAGGACTCTTGGGTGTTTTTTCAAAATTTGGTGCAGGAGCATTAGGTGCTATTTTTAAAAGAATTCCATTAATAGGTATATTATGGGATGCTGGAATAATGATAAAAAGATTTATGGATGGTGATTGGAAGGGTGGATTGATTAGATTAGCATCTTTGGCAACAAATGGATTGTATTTCCTTGGTCCTTGGATGGCATTGATACAAATACCTCTTAGTATGTGGATAAGTTCTTTTGATACTGGTGGAGAAGATTCAAGTGGTATTGGTGATGAAAATGATACTAGTAGAGATGGAAATACTTCTAATTCACAAACAAATCCTGGTTCAATACCAACTCCTCCAATACCAAAAGGAACCCCTCCTCCATCAAAACCACAAACAACGACAACACCTTGGTGGAAACGTCAAATGCAAGGTATGTATACAGGAGGTGAAAGCACTTCAGAAGAAACTCCTCCTCCAGAAAGACCAAGCGGAGAACAACCATCAGATGAAGTTCCTATGACATGGGATCCATCAAATCAAACAGAATTTGGAGAATGGAGAGCAGAGAAACCAGATAAATCACAATGGATTAAATTTGGTCCAGCAGCAACACCTGTACCACCTCCTCCTGCTGTGGATTTATATAGAGATCCTTCCATACCAAAAGAATTAAATTTAAGTAAAGAAACAATTGAAGCATTAGGAAAACATCTTTCCGAATCTGTTGGAAATACACAAAATGTTATAAACAACACTACAAATAATTCATCCAAATCAAGCGGCGGTGATCCTGTTCACAATGCAAGAACTCAATATAACAGAACAGGAATAAACTATCCTGCAATGCCATATACACCATATTAATAAATATATATAATAACACATGAGCTTATATACTATATCACCAATGACGATAACAATAGCAGGTGCTTCGTTTACATTTCCCCATGTTCAACCAGGTTCTTCTGGAGGAAGTATTGATATTATTAGAGACTTTAGATGGAAAAATAATAAAACTTCTGGAAGATCTATTAGTGAAGTACCATCAATTATGCTTACAGAATATACTTTGGGTTATGGTAAATGGCAAACAAAACTTTCTAATTTATTTAACAATATAGTAAACAATACGACTGGAACAACGGATCCGTATGGTCAGTTGTATACAGGATTAGCAACTAATTTTGTTTATAATTTACCATACTTATTAAAAGATGGTTCTACTCTAAAAGGAAAAACAGATAATACATGGAGTGAATTTAAATTAGAAGATATTCCTTTAGTTGGTGATACATTAAGCAAAGCAAGTAAACTTGGAGAAAAAATAATAACCGGATTTGGATTTGAAAATACTAGCAATTACTCAGAAACAACAAAAAGAAGTGTGGTGATAGAATTTCCATTATATAATACAATGGATATAGGAGATACTATTAAAAATTATGAATTTATTTCTTTATTTGGTATGCAAAACTTAAAAATAAGAACTAGTTTTTTAACATATATACCACCAAAAATATATTCGGTAGAATCCACCGGAAGAGGTGGTGTTTATATGCCAGCAGCATATGTTAGTTCATATGATGTAAGAAGCATAGGAGCAACAAGAGAAATACAAATAGGAGGAAACACACATTTAATTCCAGAAGCATATAAAGTTTCAATAACATTAACCGAACTTATACAAGAGAGTGCAAATATAATGCAAGGTAGTTTGGGAGGATCAAAAACTCAAGTAATAAAAAATTATGATGGTACTTTTAGAGATATAGCAAGAGGAACTGCTGGTCAAGTAAATGACTTAATTACACCCGCTAAACCAGGACTTCAAGAAGGTTTTGATAAAGCTATTACGTTGTTTTAAACTATTATGAAACAAAATTCTTTTACAGATCTACCTACTTTATCATTATATAGATATGAAAATTTCTTTAATATCTATACCGATAATAATTTAAATAAATTCTATAATATATTAAAATCCATAGAGGTATTTCCATCAGATAATACTGATGCAGAAATGATATATTATACAACATATATAGATACTTGGCATTTAATATCATATAAAGTTTATAATACAATGGATTTATGGTGGTTAATTTGTACATATAATCAAATACAAAATCCAGTAACAAGACCAGAACCAGGAACTAAACTAAAAATATTAAAAAGTGAATATGTTTCTGTTGTTTTATCGGAGTTAAATAAACAAATCAATAGGTAGTAGCAATTATTATAAATTTCATAAGTAGTTATAATGCCTAGAAAAAAGAAAATTAACACATCTTTGGATAACATTGATGTTGATGATATTGTAGTAGATGGAAAATTCTACCAAGGAAATGAAAATATTCTAAGAAAAGATGCTCTTTTCAAGTGGACAGATGACATGCGAGAAGAGCTTAAGTTATGTGCAAAAAGCATATTACATTTTGCTGAAAATCATTTCTATATCATAACAGAAGACGGAAAAAGAAAAATAGAACTTTATAAGTATCAAAAAAATCTATTAAAAGCATTTAAGAATAATAGATTTAATGTCATATTAAGTTCAAGACAGTCAGGAAAAACTACTACAATAACTATATATGCATTATGGTTGGTGTGTTTTCAATCAGATAAAAGAATAACAATAGTTGCTAACAAAGAATCAACTGCCAAAGAAATTTTTTCAAGAATTAAAATGGCATATGAACAACTTCCTATATATTTAAAACCAAATATCAAGTCTTGGAGAAAAGATGGATTTAATTTAGGAAATGATTCTGCCATAACAGTAAGCACAACATCATCGTCAGGACCCCGTGGTAGTACTAGTAACTTGCTCATTATTGATGAGATGGCACATTGCCCTAATGAGTTGATGAAAGAACTTTGGAAGTCTGCAATTCCTATTATTTCTTCTATGAAGAAATCTCAAATCGTTGTTATCAGCACTCCAAATGGAACGGATAACAAATTTTATGATCTTTATAAGGATTCTTTAAAAGAAAACAGTGAATGGCATTTGGAAGTCGTTAATTATTGGGATGTTCCTGGTAGAGACGAAGTTTGGAAAGAAAAAACATTAGCACTAATGGGATCAAAAGAAGATTTTGATCAAGAATATGCAAACGTATTTCATGAGCCTGGAAAAGGTGTAATCGATGAAGAATATTTATTACAATTAAAAGCAAATTGCCCCGAACCTGTATTAGTTTTAGAAGATGGTTCTTATAAAATATTTAAATTACCTAATCCAGAAAGTTTTTATGTTATTGGAGTTGACGTGGGGGAGGGAATTGGAAGAACTAATTCAGTTGCACAAATTTTAGATGTTTCTAATCTACAAGATATACAACAAGTTGCTGTTTTTGCATCAAATTCTATAAATCCATTTCATCTAGGAACAAAATTGATGAATGTTTTGGATGATTGGGGAAGACCTCCGATATTAGTAGAAAATAATAACAACGGACAACAAATTTTAGATGTATTATGCCAAACACATAACTATGAAAATGTAGTTTCATATCATTTTGAAGGATTTAGTAAACATTATAATAATGCTAATAGATTTGGTATTCATAATCATACAAATACACGATATAAAGGAATAACAAACTTTAGATATTGGGTTAATAGTTTAAAAGCAGTAAAATTAAATGATATTGATACTATATTGGAAATTAATAATTTTATTAGACTTCCTAATTATACATATTCAAAAAAATCCGAAAAAGATTTAGATGATAGGGTTTTTGGATTGATATGGGCATTATTTATTTTAGATCCTTCTTTGGTATCTCGATACTTTACCATACAAGAAATAGACGATCAAGGAAGACCAATGAGGATTTTCCCATTATCTGATAACAAAGAATTAATTCAAAAAAGTCCATTATTAATAGGAGGTGGACAATATACAGTTAAAAAACCAACAGTAAATACTCCATATTCACATGTTGGTGGAATGACTTTAGAAACTGGTTTTGATTTATATTCAGATGATAAACAAAATTTGATGTTATGGTTGTTACAATCTGATAAATCGCTCGATCCATTTGACAAATTTGACAAAAATCCTAATAAAAAAGAAGATAATTCTGATAAGTCTTCTATGGACAATTATTATCCCTCTATTGTTTTTTAATATATATATATGAATCAATCCGTTTTAAATAGATCTCGTAATGATAAATTTGCATTTGTTCTTGATTTGCCTCTTGCATTAAAAAAACAAACAGATTTAGTTATGTCTAAAGCATATAACGCAAATCAAATACAACTTACAACATTTGGTTCACCAGTTCCATCAATCAGAGTTAGTGAAATAAAAGTACCCTTTGGTGGACAAGTATATAATGCTTCTAGTCTTAGCAGACCTTCATATGAGGCATTATCTCTTAAATTTTTAATAGATAATACATATCAAAACTATTGGATGTTATGGAAGTGGTTGAATTTATTTAATGACACGGAAAACAGCACTACAGAACTAACAAAAATTATACCAAGAGCAAACGGAGAAATTGGTATAGATAATCCAATGTCTGATTTTACTACAACTTTTAGTTTATTTTCATTAGATGAATTTAATAATAAAATAGTAGAATTTAAATATACACAAGCATATATAACATCTTTAAGTCAAATAGATTATTCATTTCAAGGAGGAACTGAAATAATATGCACAGCAACCTTCATTTTTAATCAATTAATAGTTTCTCTTTTAAAGGATATAAACGTTTCTAATTGTTAATTTACTATGGCAAATTTTTCATTAAATGGACCACAACAAAGTATTCTTCCAGAATATAAATCACAATTCAGTTCAGGTTCAATATCCAATCCATATGGTCTTGAAAATTTTAACGCCATTAACGCAGTAAAAGACACAAGATTTGTAAATCAAATAAATGGTCAGTTTTTTAATATAGAAATATGGATGTACAACGGTCTTAAAAAATTCAAACCAGTTGCTATACCATTTTTCTTTGTAAATGAATTATTAATAGAAGATTCTATAAACGAATGGAATGTTAAAGGTTATATAACAATTGTAAATGACTATGAATTACTAGAAAGAAAATTTAAAGACGATGAAATGGGAAGTGCTGAAGCTCCTTTCTTATTAAGAACAGATGGTAGAAATAAATTAAGTATAAAGATTTCTCCAGTTACAAATGATAAAGAATCATTACCTAGAGAAATTTGGGAAATGTCGTATGATTTTGTTATCTATGATATAGAAGATCTAGAAACAGAAAGTGCTTCTAAAAAACTAAGAAGATTTTATTTTTGGGATGAAAGATTTCAAATACTTTTAGAAAGAAATTTAGAATGGTCTACTGCTGTATATGGACCGAATAATGGAAATTTAGACTCACACGATATCGAAAGGGCTATGCCCGCTTCAGAAGCTATTAAATCTATAATTAAAACAGCAGCATCCAATTCATCAAATCCAACATCAAAATCCGAAGTAGACAAAAAGGGATCGGAAGAGGTTAAAATAGGATTTAGTAAAGAATCTAGCGTTAAGCTAGATCTTAATACAACAACTCTTCCTGGATTAGATTCCATGAAATCAAACGACACGGAAGGAGATTTAGCTGTATTTGATGATAAAAGATGGGATTCTGGTGTTGAAGGTGATGATGGAAAGGTGTTATATACTTCACCATCTAATGCATGTGCATTAGATGATTTAAATTATGTATATAGTTATATGAAAGCAAAAGATGGAAGTCCTCTTTTTCTGAAACTAGATAGATATGGAGACAATCAAAAAGCATTTACATTAGTTTCATTACAAGATTATATAAAAGATGCAGATAAAAATCAAATAGAACGAATAGTATTAAGAGATAATGTAGATAATAGTGAAAAAGCACCAAAAATTAATAGAGCACCAGAAGGTAGTTTTCAATCTCCTATAGCTTCTATAATAGATGACTATAGATTAGTCACAATGACTCCAAAAGACGATATGAATCTAATAGCAAATACTCCGTTATCTAACTATAATTTTAAAACAGGAGCATTTAATATCTATAAAAAAGATAATTTTGCAAAGGATTTAGTTAAAAAAATGACAGATATATGCAAATTAGGACTTCATAGTTTTAAAATTTCAGATGCTCAAGTAGGTATAAATTTAAATAAAACAAAAACATCGGGATTAAGAACAAAAAACGCATTTACTGCTAGACACTTTTTTCCTAAAGATATAGTAGGTGTTTCGATGATTAAGAATTTCATGTTGTTAACTCAATGTTTAAATTTCAAGGCTCCTGGATTAACTGCAAGACAGCCTGGAAAATTTATATTTGTAGATACAGATTCTTCTGATGGCATTGTATCTCCATTTGAAGATAAATTTTTAGGCCAATGGTTTTTAACAAAAGTCACTCATCATTTTACAAAAGAATCATATTCTACAGATGTCGTAGCGGTTAAGCCAGATATGTTTAGAAAATGGTTTGATCAACTAGATGAAAATTATTAACAGAAAGTAAATATTTTTATGAACAAAGCAGATTTAATAAAAAGTTTACAACGAGATAGATTAGCAAGAGTTGAACTGCGTCAGAAAATTACAAGTAGTGATTCACAAGTCAATACTCAAACATCAATGCCATCAATGACTCAAATGATAGGAAATTTGACTAGTAGCATTGTAAACAATGTAGCTAGTGTCGCTTCTGGAAATCCGTTAACTTCCTCTGATGAAGAAGCTAAAAGAAGATTATCTATATGCAATGGTTGTGAATTTTTCAATTCACAACAACAAAGATGTGGTAAATGTGGTTGTAAAATGGCAGTTAAGACTTATTTGAGGGCCGAAAAATGTCCCGTCGGTAAGTGGTAATGATTTTTTCAATCTCAGTATCGGTTTTTAAAAAATAATCTTCCGTATTAAGAACTGTTGGGACTTTTAATATAAAGTCTGCTGCTTTTTTAAGTATTTTATTATTTTTTTCTTCATATTTATTGGCAGGTTCTATCCCTTCTCTCTCCAAAAATATTAATAATCCTTTCTTTTCGACTTTTAACCAATATACCTCATCATTTTCATACTCAGAATACCGCATATCTGGTATAATTGGTATATAATTCCTACCAAATTCTTTATTTTTATTTAAAATATCAATAAAATATCTTCCTTTTGTATGATTTCTCATACATCTTCCATATTCTACCATTAATGGTCGTATATTTTCTTTGATTTTAGGAGATTCCATATCAATATACACATTAATTTTATTAAAAATCATTTCTTTTAAGTCTTTTCTAATAGTATCGCCAGCAATAGAGCATCTTTTTGCTTTTAGATTGAAATTACAGTTAAATTGGTAAATAATTGCAGAACAAAGAGTATCCTTTCCTACTAATGCAGCACCTGCTATTCCGATTGGAGGGAAAATTGTAGTTTTAGACATAAGTTATTATAGTACTATTTTTTTATGGCAACTTCAACAACAAATAATAATTTAAATGCATTTACTGCTGGTCAAAATTTAATAAAAAATTTTACAGAAAATGTTTCCATAAAAGCAATGGAATTGCAAACGGGATTAAGTTTATCTAAACAAGGAATTCTATATAAAATTAGAATAACCGTAATGCCTAATGAAAATTTATATGCTGCTATACTCTATATTTTAATAAAAGGCTATGATGCTATAGGAATGAATTTTAACTATGTAGGTTCCGATCCTTGCGTGATTACACAAGATTTATACAATTGGTTTGTTAATAGTTTTATAAAAGAAAACAATTTACAAGAAGCTTTAAAGAAAACTCCAGCTGGTAGTAAAGAACAACTTCAAGATGTGGGTTCACAAGGATCGTTTTTAAGATATTCTGCTCATAATACCATAAATGTTATGACAGGACCCAGTGTGAACACTCCATGCTTGGGTGCTGATCTTTTGAATAGCATACATCCGGGAATGGTAGATGGAATTGAAAATTTTTGTAATGTTATACGAACACATTCTTATCTTTCTCTACCAACAGATGCTTTTGGTGGTATACAACAAGCAATGTGGTATATAACAGGTGCAGCTACTGCTCTTTACCAAGGGATTGTTGAAATTTATCAAGGAATGGTTCAAATGATGCAACAAGTTTATGCTTGGTTGAATAATATATACAGAACAGTTTGGCAATACGTATTAAATGTAATAGAACAAATAATACCATTGAGTTTAATATGTCTAATATTAGATGCTGTTCAAACAATTTTAGATGATATTGGATTTTTTGCACAATTATTTAATGGTTCTGATGGTCTTTTTAATGCATTAAATTCCATTCAAACAGTTGTTAACTATGCTTCATTTGGTGTTAATTTTGCGTATGATCCTCTAAATGGTTTAGCATCATTATTCCCAAAGGAAGCCAAAAGAGTTTTTGATTTCATAAAAATGGTAGAGAATCTACCACAAGCATATTTAGGAAAACTAGTATCCCATTTGGGATTTGGTATTGCATCAAATAATGAAGGATTAGCAATAGCAAACACAATAGTTCAACGTTTTGGCTTGGGTTCTTCTTTAGGACCTTTGAATAGTGCGTTATCTTCTGCTGGAACGGTTGGAAATAGGAGTAATTGGTCTAGAACTGGTAACACTGGTCTTAATATAAAAGCAAGTACTAATGCATATGCATATTCAATAAATGGAATATCGGGAAATCTTCCTCCATTAAACATAAATTTAAGTCCATTTGGATGGACTGGTGCTACTGTGGCAAGCTATGCTCCCTCTTCTATATAAAATATGAATCCAGTATACGGAAATCACTTAGGTATTGTAATTAATACAGACGATAAAGAAAAAAGAAAACGTATTCAAGTTTTCATTCCACATTTAAACAATACATTATTCGATTTGTGGAATAAAGTTGATGATAAAAATATAAAAAATATTTCATTTAAAGATGTAAATTCATTAGGACCAACAATAATTGAAAGATTAAAAAAATCACTTCCTTGGGCAGAAGCAGCAATGCCGTTATTTGGAGGGGGAACATCTATAACATCAAATACTATTACTGGTAAAACCGATGTTAATAATAGTAAAACAGATACTATTCAAAGTTTGCCAGAAAATACTGTAGATTTCAACAAACCCGTAACTGAACTAGATTTTATTGTTGAACCTCCTCTTCCAACCCAAGGAGGTAATCAAGAAGTAGATTTAGTAGATTTATGGGATAATAGGAATGCTCAAGATATGTCAAATCCTTTACATTCTAATTCACAAGGAGAAGGGCTTTATAGTGGATATAAACCATTTTATGGAAACCAACCTCCTGCGGCTACTGATGAGAATTTAACATTCATAAATACTCCAAACAATCCTTCGGATATACCAAAACAATCAAGTGAAAATTTAAATAATAGCATACCATCCAATACATCAACAAATAATACAGAAAAGGAAGGAGCAAAGATAGATTCTACTGGAGATGATGCAAATTTGAGTGCTGCTGTTACTCCAGGTTCAAATACTGCTCCAGGATCTCCTAATGGAACATTTTCCGTTCCAAACGAAAGTGCAAAGGTTTGGGTATTCTTTCATGATGGAGATATTCAAAGACCTGTTTATTTTGCAGTAGCAGTTGATCAAAACGGATAGTACAATAAATATAAAAAAATGTCTACAAATAATTCACATAAACCAGACAACAATCCTATATTAAATGAAAACCTAGAAAAGGAACATCATAATATATTCACAAAAGTTGGTGGTTTGTTTTTTAATGTTTTTAGAAGAAAAACCGAAAACTCTCATTTTGATCATGATCAATCGTATGTTGAATTATCAAATAATGAAAAGGTACAAGCAAAATTACGATTTTCTTCTGGTGGTGATGTGTTATTACAATCTGGTGCTAATATAACTATAAACACCCCAAAGCATTTAAATGTTAGTGTAAAGGGAAATAAACAAGAAATCGTTGCTGGAAATAAAACTAATTTAACAAGAGGGAATTTAAAAACTCTAAAAGGACCACAAGGAAAAGAAGATAAAGAAGCTACCGAGGAATTAAAAAAAATATATAAAAATATACAAGATAAAAGATTAGATGCTATTAAAAATACAAAAGGAGCAGATATATCGTGTCCTGTTTGCAACACTACACATTTAATAAACAATCATAGTTCATTAGTAGATGGATTGATGGGATTTATTAGTAAAATGGTAATACCATATTTTTGTTTTCCTATAGATTTATTATATTTTATATTAAAACTTATTGTTTCTCCTATCTTAACACCTAAAAAAAATATAGGATTGACAGGAGAAAAGGGATGTGGAAGTCCGGGATGTAAAAAGGGAATGATAGAATCTATGATAGGTCCCATGAAGGCTGCTGATAAAGCAGCTACGAATGGAATTAAAAGCAATTCTGTTGAAATTTTAAAGAATGAAAACAAAATAAAAAACGCAGGATCTGAACCAGAAGTAATACAAAAGGATAAAGTTTTAAAAATAGGTCTAGTAAAAAATGATTTAACTGCATATGTAGAAAAGGGACATCATATAATATCATTTTCATTAGAACCCGGAAAAAATAATCCAGATAATTTAGCATTATATTCAAAAGGTAGTTGTCCTAAAATAGTATTTTGTGAGCCCCAACGTTGGGATGGAAACTATTCAATAGACGTTGCTAATAAAATGGTAATAAGTGCTGGAAGTCCTGGTGTAGATATAGAAACTAGCGGAAGATTTTCCGCAAGAACGGGTGATATTTTATTAAATGCAACCCAAGGTGAAGCTGTTTTTTCTTCGGGAAATCTTACAACAATAAAAGGAAAAAATATTATATTGGATGCAAATGATATGAGCGGAGACGCTGGTATTAGCATACAAGCACCAAATACAATGATAAATGGTGGATTAAGCGTAAGAGGAAATGCAGCATTTAAAGGTCATGTGACTATGGATGGAGCCGTATCGACACCTTTTTTAATTGTTCCTAGTATGAGAACAGGATCTACTACTAGTTCTTCGTCTAAAATGAAAGTAGAGGGTGCAAATTGGGTTGCTAGTGCTCCCGCATTAGCGGCTGCAAATTTAGCCAAAGATTTGATTTTTAGATATATAATGAGTGGATATATAATGACTATAGCGGGTTTATTTGCTTTAATGTGCGAGGTATATGATGTTATAATGCAGTCAATGACAATTGAACCGTTAATAACTGGAATTTTTTTCGGATATGCTGCATGTGCAGTTGGTGGTGGTCCTGCTTTTGGCGTTGTTTATAATTTTAAACACAATCATTTAATGGTTGGTGCTGATCATGATCATACAGTAACAGTTCCAAAATCTAGTTTCTGGAACACAAAAAAGGCATGGGGCGGTGAAAGACAAGGAGCAGGACCAGTTCCTTCTCCAGCTCCTGCAAATGGAGATTCTCCATCACCAGGTCCTAAATCTAAAAACGGAAGTTGTGGTGGAGGTGGTTTATATGTTAAGAATAGAAATGAAAGTTATAATCTACCACCTTTAGATCCATTCCAAGGATTAAATTATTTAAAGGTTCCTATACAGAGAAACAAAGACGGAAGTCTTTTAAGAACACCACAATTCAGCGTTGTATATGGATTAAGTGCCTTCAATAACGGAAATGTTAACACTGTCAATTCCGAGGATTGTATTGATGTTGAAACCTAATACTAAACAGTCACCGAACTAACAAAAAGTTCTTGAGGTCTTTGTAATGCCTCGACAATCTTGGGATCTGCTTTTAGTTCATCCATAGAAAAATATGTTATAGGAATTCCCATAACACTAGAAACTTCCTCCCTATCATCGTAATAATATTTTATATATAAATTTTCAACAATATTTCCTGTTTGTTTTTTTGCTTGTATTAAAAACATATAAGGGAAATCTGTTATTAATTTTAAGTATATAGTATATCCAATATTAATATAATTAATCGTTAAATATTCTTTTAATGCTAAAATATCTTCTTTCTTTTTTTGTGCATATCTATCATTAACAAACGTTACAATTTCTTGCGGATCTATAATAGTAAAATCAGTACAATTACTTTGTAGTTGTTTTATTGGAATTCCATCAGCATCACATATATAATTTTCAATAATTTGACATCCACCTGCTTGCATTACCTCTGCGTATGTATTAATTCTATTTAGATATTTATCAAAAACTGCACATAGCATATGCCCTAATGTATATCTCTTATCTCCAATTTGACTTAATGTATCAAACGAAGGTAGGGTCGACATGTAATCAAAGTCTTTATATAGTGTTCCGTCTTCGTTAACAAAATCACCATCAGAATTTTGATATGGTCTTATGACAGGATTCATATCCTCATCAGAAGCATTCTTTAATACTTTGCCTAAAAATGTTTGTACATCTGGATTTACACCACTTGGAAATGGTGTATTTTTTAAATCATTGCTTTGTTGTTTTTTATAAGAATTATGTACTGCTTTAATGTCTTCTTTATAACTACTCATAATCTTCTCCTTCGTCTAAAAAATTTTCATGTTGTTGTTTTAAAAAAATTGTTTTCAAAAACTCCATCATAGCATCACGATCTTTAGGATTCGTGAAATGTTGTATTATTATTCTTTCGCTTTTTGTATTGTAACCAAATACCATGAAAGCATCTAAATATTCAGTAATAATAGTTTTTAAAATACCTAAATCTCTAGTTGTAATACTATTTTCATTAATATTATCTTTCAACCATTTATCTAAGGCTTTTTGCAACTCAGCGGTATTAACAGATGCATCAACAGCATCTTTTATATGATCCAACTGACTATTATTTTTTATTAATTCTGAAGACGACAAAGAAGGTATTTGTGTATTCCTTGTCGTCTTCTTCTTTGTTTTTTTATGCTCCGGCATATGTTGAAGCTTTGTTATTAATACCAAATTTCACAAGATATTCAACAATAACTTCAATAGAGCTTGTCTTGATTTTAAAGCGTTCTGGTATGTATTGACCACCATCATGCATTTCAAAATACTCTTCACCCAAATCATTATGATTGTTATAACAAGTCACTAATATCGATGAAACAGTAGGATCTACAATAGCAGTCCAACTTCTAGAATCTGCTTCAGCATATTCGGTGAATAGTTTATCTACTACATAACCACAGTCACGAAGACGTTTAATGAAGTAGCTTGATGTTGTTACTTTGTTTTTTGACATAATATTATTATTTATATAGATTAAATTATTTTACAAGTGCGGATATGATATATTTTAATTCTACATCATTATCATCTCTGTTTTGAAAGACAAAAACTTTGTATTTATTATTTATTTTAACTCGCACATCCGTTCTACAGCTAGATAAACTTTTGAATACTTCGGTATTCAATGGAATTTCTTGCGAAATAGGTTCTCCAACAAATTCTTCAGATATTTTAATGGTGATATTATCAACATTCTGAAGCGTTTTGTCATTAATTTCCGCATATACCTTATCTTCCTTTGTAGAGAAATATATTTTAGTCAAATCAGAAGCAAATGCATAACCAGACATTATCTGTTTGATTTTCTCAGTCGATATTACAAATTCTGTATCAAAATTCAGATCTGCAATTTTATTTATACTAACAGGACATTCTTTAATAACAGTATCATCAACTAAATGATACTTAAAATGCGTATTCTCTCCATCTTTATCGGTAGATGAACACTTAATATTATTTTCGTTACATTCGATGGAAAAATCACCATCATTACCCAAACAATCCAATCCACATAATAGTTTTTTAATGTTTATTAAATTTAATCTAACATTATTTTCTATAACATTAGGAAGTTTTATTTTAGCATATAAAATAACAGTGTTATCAGAAGATGAACATATAGTATATAATCCACTATTGTCAGATTTTAATATACAACTTTCGGATAATCTGTTTACTGGTTTTAATAATTTCTCTAAAAAACTCTTTGCAATTGGTATTCTTTCAGACATTCTTTTTATCGGTAATTGTAGTTTCTGTTTTATTGTTCGTAAAATATTTTACCATAGTTGCTAAACTTTTGTCAATATTTTTTAAAGAAGTTCTAATACTATCTACATCACTTCTTGTTAGTATAGATACACCACTGACACCATTGACTATCCTTTTATCTTCTACTGGAGCAGATACCACTACATTAGACTTAACAGCATTAGTAATAGTAATCGGAGGTTGGATAATTGGAAGTTGTTGTTCTTGCGGAACCACATTTGGTCTTTGAGTAATATCTGGTACTTGACTCAATGCTAATTCATTAAGACCTTCATATGCTCTAATCATATCTGGAGTAGCACCAACTGTATTAAAACTATTAAAATTTTGTTGTTTACCCAATAAAGGAGCAACAAAATTTTGCATATTAATTTTATTGGCAGAATTATTTGAACGCTCGACTGTAAGTTGGTCCACACCCGAAAGGTGTGAACCAACCATTCTAGCCAGCATAGCGGCTTCTATGACTTCTTCTCTTGAATCCATATTAAAGGTCTTTCAAAATGTCTTGGATTTTGTCATCAAGAAAACTATCAGACTCGCTACTGTCTCTTTCAATAGTAGTTTCTGTTTTCTTGGTAACTGGGATATATTCATCAGAATCGTCATCAACAACTTGTTTTGATGGTGCTTGAATAGACTCTTCCTTGCCCAAGAAATGTACATCTAAGACAGTTTTAATCTCTTCCCTAGTCTTATGTTCAAAGATGGATTCTAGATCTTTAATCGAATTATATACCTCTTCAACATCTTCAACACCCTCCAAAGCAGAAGGACTCATGAATCGTGATGCCGTATATTGAGGATATCCACCGTCATTGCCATCAACTTTAATACGGAGACTGCAACCCTTATCAGAAAGATCGAAAATCTTAGAACCAAACTCTTGTGAATCATCACCACTAATTGCAGACGAAATGATATTGAAGAGTTGTTTTCCAAAACGAAGGATCTTCATTTGACCTTGATTGTCTGGATTAGTAGGATCTTTGATCACATATACATTACAAAGCCAGTTTTCATTACGACGAAGTGGTTTAATCCTTTCAATTTCAGAATTATCCTTTGTGTTATATGCCTTGGAACGATACTCATCAATCGGACATCCCTCCCCATAGGTATTTGGACACAAAACAGAAACAAACTGATTTGTTACAATACTCTTCCACATGTGATGATAATAATGGTACAATGTCCTTTCTGGTGCAGAAAGATTTGGAACCAATCTTACAATATATGTATTTCCGATCTCAAGTTTTAGAAAATCACGATAGCTCGAATTTTCAGTAGTTGTTTTTTTGTTAAGAGCCTCTTTAATTGACTCGAATAGATTGCTTGTATATTTCATATTATTTTATTTTGTTGTTTTGTTGTTTGCTATGTTTCTTTAAAAGAGAGTATATCAAATTTTAGAAATTTGCAACTCTTTTTTTAGAAATTCTTTTATTTTCTTCACACCTTCCTTTAAGAAGATTTTAGTTTTTTCACTATTGTGATATCTAGTTTTAAATTTGTCTATTTTTGTAAAGAAATCACTAGACCAAATGATTCTTTCCTCTTCGTTCATCGTTCTAAATTTGTTTATATCTCCTAATTCTAGCATAGTATATGGATTAACATGATGTTCCCTGTAATGTTGCATCCAAGTTGGCATATTACTAGTTTTATGATAAAGATAATCTTCTAATTGAATTTTATTTTTTAAACAAAACATTGCAATGAATCTAAGACTTTCTTTTATATTGTCAAGTTGATTCTCTGGAGACTCATCTTCCATTTTCTGAATTGAAAGGGAATATAATTTTATAGCAGGTCTAGTTATGAAGAAATTCAAAGGAGGACACTTCTCGTCGGGATGAATAATACTAGGTGCTGCAAAGAAATCATCAATCTTTATATGTTTAAATTTATAAAAAAACGAACTGAGTTTTTTTAAATATACAATAATGTCAGGAGACATGTCAGAAAAATCCTTTCTGACATTATATGGTTGTCCTCTTCTAACATTTTTTAAATAACAATTATAAATATCTTTTTCGTATTGATTTAAAGTATTCAAGTATCAGTTTGTGTTTGAATTTTTGTTGTAAATTTTGTTTTTTTAGATCTAAAGATCTTTTTATATATATTCGGTGTACTATTTAAGTATGCCTTGATTATAAGCTGAAGATTGTCTTCATTCAAGAGTTTAAAATAAATATTTTGTGCCTTTTCATCTTCTATAAGAAATTTTAAAAAGTTCAAGAAATTAAATTTCTTTTTTCTAGCGATACAAATAAAAGAACCAAATTTTAAAGTTATATCTTCAAACTCTGAAAGATCTAAAGCATTGGAAGGATTTATAATGTCTTGTATTTGTTGACTTGATGTAATAATCATACTGGTTTTAGGTTTTTTGTAATCTCCATAAATAATGGGGTTATTTTACCAGCAGATGAATTAAATTTTCCTCCACCATTGCAAAATTTTTCTGCAAATTCGGCACAATTTATAGGATTATCTTGATTACATTGTCTTATAGATACATTTTCATTTTGTGTGTTTATAAAAACAAATAAATCGGGATTGTGTTTTTTTATTAAAGTCTCCATCATGTTTGGGATTATTTTTTCCACCATGACAGCACATAACTTTTTACTCTTTTCTTCTATTACAACTTGTCCAGAAAACACATTTGACTTAGAAGCAGCATCACTTCCTACCTTTTTGATGTATTCAATAGCCTTTATTTGTTTTTCTGTAAATGGTTTGAATCCATTGTAGTAATCTTTTATAAAACTAGAAAATCTACCTTGATATTCACTCCAAAACAACAAATTCAGATCATATGAATATGGAATTTTAAGTGAATATGAGTCAAAATCATCTGCTAATGCTATTAAAAGCTTTTTTGAATCCGTAATTTCTATGTTTTCTTTTAATGCTTTATACATAAGCAAAGAACTTGAGCTATATTCTTTGGTTATAATCTTTGCTTTTTTAAATTTTTCAACAACTTCACTAGAAGATTTTTGATTGTCTATAAAAACTATATGAGATTCGTCCAATTCAGGAAGAAACTCTTCTCTAATACCCAATTTCAATATCAATGTTTTTGATGGATTGTGTGTATTTACAATTTCTGTTTTTAATTTAGAAATTTCGGAATTAGAAATAGGAGTAAAATGAAAAGAATCCTCTTTTGATTTACTCCACATATAAACAAGAGTACTAACTGCTCCGTCTAAGCTTTTATTTGTATAAATATGATGACAAGTTGCCATTTGACTTATATTTACACAAGTTTTTAATAAATCAATCATCTTGATCTAAACTTTCAATACAATTCAAGGTATCTGCTATGTTCTTAATAGCAGCTATAGATCCTGGAATAGTCTTCTTCGTAGATATAAACATCTGAGATACATCGCTAGGATCTCTTAGTGTTAAAGTAGGATAGTCTAACTCCAAAACAGTATGGCATTGTATAGGTCCAAAACGATTTTTATTAATTCCTAGGTGAATTTGACCAAGTTCCACATCTCCCTCTTCTGACCAAATAGAAAATTGAGCATCTGCGGTATGTGACAGTCCCATAGACTCACTCATAGTCTCCAATCCTGGATTAGCCTCTCCATAAGCACTCCTATTTGCTTGTGTAGCGGTTATAACCGGACATTCAAAGTGATATGACAGTGCTCTAATCTGTTCTGTAATAGCTTTGATAGATTCATAAGAGTTTTTGCCCTTTTCTGGAGGTGCTAATAGATTAATATAGTCAATTACAATCGCATCAGGCTTAATACCCTTCTTTACCAAGCGATCAATATATGCTTTAATCTGCATAGGAGTTACGCTCTGTGGTGGAAACTCTTTAATCATGAGTTTAGCCTTTGTATGTGCTTTTTTATAAGAATCTATTCCGCTTTTAAGATCTTCTATCTGATTTGGAAGATTGGACATTGATATTTGTGTCAAATTAGCACTCATTCTCTTTGAATATACTTGTTCAGACATTTCTAATGAAATTAAAACTACAGTTTTATTTTGATTTAGAATGTTAGAAGCAATATTACCCAAAAAAATAGATTTTCCAACGTTTGTAACCCCATAAAACACATAAATAGCTCTACCTTCAGCCAAAAACCCACCACCAATCTTATCATCAACCCATTTCCAACCAGTAGAAATCGTTTTAGATACCTTTAAAAGCTCTTTACAATGCTCATCAGTAGATTCTAAGTAATCAAATCCCATTTTCTCAACTAAAGAGATTCCACAAGCCTTTTCAAAATCTTCTAAAATTTTTGCTGAATCGATTTCTCCGGATTGAACATCTACAGATGTTTTTATGACAGTATTTAAAACAGCTTTCTCTTTTAAAAACTTTTCAGTGTTTTTTAATAGAACATCTCTATCATATGTCTTATCCATATCAGAAAAACTATGAACAACATTCTTTAATGCTTGTTGTTTTTCTTGTTCTATTAAATGTACCTTTAATTCTGTTGTATTTGGTACTTTATTATAAGAGGAATAATATTGAATTAAAACTTCAAAGACGGTTTTAATGTCTTTGTTCTTAAAGTAAGAAGGTCGAGCATGTTCTATGATACTTTCAAGATAAATGGGATCTACAAGAGCATTGTAGATCACCATTTTTTCAAATAAATCCAAATTTAAAGGTAATGTTTTTTCCATCTAAATAGAAGTTATTACTATTTTCTAGTAATAGCAAACAAATTATTCTTCTCTTTTGAATTTTAATTCGGTTTGCAATTTTTCTTCTAAACCAGGAAGTATTTTACCCCAAACAGACACATCGTCTTTCCAATCTTTATAAAATCCCAATACTTCTTCTCCTAATGCATATCTATGTCCTTGTTTGTGGATTATCCCATAACCCTCTGCCATTTCAAGAAGACCAGAGTACTTTGAAATACCACTTCTAAAATTTAAATACATTTCACACTCCAAAAATGGGGGAACAAAACGATTTTTAGTAGTCAATGCCCTCATGGTAAGACCATTTACATCCTTAGAAAGAGGAGTGGTTTCGTCTGATGCGTTTTTATTGTCAGATTTACCAACTCTTTCTTGTTTTGTTGACATTTGAACAAGAACAGATGACATATAAAGAGGACCAGAACCTCCAGATTGGCTTTTAACTAGTGTTGGATACAATGCACCGGGATTATCATATGTATGATTAGTAAAAATAATAGGACAATTAGCCTTTGCTGCTGCGTGAGTAATTGCTCTAAGCATACTCTTTAATGCAACTGCTCTAGAACCCATATCTGCCGAATCTTTTCCGTCTGCTATTATCTTCGATTCTCTAGAAGAGATTAAATTACCAAGAGAATCGATAGCAATCATGATTTTTCCTTGTAATTTATTTTCAACAACAGATTTTAAAAAGCTTACCATTTGATTTCTACACTCTTCAATAATTTCAATAGGACAATGTTTTATTTTAGAAGGATCACACCCTAATGACTCTGCTGTGTCTTTGTCCAACGCATTTTCAGTATCAAAATATACAACATGCATTCCTTTTTTTTGAGCATTTGCCATAATTTTGTTTACCATTAAAGTTTTTCCACAAGCTTGTGGACCCGCAAATCCTATAATTCTCCCCATTGGGATTCCACCATACAAAGATCCAGAAATAATTGCATTAAGTGCCATGCACCCAGTGTCAATCCATTCTTTAACAGTTGATAGTGTGTTTTCATCTAAAAACTGTGCATCTGGATTTAAATCATCCAAGATTTTAAATGCATCTCTAACGTCTCCGCTAGAAATTGATTCTTCATTTTCGTTTTCGTTTTTCTTTTTAGCCATATAGATGATAGTAAAGCAAAAAACCCCAAAAGTCAAATAACTTTTGGGGTTTTGCTTTTTTTGTTAAAAATCTTTACTACTCGTCAAATAGATTGATTATAGGAGAATTTTCTGTATTTGCTGGTGCTTGTGTTTCACTAGGAGGGACGAATACATTTTTAGAATTAAACATCTGATCATATTGTGCCTTCAATCGGAAATCAAGAGCACTAATGTCAGATTCTGTGATATTAGCTTTTTTATAAAAATAACAAATATCTGCTTGTTTATCTCCCAAAAATTCTCTAAAGAAAATAGGCAAAAATTTAACAGACATTCTACCACTTTGATCTTGTTGTTCTACATTTAGAACAACCGGATTTGTGATGGCTAGGATATCATCATTTGATTTTTCTGTGTTTTGTACTCCCATAACTGTTCTACCAACAGTATCAAGGAATGTTATTAGTGTTTTTGTTGTTTCGCTCATATTGCTTTAATATATTACTATAAGTTTTTGAAATGTCAAGGTTGGTGTAAGTGCATTATATGTTCATGAGAACAAGAATTATTACATTCATGTTTTGGTTTATTCCAATTTAATGCTTCACTTGTATTAGGGAATATCTCTGAAAGACTTTTTTTAATATTTAATGCAATATCACGATGTTCTAGTTGCGTGTCTTCTTCTGTTCTAATATTTACATAATGAATCCAACTCCTAAGATTTCCAGTCATATAAATAGTTGTTTGTGTAGACAAGGGAAGTATCATTCTAGCACATTCTTTTGCTGCTCCATTATCAATTAGCTTTTTATACAAAGAAATGCCATTAAGAATATGATCTCTTATTTCAGTAGCATCTTCTTCTGAAATGTCTAACGGTTCTTCACTAGATTGTCTATTCTTTTCTGCTTGTTTTCTTATTACAATGGGTTCTATTTGTGTAGAAATACTATATCTCTGACTAAATTCTTGAAAACAAAAACTTCTATGTCTCAATATTTGTGCGGCAATTGCTCTAGAAGTTACAATTTCATATGTCAGAGATACTTGTTCAAAAGGAGACCAATGTTTATGATCGATTAAATACTTTAACAATCGCGGTGCTGTCTCAGTATTCATTTGATTATTAGGATTTGAAACCCTAGCAATATAGCTAATCAAATCTTCTGGTGTCAATATTCCTTCTATAACAGGATTCGTAATGCTTATTAATTTTAATTGCATATTGATATTATATACTAATTTCCTAATAAATCAAATAAATCAGTAGTTGTTTCTAATGTTATTTGAGGCATTGCCCATCCTATACAATCATAAAGACGTTGTACAGGAGGAATAACACTCTTATCAAACATTTTGGAATAGTTTACATTAAATATTGGAACTAATTCATTGGGAAAAACATCTATGAATGCCATTGCATTAAAATTAAATTTATTTTTATCAGGATAAAACCATTTTATTTTTATTCCACTACCAATAGCTTCATGTTTACTTGTTATTTCAAAATGTTCTAACATTTTATTAAAATAAATAGCACCTTTCGCATGTACAGGAGTACCTAAGCCAATTTTACCATCACTACGTATTTTCTTCTTTTGTTTTTCTATATCTGAAATCTTACTTCTAAAAGAAACGTCTGCTATAGGAAAACTACAAAATGATTGATATGCAGATTTTAAAATTTTATTAGACGATTCTTTATCTTGAGATAAAATTGCAGATTCAATAACATTTCTAATTAAATCCTTTGTAGGATCTGAAAAAGAAGATCTAACAACCTCAACACCCACATATTTAAATGGATCTTTAGGAGAAACACCTTCTAATTCTAGAACATGCATTATATATCTCTTCTTTTCCATAAAAACAGCAACATCACATATAGCTTCTTGTTTAAAGACAAATCGAGGATCGGTAGATTTCAATTCATCCTTTGCCCAATTAATAATTTCTTTATTCAAAAAATCACCAATGTCTTTAATGACTTCTCTAGCTTCTTTTGTTATATGATTATTGTCTACCAGCTTTACGTTTAAATAATCCAATATTGGTTGTACGGAAAAATAAGCACTATCAGTATCTCCGTATATGTATATGTCCTTTTTTTCGCAATTTAATCCCTTTTTTATAGCATAATCATATACAATTTCAGATGCTTGTTTAACAACAGATTGTCCAGTTAGCGTAATACTAGCGGCATGATCAATATCATAAAGAGGAGAATATTTCTGACCAAAAACACCATATATACTATTTAAAATAAGTTTATAAACATTTTGAATAGTATCTAAATCTAAAATCTTTTCTTCAAGTTTTGAAACTTCACTAGGATCCTTATGTTTCTTAATATCCTTTTTAAGAGAGATCATTTTGTTCTTTGCATTAACACGCTCCGAATATAAACGATCAATGAATTTAGGAACAACACCTTTAAATTTTTGTGTATATAACACATCATACTTCGACAAAGATATCTGTTCCTTTTTCAATAGTTTTTGAAATTTCTCCTCTTCTAAAATAACGGTTTTTCCATTGGAAAGTTTCAATGTATAATTTTTATCTTGTACGTTTATTATTCTTCCTATTTTAGTCTCTGGAGAGACATTTAAAGATATGATAGTGTTTGGATATAGACTATTTGCATCATAACTAACTACGGACTTACTCAATCCTCTTTCTGGATCATGTACATACCCACCAACATACTCAGAAACAATATCATCCGTCTTAAAGGTTGGCATTATAAAATTATCCATCAATCCTTGATGGGCAATTGCTCCAGTAATAAGAGATACCTTTCCCATTGATTGTTCAAATTGAATAAATCCCTTGTATGAAACATTTCTAATCAAATTTAGATACTTCAACTTCTTATCAAGTTTTACAAGAAGTCTTACGTCTTGTATATTATAATCAACAAATTTATTCCAATCAGTATCTGATAATGTAGATAAATTCGTTGCTCCAATATTAACTTTAGTTTCGCCAAGCTCATACTGTCCAATATAACCCAACGAATAAGATTCTCTATCATTTCTAGCAAATGTCTTATATGCTTCCATATAATCAATACAACTAAGACCTCTTATATACCACCGATTAATTTGTTTTCCAAACTTATCAGTTCCTACATTCTCTCTGTAGTATATCTTATTAACAGGAGACAATCTAGCAGCATCTTCTTCTCCAAGAAGATTTATAAATCTAGTCATGATGTAAGGAATATCAAATCCACTAGAATTCCAACCAACTAACATATCTGGAGGTTCCTTTTCCCAAAAGGAAAGAAATCGTTGAATCAATTCAATCTCATTAGAACAATAAAAATATTTTATATTATCTTCTTTAGCGGTGTATTTCTTAGTTCCCCAAGTATAAAAGGTATTATCTAATGTGTTATAAATTGTTATTAGATTAATAGGATCTAATGCCTTTTCAGGAACAGGAAAGGCACCTGTAGAATAGGTTTCGATATCAAAAAAATATATCTTTAAAGGATTCTCACCAAAAGTTGGCTTGTCAATTTCATCTTTATAAGTGCTTAGAAGAAATTCTTGTTCACAAGAAATATTATGAAACAATCGTTTAATCGGAGTGTCATTTACATATTTGCTCCTTTCAAACTGATTCTTAAATGTTATCTTCTTTAAAGGAGTATCAAAAACAGATACAGCATTAGTTCCTTGAGTAGATTCTATATATAAATATGGCTCGTAACTAGTTTCTATCTTTATACGATTACCATATTCATCCCAAGTCCAAAGATGAATTAACTGATCTTTACCATCATAGTATATGTTTCTCCATGCCATATACCCAATATATTTTAAATTTCAGATAAAAGCAAGTATTTTATGCCTTTTGATCGGGATTTAATTTTATAAGATTAGGAGCAAGTGCATTTCTTTCCTTAGATCCCCATGCTGTTGTATATATTGCTTGATATTCATCAAGATGATCTTCTAACCACAATCCTTCGGTAAATTCTCTAGCTTCTTGAGATAATTTCATATATCGACTCACATCAGACGTGATATATTCCAACTGAGAAATTAAATCCTTTCCATTATCGAATTTAATTTTTGCATCACTATAAGTGCATAGATTTTGATATGCACCTGGCATTCCAAACGCACCTGCTTCTATCATTTTAATGTTGCTCTTAGATTTATTAAAAACATTGTCCAAAATAGGAGCAAACACCGCATTACATCCTGTATCATATAAACTCTTAGGAAGATCTAATAGAGGTGACCAATCAACATACTCCATTTCTCCATTTTCAATGAATGGTTTGATTGCTAAAGGATAACAACCCTTCCAAACAAATTTAAATTTCTTTCTAGCCTTTATAATTTCATCTACAACATGCGAGAAGTCATCTTGCATACCAGTTTTATTGGTAACATCTACATGTGTTCCTGATCCTGCATATAAAATTCTAGGACGTTTTTTATTTTTATCATATAATTTTTCTATACGATCTTTGTGATAATACCTATCAAGCCAAAACTTAGGTGCATAATTCGGAATTACTGTAATATTTTTGTTTCCAGTCTTGTTTATATAATATTCTTTCATATAAGGACAAGTAACAGTAATCTCATCAACAATCCCCATAATATTTAAAATATTATCTACAATAGTTTGTTCCACAAACGCTTCTTTACATCTGTTATAATCAGGAATATCGTCTTTGAAGACGATATCATCGACTTCATAAATTAGTCTATAACCAAATTGTGATTTTGCTTTATGCAATTCCATTACAAATGCTGCTTGTGCAGTTGTTGCTTGTCTTTGCATTCGTATTGCTTTAATGTTTTGATAAAACCTAAGATCCAATACCATGCAAGTCAATCCGCTAATAACCGATTTATTATATGAATTTAAACAAAATTCTGGCCATATCATTCTCCAAAATCCACATCCACCATAATCAGCATAGTAGTTTATACTTCTCGGAAGATTTTCTTCTGGCATTTGAACAGGTTTTTGCTTAGGAACACTTACAACTACATTTTCCACATAAGCATATTTTGGAATTCCTGCTGGAATTCCATGTGGAGGATTTGGAATTCCCGAAGAAAGTGCTTTATATTGATAGACAATATTTTCACTAATAGGAACTTCTGTCTTGGATTCAATAGCAGAAGGATTTTTAATCTTTATCATATAATTTTATAATATACTAACAAACATTTAAATAAAAATCAAGTAACTATAAACGTAGTTCCGTTTTTCTTTTCTAATAAAATTGTATTTGTGAATGTCATAGACGAAGCGGTTTTATTATGTGAAATTATGTATATAGTTTCTTGAGTCTTTTCAACTCTATCTTTTAAAACATCCATAACATTAAAAACTCCAGATTCGTCTAAAGCAGAATCAAATAACTCATCGTACATACTAATATTAAAAGAAACACCAGTCTGAAGTTTTAATATGTCTTGAAACATGAATAATATTGCAATATCTATACGTTTTCTTTCTCCACCACTAAAATTAAAATATGAACATTCCTTTCCGTTAGAGTTGTATATAGTTTCTTCAAATAATTCATTAAATTCACAAGTACATGGAGCATTTAGTGTTTTTAAATAAAAATTAAGTTGAGAATTCAACACAGAAAGCATTTTTTTAACAATATATGACTTCACACCCTCTTCAGAAACTACAAATTTAGCAGTTTCTAAAATTAAAAGTTGTTTTTGAAGTTTTTGTATTTTATCTTCACTTTCTTTTATTTCCTTTTTAACATTTTCTATGAGATCATCCACATTATCTTTAGAATTTTTAATTTCTTCTATATCTTTAAGTAATTCGTCATTTTTATCCTTTAAATGATAAATTTCTTTTGAATCTACTAATAATTGTTGAATTTCTTTATTTAATTTTTCAATTTCAAACTTATTAGAAGATATTGCAGACTTTAATGTACGCTTTTTATCAGCAAATGTAGAAATTTTTTTGTTTATTTTTTCGTTTTTGTCTAAATTTGTTGATAGTTTTTCGTTTAAATCATTAATATCTATGCAAATATCATCATTTTCATACTTTTTTTTACATGTCGGGCAAGTACCTTCCTTCTTTTTAGCTTCAGAAATACGTTCTTTTATATTTTTAATCTCAAAATCAGATTCCAACTGATCTTTGAACAACTTTTGCAGTTCATTTTCTATTTTTAACAATCCATCTTCTAATTTTAAAGTAGAATCTTCCTTCGATACTATAAAATCTCTTTTTTCTTGTATTTTAATTTCTATAGAGCTATTATCTATATACAAATCAATCTTTTTAGTATTATCTAGTATCTTATTTTTTAAACTTTCAATCTTTTGTGTTTTTATTTCTTTATTTTTCTCAATTTGATTCTGATAAAGACTTAAATTTTTATTTTGAGTAGAAAAAACGGATCCTAATATATCATTTTCCTTTTTATATTCATTATAATCCGCTCTAGTCTTCAATAACATCTGACCAAAAATGCCTAGATTCAAAATACCCTCCACAAATTTCCTCTTATCTATTTTTTTCTGAGCCATGAATGGTAATGTATTGTTTGCAGTCATTATAACTGCATTCTGAAACACCTCTTCATTTGCTCCTATAAGCTCTTTAATAAGCTCATCAGTCTTTGGCATAGTAGAGAGAGTTATATCATTACCATCTTCTAATAATACGATTTTAGTGGGTTCTAATGATCTTGTTAATTTATATTTCTTTGATTTATTGTTTATTTCTATAATAAACTCCATAACAACAACACAATTTTTGTCTGTTTGATTATGGATTACCTTATCTTTTTTAATATCTCTTATAGTAGAACCAAACAAACACCAATAAACAGATTCTACAAGAGAACTTTTACCAACTCCGTTTCTCCCGCCTTTATCACTGTTTATTCCTGTTATTAGAGATATTCCACTATCAAAATCCAATTCTATTGATTTATCTCCAATAGATAAAAAATTTTTAATAGAAATTTTCTTAAAAATAACTTTTTTCACATTTAAAGTATATAACAACTTTAAATAAAATCAATCTAACAAAAATTTATTTTCCCAATAAAAAGTTTCATTTGGATATGAATTGATATCTTTTAATTCTCTTTTCATAGGCATACCAAACATACCTTCTATTCCAGAATCTGTATTAGAATATTTTTT
>ENA-OUVC01000302-OUVC01000302.1-marine-metagenome-genome-assembly--contig:-NODE-302-length-34220-cov-4.765662_pt1 | contig 34220 bp, 29 predicted proteins | sample MGYA00248622_ERZ508571 | MGnify/ENA primary metagenome ERZ508571 (study PRJEB26236, sample SAMN06267175) | marine metagenome | isolation source: Columbia River Estuary | place: USA:Columbia River Estuary... | reverse complement strand
TTCACTCCTGGTTATTTCTTCGGATACAAGACAAACGGACTCTTCCAGAATCAAGCTGAGATTGCTGGATCCGCTTCACAGCCTGGTGCCGTTCCCGGTGATATTCGCTTTGTTGACTTGAATAAAGACGGGTTGATCAATGCACAGGATATGACACAGATTGGTGATCCATTCCCAGATTTCACAATGGGTTGGAACCTTTCTATGGAATGGGGAAAATTTGACTTCACTGCCTTCACTTATGCTTCTGTTGGTAATGAAGTATACCGTGCCTATGAGCGTAATGCCAACTATACTAATAAAGATCGCAGTGTGTTGGCCCGCTGGACTGGTGAGGGAACTACTAACGATGCGCGTAACCCACGCTATTCTTTTGTGGATGCAAACAGTAATATTCGTGTGTCTGACCGATTTGTAGAGGATGGTTCATTCATTAAGATTAAGAATATCCAAATGGGATACACCATTCCAGCTCGCTCTAAGAATGCTTGGTTCTCTTCTTTCCGTATTTATGGACAAGTGCGCAATGCATTTGTATTTACTAAGTATACCGGGTTTGATCCTGAAATATCTGGGGGTATTCTGGATACAGGGGTAGACAGAGGTTCTTATCCTCAGCCTCGTACGTTTACACTCGGACTTGATATTAAACTTTAATCAACTTAAATGATTGCGAATATGAAACCAACTACATTAAAACCGCTTAGCTTCCTAATGGGGGTGGTGCTATTGTTTTCTTCTTGCACCAAATGGGTTGATTACAATCCCCGTGAGGATTTCAGAATTACTGAATTGGATTATCTCCGTTCTGAATCTGATTACCGTACTATGGCCGTGAGTGCTTACACTCCACTTCAATGGCTGAACCAGGCTGTACCGGTAGGTGATATTGCCTCTGATAATGCAGTGAGTGGTGGAGAGAACGCTTCTGACGTACTTTCTCTTCAGCAAATCGATGATATGACTCATACTCCAGTTAATGTAACATTAACCGAGTTGTGGCAAGCTGCTTACGAGGGAATTAACCGCGCCAATTATCTGCATCAGTATAAGGAGAAAAATCCAGCTGGCAACGCAGTTACATTTGCTGGTAAGGATGCCTTGTACGGTGAAGTTTATTTCCTGCGTGCTTACTACTATTTCCACCTAGTAAAGTTTTTTGGAGATGTTCCTCTTTTCACAGAGAAGCGTCTCTCCTTGAGTGAGTCCGCTACATTACAGCGTAGCCCTAAGGCTGATGTCTATGCACAGATTGAAAGAGACCTCAATGCTGCCATCACAGCATTACCAGCCATTCAGGTACAGAAAGGTCGAATTACAAAGTATGCAGCACAGGCTTTACTTGGAAAAGTACTTTTATATCAGAAAAAATATGATGCTGCCGCTCCTATTTTAGAAAGCATCATTACTTCTAATGCGTTTCGTTTAGTTGATGATTTTGGTGCCATGTTCCTCGAGTCTGGAGAAAATGGACCTGAATCTGTATTTGAAATTCAGTATACCAATACCTCCCCCTATTACAACTGGGGTGCTGTAACTCGCGGACAAGGTAACTATGCTATCCAACAGTGTGGTATCAGAGGATTGAATGGTTCTGCTGCAATGCCTTATGCTGCTGGTTGGAGTACTAATCTTCCTACACAGGATTTAGCGAATGCCTACGCGGCTGGTGATCAGCGCAAAAGCGTTACCGTTTTGGATATTGAGGCTTATAAGAATGCGAATCCTTCTTTTGGCATCACTTACCAGGTTGCTCCTTATAAGAATACTGGTTTGTATAACCAGAAATATCTGCCAAGAAAAGGACAGACTTCTGGTCAGATCGAATTGAACTATTTGAATAACTTCCGCATCATTCGTTATGCTGATGTTTTATTAATGGCTGCGGAAGCATTTAATAAGGCCACAACGCCGAATGATACTAAATCGCAGACTTATCTGAATTTAGTTCGTCAGCGTGCTTTCCGTGATAACCTTCATAATATTACTGCCACAGGTGCAACCTTGTACCAAGCGATATTGACAGAACGCCGTTTAGAGTTAGCTATGGAGGGTGATCGTTTCTTTGACTTGGTTAGAACTGGGCAAGCGGCTGCCAAGATCGCTAGATTTACAGCTAACAAGCACGAAGTATTTCCTATTCCTCAACAGGAAGTATTGATCTCCAACCTAACTCAAAATGCAGGTTACTAATAGACAATAAAAAAGTTAATTATGAAAAAGATAAACATTCTTGTAAGTTGGTTAATGAGCGCCCTGCTATTGGTCGCCTGTACCAAAACAGAATTTACAGATACTTCTTTTGTAGATCGCGGTGAAGCGCCCTCTGAGTTGTCTGCCATGTTTGAAATTACGCAAGACAATACCGGATTGGTTACTATCACTCCCAATGGCGTAGGGGCTGTTACCTATGATGTTTATTATGGTGATGGTAACAACACACCCGCAAAAGTAGTTGCAGGGAAAAATACAACGCATGTGTACCCAGAGGGAGTATATCCAGTAAAAATTATTGGCTATTCTGTCAGTGGCAAAAAAACAGAAGTAACAAAACAGCTTACAGTTACTTTCCGTGCTCCTGAAAATCTTGAGGTAAGTGTTACCGTTGATCCTGCTAACAATTACAAGGTAAATGTGAGTGCAACGGCACTTTATGAAACTAATTTCAAGGTATATTTTGGTGTAAGCCCTACAGAAACTCCTGTTACCTTCTTAGAAGGACAAACAGTGAGTAATGTGTATGCAGCCACTGGAACTTACCAGGTAAAAGTGATTGCGTTCAGTGGTGGAGCGGCTACTACACAACGCATAGTTCCAGTTACCATTGTAGATCCAATTTTACTTCCCCTGACATTTGAATCTCCAACTATCAATTATAACTGGTTCAATTTTGATGGAGGAAATGTTACTGTTGTTGCTAACTCACAGTCCAATGGAATTAATACCAGTGCCAAGGTGGCCAAAATGGTAAAGAATCCAGGACAGCCTTGGGGTGGAAGCTTCCTAACATTGAGCAGTAATATTGATTTTTCTGCAAACAAGATTTTCCGAATGAAAGTGTATTCTCCTCGTGTGGGTGCTAAAGTGCTCTTTAAAGTAGAGAACTCAGCAAACCCTGGTCAGAATTTTGAAAAGGAAGTTTTGACTACACGCGCAAACGCATGGGAAGATCTGGTTATTGATTACAGAGCCATCAATGTGGCAAATAGCTATAACCGAATTGTTTTGATTTTTGATAATGGCACTGCGGGAGATGGTTCTGCAAACTTCACGTGGTTATTTGATGATATTCGTTTGGTTAACACCTTGCCACTTGAACTCCCTCTAGACTTTGAAGCAGGAGCTTCAACTTATCCTTGGTTTAATTTTGACGGTGGTACCGCTACCGTTGTTGCAAATCCTGTTTCTGGAGGAATTAATACCAGCGCCAGTGTTGGTAAAATGGTTAAGAATGCTGGTCAGGTTTGGGGCGGTAGCTTCCTGACCCTGAGTTCTCCAATGAATTTTTCAACTAACAAGGTATTTCGCATGAAGGTTTATTCTCCTCGCGTGGGTGCCAAAGTGTTGTTGAAAGTTGAAAATTCTGCAAACTCTGGACAGAATTATGAGAAGGAAGTAACCACCAGCATTGCCAATGCTTGGGAGGATTTGGTATTTGATTATTCAGGTATCAATGCTTCTAATACCTATGATCGTATTGTGTTGATTTTTGAATTGGGTAGTATGGGCGATGGTTCCTCAAACTATACATTCTATTTTGATGATATCCGTCTTACTAACACCTTCCCAGTTCAATTGCCTTTAAACTTTGAATATCCTATCACTTACGGATGGTTTGATTTTGATGGAGGTAATGTAACTGTGGCAGCTAATCCATCTGTAGCAGGGATCAATACTAGTGCTAAGGTTGCAAAAATGGTTAAGAATGCAGGACAGGTTTGGGGAGGTAGTTTCTTAACACTTGATGGACCCATCAACTTTGCCTTGTCTCGTGCACTGCGCATGAAAGTTTATTCTCCTCGTGCAGGTGCCAAGGTGTTATTGAAAGTTGAAAATTCAGCGAACCCCGGTCAAAACTTTGAGCGCGAGGTAGTCATTCCCAACGGAAATGCCTGGCAAGAGCTCAGCTTTGATTTTACTGGTATAAATACCGCTAACCCGTATGATCGTGTGGTAATCATTTTTGATTTAGGTGTTATGGGAGACGGTTCACCCAATTTCACTTATTACTTTGATGATATTCGCCTCAATTAATTTTAAAATTTTCTTGCCATGCAACCTTTAAACAAATTAATCGCACTCTTTTTAGTGTTTAGTGTAACACTAACTGCGTGTAAAAAACAGGAATATAGTTTTGGCGACCTGGTTAATCCATCAGGCCTGACACTCACAACTGCTGTAGTGGGTGTTGATGCCAGTAACCCTAATGGTAATGGTACTGGTCGTGTCACCATCACAGCTGCGGCAACAGGCGCACTTACTTATCAAATTGATTTTGGTGATGGCGTTAAACAAGTAGTGCCATCAGGTACGCTCACTTATAAATACAATAATCCGGGCACCAACGCCTATACTATCACTGTGAATGCAGTAGGTACAGGAGGTTCTCTTTCTACAATCAGCAAGCGTGTTACAGTATTTGTTGCATTTCAAATTCCTACAGAAATTGTTTCTGCTCTAACTGGTTCCGGCTCGAAAGTCTGGGTGACTGACAAAGATGCTCCTGGACATTTTGGTGTAGGACCCAATAATGAGTTTTCTCCAATCTGGTATGCTGCAGTGCCTAACACACGTGAAGCTTGTGCCTATGATGACGAGATAACTTTTTCAAAAGATGCAAACGGCCGTGTGTTTATGAATGTTGATAACAAAGGTGCTTCTTTCTCCATTGGAGCGTCCACTGGATTCTACGGTTTCAGTGGTGGCGATGGATGCTATCCGATGTCTACAGGTGGAAATAAGCAATTGATATTTATGAATGCTACTTCTGGTTCAAGTGCATCTGTTTCTACTCAAATTCAATTTACAGTGCCTGGCAATGGTATTATCAATTTTGGTACCGGTGGTGTAACGTATGAGATACTCTCCATTACGCCTACCAGTATACATTTGCGTAATATTGGTGCTGATAATAATTCCTGGTACCAAAAGTTGAAACCTAAGCCTTGATTTGTGTTGCGTTCGCTTTTGTTTGTTTGTTGCTCGCTTCTGTTAATGGCTGCTTCGTGTGGTAAGGATAACACACCACTGCCAGCAGGGCCGCCGACTAATTTGGCATTAACAGTAACGGTTAGTACGGACAATAGCGGTACTGTTCAATTTAAAGCTACGGCTACCAATGCAGTTTCTTACGATTTTGATCTGGGCAATGGGGTGTTTCGTTCCGTCTCAGATGGAAATTTGACTTATCGATATACTGCATCGGGTTCTTATGATATAAATGTTATTGCAAAAAGTGCAGGCGGGCAAACTGCATCACTCAGAAGAACCATTACGGTTGCTGTAGCTCGTTCTTTGATTTGGGCTGATGAGTTTGATTCACCCGGTGCACCCGACCCTGCTAAATGGGGATACGATATTGGTGCTGGTGGTTGGGGGAACGCCGAGTTACAGTATTATACTAATCGGCTAGAGAATGCCAGTATTTCTAATGGCACATTGAAAATTTCAGCCATTAGGGAAAGTTTTTCTGGGAGTCCGTTTACTTCAGCAAGATTAATATCTCGTAATAAATTTTCATTCAAATATGGTCGGGTAGATGTACGCGCCAAATTACCGGTAGGTGCGGGCACCTGGCCTGCTATTTGGATGCTAGGAAACAATTTTGGAACAGTGGGTTGGCCAGCTTGTGGCGAAATTGATATCATGGAGCATCGAGGAAATGATCCGAACCGAATTCATGGTACGGTACATTACACAGGAAATTCAGGGGGTGGGGGTATTGGTGGTACTGTACTCAGTTCAAATGTATCTACTTCATTCAAAGTGTATAGTGTCGAATGGACAGATCAGTATATCAAGTTTTTGATTGATGATGCAGTCTTTTTCACTTTTGCTAATTCAGCAACACTGCCCTTTAATCAGCCTTTCTTTTTGTTGCTTAATATAGCCATGGGGGGAAATTTTGGTGGAGCAATCGATCCTGCTTTCACGAGTAGTGCTATGGAAATTGATTATGTAAGAGTTTATAATTGACACGATCATGCTTAGGAAGAATATATGGTTTTGGTGCTATTTGTTGCTTTTACTGGGAGTAATACCTTCCTTTGCGCAAGGTCCTAATACTAAACGCAAGCTGGTATGGTCCGACGAATTCTCTTATAAAGGATTACCTGATTCTACTCGTTGGAGTTATGATAAAGGCAGAGGTTGTCCGGTGAATTGTGGATGGGGAAACCAAGAAGCACAATTTTATACTTGGAATAGAGAGAAAAATGCAAGAGTACAAAATGGTTATCTGGCACTTGAGGCACATCATGAAAAATGGGAAGATGCCGCCTATACGTCAACACGTTTAGTAAGTAAGAACAAAGGGGATTGGAAGTATGGACGAATTGAAGTTCGTGCGCAATTGCCTAAGGGCACAGGAATATGGCCTGCTATTTGGATGTTGCCAACCGATAACCAATATGGTATATGGCCCCAAAGTGGAGAGATTGATATCATGGAGTTTGTAGGGTATCATCCTGATTCAGTTTTTGGTACCGTGCATACAGAGGCATACAATGGAATGCGTGGAACGCAAAAGGTAAAAGGGATATCAGTTAGTTCGCTTTCAACTGCCTTCCATACTTATGCTATTGAATGGAATGAAAAAACTATTTCCTTTTTTGTAGATAATCAGCGGATCAATTATTTCGAGAATGATGGAAAAGGTTCTGCAACTTGGCCATATGACCAGCGGTTTCATCTGATTCTCAACATTGCTGTTGGCGGAGGCTGGGGAGGAAAGTATGGGATTGATGATTCTATTTTTCCGCAGCAACTATTAATTGATTATGTGCGTGTGTATCAATAAATCTTTAGTATGAATTTTTTTCGTCTGTTGCTGTTGGTACTGACAGCATCTCCTTATATAATCTTTGCACAATCCTCAGTATTGGATAAAAGAGTTGATTCTGTTCTAAGGTTGATGACATTGGAGGAAAAAGTTGGACAGCTCCACCAGCTGAGTAGTGATTTTGTAGCCACGGGTCCCATCACAAAAGATGGGGACAAGCAGGATCGTGTGCGTCAGGGTAAGGTTGGTTCTTATTTGAATGTAACTGGTGCAGCTCGCACGCGTTCATTACAAGAAATTGCTATGCAATCTCGTTTGCGGATTCCCTTGTTGTTTGCACAGGATGTGATTCATGGCTATCGTACTATTTTCCCAATTCCCTTGGCAGAAGCAGCTAGTTGGGATATTGCTGCTATGGAGCAAACCGCAAGAGTGGCCGCTATTGAAGCAGCAGCTTCCGGTATTCACTGGACCTTTGCACCGATGGTTGATATTGCACGTGATCCTCGTTGGGGGCGTGTGATGGAAGGAGCGGGTGAAGATAGTTATCTCGGTAGTCGTATTGCTGCAGCTCGCGTAAAGGGATTTCAAGGAAAAGGAATTGGAAGCATTGATGCAGTAATGGCTTGTGCTAAACATTTTGCTGCTTACGGTGCTGCAGAAGGGGGCCGTGATTACAATACGGTGGACATGAGTCTTAGAAAACTCTATGAAGTTTATCTTCCTCCATTTAAGGCTGCTAAGGAAGCTGGGGTATCTTCTTTTATGAATTCATTTAACGATCTCAATGGAGTGCCTGCCACCGGGAGTTCTTTTTTACAGCGCAAACTGTTAAAAGGAGATTGGGCTTTCAAGGGAATTGTGGTTAGTGATTGGGGTAGTATTGGAGAAATGGTAAACCACGGTTATGCAACGGATTTAAAAGATGCAGCATTAATTGCTATGCGTGCCGGATCCGATATCGATATGGAAAGCAGGGCGTATAGCGCACATTTATCCCAGTTGATAAAGGAAAAAAAGGTTGACACCACTCTCATTAATGATGCGGTCAAACGGGTGCTCTATAAAAAATTTGAACTTGGTCTATTTGATGATCCCTATCGTTTTTCTGACGAAAAAAGAGAACAGGCGGTTTGGAATAATACTACTCATTTACAAGTAGCACGGGAGATGGCTCGTAAGAGTATTGTGTTGTTAAAAAATGAAGTTGTGCCTGCAGTCAATAAGCCGCTGTTGCCATTGAATAAGGGCGACAATAAAAAGATTGCATTAGTTGGCCCCTTAGTAAAAGCAATAGGAGATAATAATGGATTTTGGAGTTACAGTTGGCCGGATGATTCTTCAAGAGTGGTATCACTCTGGCAAGGAGTAACCAATAAATTGGCGGGTGCTACTTCACTGACTTATGCAAAGGGTTGTGATATTTCGGGGGCAGATACAACAGGTTTTGCTTCCGCTCGACAAACTGCTACCGCTGCCGATCTAATAATAGTAAGCGTAGGAGAATCAGCTACGATGTCTGGTGAAGCTAAGAGCAGAAGTCAATTGCAATTGCCGGGTGTGCAAGAGCAGTTAGTTAAAGAGATGGTTGCAACTGGTAAACCAGTTGTTGTTTTGATAAGTGCGGGTCGTCCTTTAGTTTTTAATTGGATTGCAGACAATGTGCCTGCCATTGTATACACCTGGTGGTTGGGTACCCAGGCAGGAAATGCTATTGCGGATGTGCTGTTTGGAGATTATAACCCCTCTGGCAAATTGCCTATTACATTTCCTCGTAACGAAGGCCAAATTCCTATTTATTATAATTATCTCAGCACAGGTCGTCCATTTAAATCAGATACTGACAATACCTACGTTACTGCCTACACGGATCTGCCCAATAGCCCACGTTATGTTTTTGGCTATGGACTTAGTTATACTAGTTTCCAGTATGGTGCTGTGCAATTAAATACTAATACGCTTTCAAAGGATCAAAAGTTGCAAGCAAAAATTACTGTTACCAACACAGGGAAGTATGCGGGTGAGGAAGTGGTACAACTTTATATGCAGGACGTGGTGGCATCTATTGTAAGACCTGTGCGTGAATTAAAAGCTTTTGAAAAAGTTCTTCTAAAACCTGGAGAATCTCGTGAGATCACTTTTACGCTTGACGCACGTGATCTTTCTTTTTACAATGATAACCTGGAGTTGGTCGCAGAGCCGGGAACGTTCCATCTCTACATTGGAGGGAATAGCCAGGCCACGCAAAAAGCTAGTTTTACTCTTCTTTAATTTCCTCAAAATCCAGGTAGTCCTCTTTTCGAGACTTTGTAGTGTTGCCACTTTTGGTACTGGTAAAGGAAGAACCGGACGGTTGCTCCGCTGGACCATTTGAAAACCCTCCTTGTTGCCGAACCTGTTGCTCCATCTGTTCTTTCATCTGGCGGAAGCCCTTCCGAAGGGTTCTACCGGCAAGAAAAAGGGGTACTACCAGCCTGAAAATGAACTGAAAAGCAAAATAGGCCAAAAAGAAGTAAAGAATGTATTTCATGGAAAGGCAAAGATAGGAAGGCGGTTCCCCTATTGTTTTTTGGTCAAAACGGGGGGATTGCTTAAATTTGCAACCTGAAGATGATGGAAGGGAACGAATTCGTTCCCTTCTTCTTTTTACCTATATGGAGAAAAGCGCCCTGATAAGTACTTTGACAGAGAAGGTTAACCGCCTGATTGAGGCGGAAAAAGACCTTTTTTTGGTGGAGATTCGTATTAAACCCACTAATAATATCAAAGTGTATATAGATGGGGATCAAGGAGTTAGCGTAGATAAGTTGGTTTCCTACAACCGAAAATTCTATCGCCAATTGGAGGAAGAGGCTCTATTTCCAGATGGGGATTTTTCACTGGAACTGTCTTCACCGGGGTTGGATGAACCCTTGAAGCTTCACCGGCAATATGTTAAAAATGTAGGCCGGCCTGTAGAAGTGGTTCTGGAGGATGGTATAAAAGAGGAGGGGAATTTGAAGGCGGTTCACGAAACGGAGTTAGAGCTGGAGGTAACTAAAGGAAAGGGAAAAAAGGCAGTTGTTAGCTTGCTGACAATTCCTCTATCAACTATAAAAACAACAAAAGTTCAAATCAAATTTTAAAAACGAAACGGTTCAAAAATTTGCAGTATGGCCAGTATTAATCTAATCGATGCGTTCCAGGATTTTAAAGATGCGGAAAACATCGATCGTCCGACCATGATGAAGGTGGTAGAAGACGTTTTCAAAACATTGTTGCGCAAAAAATTCGGAAGTGACGAAAACTTCGACGTAATCGTAAACGCAGAAAAAGGTGACTTGGAAATTATCCGTCGCCGGATGATTGTTGAAGATGGTGAAGTGGAAGATCCCTTAGCCCAAATCGCATATTCCGACGCTGTAAAAATCGAGCCTGACTTTGAAGTAGGTGAGGAATTGTACCAAGAAATTGACCTTCTTGATTTTGGTCGTCGTGCCATTCTTGCTGCTAAACAAACCTTAGCTAGCCGTATTGGTGACATCAAGAAAAATGCATTAGCAAAAAAATACGGAGACCGTGTTGGGGACATCGTTAGTGCGGAAGTATACCAGGTTTGGAAAAAAGAAATTTTACTGTTGGATGAAGAAGGCAATGAGTTGATCCTTCCCAAGAGTGAACAAATCCCACAAGATTATTTCAAAAAAGGAGAATCTATCCGTGCTGTGATCAGAAGGGTAGATGTAAAAAATAACAATCCCGTCATTATTCTTTCACGTACTGCTCCGGAATTTTTAGCGAAGTTGCTGGAAATTGAAGTACCTGAAATTTTTGATGGTTTGATTGTCATTAAAAAAATTGTTCGCGATCCAGGAGAACGTGCCAAAGTAGCAGTAGAGTCCTACGATGATCGTATTGATCCAGTAGGTGCTTGCGTGGGAATGAAAGGTAGCCGTATTCATGGTATCGTACGCGAATTAAAAAACGAAAATATTGATGTGATTAACTTCACTACTAATATTCAATTGCTCATCCAGCGCTCCTTAACTCCTGCTCGAATTACCAGTATGGAGTTGGATACCGAAAATAAACATGCGAATGTTTACCTAGCACCTGATCAGGTGTCGTTAGCTATTGGACGTCGTGGTGTCAATATTAAATTGGCAACTGAGTTGACAGGTTACGAATTGGATGTGTACAGAGATAACCTGGGCGAAGAAGAAGAAGAGTTCGATATCGATCTGGAAGAATTTACAGATGAGATTGATGAGTGGGTGATTGACGAATTGAAGCGTGTGGGTTGTGATACGGCTCGCAGTGTGCTCAAGTTGTCTGCAGATGAATTAGAGCGTCGTACGGATCTGGAGAAAGAAACCATTGACGAAGTTCGTCGGGTACTTCAGACCGAGTTTGAAAATGAATAAATAGTTTTTTTAAAACAACTGAATGGCAGAATTAAAACTTCCTCGATTACTGGCGGCGGCCAAAGAGTTCAACATTGGACAAGACACCCTTATTGAGTTTTTGGTAGGGAAAGGTTTTGCCAAGGACGATCTAAAGCCAACCTCTAAATTATCGGAGGATATGTACCGTTCGCTCCAGCAGGAATTTCAGAGCGACAAGGCCGCTAAAATGAAGAGCGACCAGCTGGAACTTCCTAAAACGGCGCAGGGAGAAGTACGTAAGAAAAAAGAAGAGGAAGAAATTTCATTTAAGTCAGGAAAGACTACGAAGAAAAAAGAAGAACCTGCAGCTGTAGCTCCTGCACCCGCTCCCGAACCAGCGAAAGAGGAGAAAGTGGAAGAGGTGGTAGTAAAAGCGGAAGCACCTACCATGGAAGGCCCTAAGGTTCTAAAAAAGATTGATCTAGATGCTATTGATTCCTCGGTTCGTCCTAAAAAAGGAGCAAAGGCAAAACAAGAAGAGCCTCAGCAAGTAGTTGAAAAACCTGCGAAGAAGAAAAAAGAGGAAGAAGCGCCAAAGAAAGCTGAAGCAGCGCCTGCGGCTGTGGAGCCAGTTAAGCCTGTGGAAGATGCGCCTCCTACTATTGAAAATATCGAGGTTGAAAAGTTATCAGGTCCAAAAATTCTTGGAAAAATTGACTTACCTGTTAATAATGACACGCGTCCTGTGCGGGAAGAAAAAAGACCTCGCAAGCGTATCCCTATTACCAAGAAAGATGGAACACATCGTGAAGTATTTATCAATAAAGATGATAACAGACCTAGCGGTGGTGGTGGATTTAACAGAGGACGTGCAGGTAATCAACGTCCGCCACAGCGACCAGCAGCTCGTCGGGAGGACAAACTGATTGACGAAAAAGAAATTCAGCGGAAGATTCAGGAAACGCAGGCTAAACTAGCTGGCGGTACCGGAAAAGGAAAAGGTGTAAAAGCAAAGCTTCGTCGTGCTAAAAGAGAGGAAATGGCGGAGGCCATGGGCGAAGAAGTAGCAGATAACAAGTTGCAATTAACAGAGTTTATCAGTGTGAGTGAGTTGGCGAGTTTGATGGATGTAAACTTTGCAGAAGTAATCAGCAAGTGTATGAGCTTGGGGATCATGGTATCCATCAATCAGCGTTTGGATGCGGAAGTAATTGAGCTGGTTGCAAGCGAATTTGGATTTGTGGTAGAGTTCATTGATATGGAAAAGCAGATGGAAATGGAAGAAGATGGCGATGATGAGGATGAAGAAGAAGACTTGAAGCATCGTTCTCCCATTGTTACTATCATGGGTCACGTTGACCATGGTAAAACTTCTTTGCTTGACTATATCCGTAGTGCCAACGTAGTGGCGGGTGAGGCAGGTGGTATCACACAGCACATTGGTGCTTATCGTGTGGAAGTAGCCGGTGGAAAAGAAATTACATTCCTTGATACACCAGGTCACGAAGCATTTACGGCCATGCGTGCCCGTGGTGCTAAGGTTACTGATATAGCTGTAATTGTAGTAGCAGCGGATGATGCGATCATGCCTCAAACTCGTGAGGCCATCAGCCACGCACAAGCTGCGGGTGTGCCCATGATTTTTGCAGTCAATAAGATTGATAAAGATGGTGCTAATCCGCAAAAAATATATGAGCAGTTATCCCAAATGAATATTTTGGTAGAAGAGTGGGGTGGTAAATTCCAGAGTCAAGAGATTTCTGCCAAAAAAGGATTGAATATTGACAAGTTGTTGGAGAAGATATTACTCGAAGCCGAGATGTTGGATCTCAAAGCGAATCCTGATCGTGGAGCGATGGGTACTATCATTGAAGCCTCATTGGATAAGGGACGTGGATTCGTAGCTACCTTATTGGTTGAGAACGGAACCCTGCACCCTGGAGATCTGGTTGTGAGTGGACAGTATTATGGTAGGGTCAAGGCCATGTTCAATGAACGTAATAAAAAAGAGAAAGAAGCCGGTCCTTCCGCTCCTGCTTTAATATTAGGTTTGAATGGTGCTCCGCAAGCGGGTGAAAAATTCAAAGTTTACGAGGACGAAGCAGAGGCTAAGGAAATTGCTAACCGTCGTGCACAAATTTTACGTGAACAAGGAATTCGTACCAAGAAGCATATTACCCTTGATGAGATTGGACGTCGTCTTGCATTAGGAAGCTTTAAAGAGCTGAATGTAATTATCAAAGGTGACGTGGATGGTTCTGTAGAGGCCTTGAGTGACTCTTTGCAGAAACTTTCTACAGAGGAAATTATAGTGAAGGTGATTCACAAAGGGGTTGGTCAGATCAACGAGAGTGATATTGTGTTGGCTGAAGCTTCCGATGCGATTGTAATTGCCTTTAACGTTCGTCCTTCATTACAGGCTTCCAAGTTGGCAGAGAATGCGGGTATTGAAATCAAGATGTACTCTATTATCTATAATGCTATCGAGGAAGTTAAGAGTGCCATGGAGGGAATGTTGGAGCCGAAAACACAGGAGAAGATCGTGGCCAACGTGGAAATTCGTGAGGTATTCAAGTTTGATAAAGCTACTGTTGCCGGATGTTTTGTCCGTGATGGTAAAATCAAGCGTGATTCCAAAATTCGTTTGATTCGTGATGGTATTGTTGTGTATCCAACTGCAGAAGGTGTGATTGCTGAATTGGCTTCTTTGAAGCGTTTCAAGGACGATGCTAAGGAAGTAGTATCCGGTATGGAGTGCGGTTTGACTATCAAAAACTTTACGGATATCAAAGTGGGGGATGTGGTTGAGGCGTACGAATTGGAGGAAGTAAAGCGAACGCTCTAACTTTTTGTTAAACTCAAGCTGCTTTTTCAGAGTGCTGCAAAGGCCGCTTACTTTTGGGAACTATGTATAGTGTAATAAGAACCTTTTTTCTTTCTTCGTTTATCCTGCTTGCTGGTGCCCTGTGCGCACAACCTAAGAAAGTGGTAGCTGATAAAATAGCTGCCGTAGTAGGAGATCGAATCATTCTACAATCAGATGTCAGGAACTCCGTGGCTGATATGGCACGCCGGGGTGAAAATTTACCGCCGAATGCCGAGTGTATGATCATGGAGCAGGCGGTTGTATCCAAAGTAATGATGCTACAGGCGGAGAAAGATTCATTGCCTGTAACGGAAGAGGATGTGGAAGCTGATTTGGATAATCGTATTCGTTCTTACATCAATCAGTTTGGTAGTCAGGAGGCCGTAGAGGAGATAGCAGGAAAAACTATTTATCAAATCAAGGATGATGCACGTGAATCTGTTCGTGAACAAAAGCTGGCTGCATCGATGCAACGTAAGATTGTAGAGAATGTGCGTATCACACCTGTAGAGGTAAAAGCCTGGTTTGAAAAAATTCCAAAAGACAGTCTTCCATTTTATGAGTCTGAGTTAGAGATTGGTCAAATAATACTTTATCCAAAAGCCTCCCGTGATTTGGAGCAATATATTATTGGTGAGATGAACAATTATCGACGCCAGATCGAACTCAAACTGACCAACTTTGAACAATTAGCAAAACGTGTTTCAGAGGATCCGGGAAGTAAAGATCGTGGTGGTCAATATCAATTAAATCGAAATGAGAAAACCTGGGATCCTGTATTTCTTTCTACATCATTCAGATTGAAAGAGGGAGAAATTTCTCCGCCTGTCAAATCAAAATTTGGATTTCACATTATTCAGATGGTGCAGCGTAACGGGGATGATGCCATTGTTCGTCATATCCTACGTATTCCACCGGTAACTTCTGATGAATTGGATCAGGCTAAACGCAAATTGGACACCGTTCGTTCTAAAATTATTGCTGGTACGCTAACTTTCAATGAAGGGGCTGCAAAATATAGTGACGAAGAGTCTGCAAAGTATACGGGTCCTTATCTGACTAATCGTGATGGCTCTACTTTTGTTACGATTGATCAGCTGGATAAGGATATGGTCAGCTTGCTGGCTAAGCTTAAGCCCGGAGATTATTCTATGCCTGTTGCTTATGAGAATGAGCAAGGCAAAAAGGGTGTTCGTATTGTTCATCTTAAATCCCGTTCAACCCCTCACCGGATGAATTTCCAAGATGATTATAGCAAGATTGCACAGTTTGCACTGGAAGAGAAAAAGGCTAAAGTGATGGAGAAATGGATCCAGAATAAATTGGAAACTTATTACGTAAAGATTGATCCGGGTACGGCCGAAGAGTGCCCCCAGCTGAAAAAATTCTCAGCTGATAATTGATCCTCTATGAGTGACTCAATCAAACATGAATGCGGACTGGCCTTTATCCGTCTGCGCAAATCTTTTTCTTATTATCAGCAACAGTATGGCACGTCCCTTTGGGGATTGAACAAGTTATATCTGCTTATGGAAAAGCAGCATAACCGCGGACAGGATGGTGCAGGTGTGGTCGCTGTTAAACTTAATACTGAGCCGGGATATCCTTTCATGAATCGTATACGCAGTAATGCCCCTCAGGCAATTGCTGATATTTTTCATCGAATCGGGGAACAGATTAATGAATTTGAAAAGTATAATCCGGGCGTTCGTAATCATCCCGGACTACTAAAAGGGCATATTGATTTCATGGGCGAGATCTTACTCGGTCATCTTCGCTATGGAACTCAGGGGAAAAATAAATTGGAGTATTGTCATCCCTTTATCAATCGGCATATTGTTCCCGCTAGAAATCTGGCTTTGGCTGGTAATTTTAATATTATCAATGCGGAGGAATTATATGCGCATATCGGACAGGAACCAAACGAGGAGGTGCGTTCCAGTGATCTGGCTGCCTTACTTGAGTTGATTTATAAATTTCTTAATGAGGCTGATGAAAAAGCCCCGGATCAATTAGATATCAAATCAGTTTTGCAAAAAACGATTCCCCTGTTAGATGGTGGTTTTAATGTGGGAGGTATAACGGGAAATGGAATTGCTTTTGTGTTTCGCGATCCTCATGGGATTCGTCCTTCTTATTACTATATCAATGATGAGGTAGTGGTGGCCGCTTCGGAGCGAGCTGCTATTCGTACTTCATTTAATGTTCCAGAGAATCAAGTGCAGGAATTAATGCCCGGACAGGGGTTGATTGTGTATGAAGATGGCCGTGCGGTGGTGGAACAATTGGTTGCGCCTAAAGAACGTAAAGCCTGCAGTTTTGAAAGAATTTATTTTTCACGAGGTAGTGACGAAAAGATTTACCGTGAAAGGAATCAGCTGGGCTTTAGGCTTAGTGAACCGGTTTTGGAAGCGATTCAATACGATTTACGAAATACTATTTTCTCCTTTATACCCAACACGGCTGAAACGGCTTTTTATGGAATGCTCAAAGGAATGGAGCAGTATCTGAACCGCATTAAAGTAGAACGAATTTTGAGTTGGGGAAAAGATTTTGATGAGGAGAAGTTGCGGGAAATGATCAATCGGACTATTCGGATTGAAAAGATTGCAATCAAAGACGTGAAGATGCGCACGTTCATTACCGAGGATGTAAGTCGTAATGAAATGGTGCAACACGTCTATGATATTACCTATGGTACGGTTCGTCCGGGTGAGGATACTTTGGTAGTGATCGATGATTCAATCGTAAGGGGTACTACGCTAAAGGAAAGTATCATCCGTATGTTGGGTCGTCTTCGTCCCAAAAAGATTATTGTGGTTTCCTCTTGTCCACAAATCCGTTATCCGGATTGCTATGGAATCGATATGAGTAAGATGGGTGACTTTATTGCTTTTAATGCAGCGGTGTCATTATTGAAAGAGGCGGGACGGGCAGATTTTCTGCAGGAATTGCTGGAGCGTTGTCGGACGCTGGAAAAAGAAGGAAAATTGCAGGAAGAGAATGTGGTTCGTCAACTCTATAAACAATTCACTACCGAACAAATTACTGGTAAAATTGCTGCATTAATCACGCCCCCTGAGTTGAATATTCCAGTGGAAGTTATTTTCCAACGAATTGAAGACTTGCATGCTTCTTGTCCGAACAATTTGGGGGATTGGTATTTTACGGGAAATTATCCAACGCCGGGTGGTAACCGCGTTGTCAATAAGGCCTTCATGAATTATATGGAGGGGAAGAACGTACGAGGCTATTAATTCTACACGATTATTTTTTTCTGCTCACCAGGTATACGCCACTAAAAATCAGTGATGCTGCGACTACCTTTTCTATACTGAATTGTTCTTGTAAAAAGAGCGCAGCAATGATAGCTGCAAATACAGGTTGTGTGTAGATATAACTGCCTGTGATTCCTGCTCCCAAATGTTTTAATCCATAGGTAGTAAAAGAATAGGTGAGAAACGTTCCAAAGAACACCAACGCAGCAAGGGCCATTATCTGTGAAAAAAGTGCCTGTTCCCAATTGATGCGTTGTACATCAGGCCAGCTGAAAGGGAGGATCAGCAGAAATCCAAATGTGAATACCCAGCGAATTACATGTAAGGGTGGATAACGCGTCATCAAGGGTTTAGCCAATATAAAATAGATAGCATAAGAAATAGCGTTGATCAGTATCAGAATATCTCCGGTGATCGATGAAATACCGCTGGCATCTTTTGAAAGAATTAATAGCAAAGCGCCTGCTACTCCCAGGCCTAACCCAATCCCTTTTGAAAAAGTAAAAGATTCTCGCAACCACAGCAATGCAAATAAAGTGATTAACATGGGGGTGCTTAACATCAGCAAGGCTGCATGAATGGTAGAAGTGAGTGTGAGTCCTTTGATAAATAGCATTTGATTGATGGCCACACCTGTTAATGCACAGGCCACAAAACGGGGAATATCTTTTTTATCAATACCGGCACTTCTGCCTGAGAAAGCCCATAAGATCCAGAATAGTACCAATGCAATTCCCACTCGAAAAAAATTGACACCAAAGGCACCGACCAGGGATGGCGAAATATGTTTTACAAGACTTAGGTTGGCTGCAAAGAAAAGGTTAGTGAGTAATACAGCAATATGCGCTTTTCGGGTTTCTGACATGGGGTGCAAATTACTAACTGTTTTTTCCTGACAGAGAATTAACCCACTCTTCAAGTATTGGTTGTAGTAAAAGGGTGGAGGGTGTATACTGTTGATAGGAAAACGCATCTGCTAGTTGGTTGGCTTTTTCAATTGAAAAGTATTCCTGTGTTAAATAGGGCGCCCATCCCTTTTGCTGACAATACTGTGCTAAATATTCCTGCTCGGGTTGTCCCGGAGTAGGGACTAGTACTAATTTTTTATGTTGGGGTAATAGCTCCATCAAAGAGGTATATCCGCTTCGACAAATGATCAGTGATGCTTTTTCAATTTCTAGTGATAATGCATTACTATCCAGATGTTCAAAAATTTTGACATCGGGTTTACCATATAACAATGCTAATTTTTCTGAGGAAGAAAAATTTTCTAACGATGCGCTTTCGGGCTTTCCTTTTATCAGGGTACATGAGCCAGTGAAGTTCGGCAAGGATTGAACGATCAGTGTTTCAAAGATTTCCCGTTGTGGTTCAGGACCTGAGACCAAAAACAGAAGATGTGCATCAGTGGCAACTCGTGCTACATTTCTTTTAGTTGTGAAGCGATTTAACATTCCAATATATCGGATGGGGGTGATGGGTAATTTTTTAGGATTCGATAACTCTCCTGCCAAAGCCCAGACTCCTTGATAGTCAGGCACCCACACTTCATCAAATTTATTGAGCAGCCAATAGCCAATTTGTTGTATCCAACGGTCTAACAAAATCCCTTGTCCCGTTTTAATAAGCAGCTGATGTGTGATCAATACGGACCGAATACCAGGATTAGTTAAACCATAGCGATTATCTGAGATGACCGCATCCAAATTCCATTCGGTTATTTGTTGCTTCAACCAATTTTTTTCAGCCCTTATTTGCTTGAGGAATCTTGGCATCTGCCATAGCAATAGCAAGGAAAAAAATATTTTGTTTTGTGAATAGCGTATTTCTGAACCAGGAGTTTCAACATAGGGCAGGTGGGGAAATTCCTGTTGTAATAGTTTTCCAGCCTTGCCATTGGCGCCTATTATTACCTGACAATTTTGCTCTAATAGTCCATGAATGATCGGAATGCAGCGGGTTGCATGTCCCAGACCCCAGTTCAGGGGCGCTACCAACACACGAGGCCGTAAAGTATTCAACAATAAATTTTTTAAGGATTGGGCAACAAATTGCTTGTAAAATAGTTTTTATTAAGGACTTTTAGGGTATGAAACAACTTGTTTTAGGAATCTGTTTGCTGGTGGTGTTGAGCGCAATGAGTAGTTGTGCACGGAATTATTATTCCAGCAAGGCTTCCCGAAATTGTGGTTGTCCCGGTCAAAATGTTCGTTAAACTGTAATTAGTCTATGGCACGTACTCCTAAAACCCTAACGGTGCTATGCACGGCCTGTGATACAGCATTGCAAGCGGATCAATTGCGTGATCGGGTTTCTCATTTATTATCCTCTCCTGCTTTAGTGGAACAATTTTGGAATACGGTTGAATTGGTAGATCGTAACTATATAACAACTAACCGTAACCGCATCGAGCGGGAATTACGTAATTATCCTGCACGATCTTTTCGCTTTCTCTTGAATAAAAATTAATTTATTACTGGAGCTTTCGAATAGCTTCTTCCAATTTTCCTAAGAAAATAGGAATCTCTTCTTCTTTACAAGTTCCTACACTTAGTCTGTACCAGGGTGAATCTGTTCCAGTCCCAAATGCATAGAAGGGAACCAAGGCAAGAGAGGCTTCATCTAATAAATAACTGGTGACAGCAGCTTGTGAATCCAGTAATGTATTTTCTGCTGTTCGTTTTCCTTTTAAATCTATTTGTACTGTCAGGTAAATAGCAGCTTCCGGGGTTATTGAATCTACTGCTAGACCGGCTGCTTTCATTTTTTGAAAACCTTCATGGATAGTGCGTAATCTTTTTTCAATGCCTGCTTTAAATTCAGTCAGATAGCTGTCAATTGCTGCTGTATTGCCTAGAAATCCTGTCAATGCTTTTTGCTCCGCCATGGGCGCCCATGCACCGATATGGGTGAGAATCATTTTCATTTTCTGGATCAGGGCAGTAGGTCCCATGGACCATCCCACGCGAACTCCCGTTGCTGCAAACACCTTACTAATTGCATCAATGAAAATGGTGTATTCCTTCATGGCTGGTCGCAATGATACAGGATCTTGATGCTGTATCGCGCCATAGGTCAGATGCCAGTACATCTGGTCATACATGACATATAGTTTTTTCTCCTGAGGCCCTCTGCGTTTATTTTCTTCCAGCACTAAATCACAAATAGCAGCTAATTCCTCTTTTCTAAATGTGGTGCCGGTTGGATTTTGTGGTGAACAAAGGGAGAGCAAACTCGCTTGTTGAATATGCGGCCGAATCATTTCGGCAGTAGGCATAAAATTTGTCTCAGCTGTGGTTTCAATCAAAATGTGTTCACCCTCTACAAAATGGGTGTAGTGATTATTATTCCAGGAAGGAGCTGCATAAATTACTTTATCGCCTTTATCACAAATGGCTCTGAATACGGTGTAGATGAGTGGTCGACCACCAGAGGCAATCAGAATTTCACTGGTATTGTAAGAGAGACCTTGCTTTTGTTTGATGAATGTGGAGAGTGCTTCTCTTAGATCAAGATTTCCCTCGGCTGCAGGGTAATTGGTATGGTGCTGACGATAAGCTTCGATAATTCCTTGTTCCAACTCAGCAGGGATTGGGAAAATAGAAGGATCAAAATCACCAATGGTAAAATTGTAAATATGTGCTCCTTGTCTGATTTTTTCTTTGATCTCTCCACCTAATCGGACAATCTCTGAACCAATAAGGGTCTCTGCTAGTTGGGAAAAAGGCATCGGTCTGTTTTGCTGCTGCGAATGTAGTTTATTTCTTCGTGGCCGCTTTCTCAAAATCCAGGATTACTCCATTGATGCAATAGCGAAGTCCGGTAGGAGGCGGACCGTCTTCAAAGACGTGCCCTAAATGTGCTTTGCATCGATTGCATTGCACCTCTACTCGGTTCATCCCATGACTATTATCTTGAATGTAGAGTAGGCTCCCCTTACGAATAGGTTCAAAAAAACTGGGCCATCCGCAACCACTTTCAAACTTGGTATCACTTTTAAAAAGGGGATTTCCACAGGCTTTGCAGTAATAGGTTCCTACCTCTTTTGAGTGCTCAATGGGGCTGGTCCAGGGCCTTTCTGTCCCTTTCTCTCTGGCAATATAATAGACGTCTGGGGATAGAATTTTTTTCCATTCGCCCTCTGTAATTTTTACCTCACTGCTATCCGTACGGGAGTAAACCGGATTATTACTTTGATTAGATTCCATATTGCGCGTTGATTTTTGAGTTGATGAGTTGGACTGCGCCCCGCAACTCTGAACCCAGAGCAGGCTGGCTATGGCAAAGCTGAATACTATAATTCTCATAGTGGTATAACAACGTAAAGTAAGGAATGTTGCCTGATACATACAGTTGTTCGCATCAAGATTAAGAGTACGGGCTTACCTTTGTACTCCCTGCAAAACCACTGTTTATGTTTAATCTAATCTTATTTGGCCCTCCGGGCAGCGGCAAGGGAACCCAGTCCGATCGGCTTGTAGAAAAATACGGGCTCAAGCACCTATCAACAGGTAATCTGTTACGTCAGGAGATTGCTGACAAAACCGAGCTGGGACTATCTGCCAAAAGTTATATCGATTCCGGCAAACTAGTACCTGACGAAGTGGTGATTGGAATGGTGGATTCTTTTTTTGAACAGCATAAACAGGCGCGTGGTTTTTTATTTGACGGATTTCCTCGTACTGCTGCGCAGGCGGAAGCATTAGATAAATTATTAGCAAGTAAGCAAACCTCTATTACATCAGTAATTGCCCTGGAGGTAAGTGAGGAAGAATTGGTGAAGCGATTACTCAACCGTGGAAAAACTTCTGGTCGCAGTGACGATTCTGATGAGGCTGTTATTCGTAAACGTTTTGCAGTGTATTTGGCAGAGACAAGTCCTGTTGCAGCGCACTATAAAAATGTAGAAAAATTTGAAGCCATTCCTGGTGAGGGAACAGTCGATGAAATCTTTCAATCGCTGTGTTCCATCATTGATGCTAAAATTTAATGGCTACTCGCTCTGTTTAAAATTTCGCGTTCTTCCGTGCTAAGCGAACTCATTCCCTTTGCATTAATCTTATCAAGAATTGCATCAATGCGGTCTTGTGTTAAATGAGGTGTTCTTTTGAAGGGTCTGCGTGTTGCTTTATAAAATAATTGTTCTTTAAGGGGTAGTCTGATTTTTTTAGGTCGGTTGGGATTAAATAGCTGACCAGCCCAATCAAATAAGTTGCTCATCCATGCACTGGTATCAATTCCTCTTCCAATTAAACGCATAAAAATAAATCCTGTTAATCCTCCTGCTAGCAGCGGTAAATAACTAAGGGGTTGATCTAATGGTCGAGTGGCAAGCGTGATCAGGATGTACAAACTGCTTAATACCCATAATGGAAAACCACCCAGCAGATCCGGCATAATTCTATATTGGGGGGTAAGTAGGGTAGTAGCCACTGCAATGGCCATGACAGCGGCTGTGGACCCCATATAGCCGCCTGTGTTAGCAGCAGTGGGAAAAAAGAGTGATGCCACCACATAGGCGAGTCCTCCTGCCCATGCTCCATAGAGATAGAGGGGAATGATTTTTCGATTGCCACTGAGGTCTTGAAAAATAAATCCAAAGGCCCATAGCCAAAGCATATTACCTATGACCATCCAAATGCCCAGGTTGGCAAAGGGGAATGTAAAAACGGTCCACCAATGTGTGAGCACATCTGTTGGAGAAGCCGGTAAGAGAAACCAGGGAAGAATGGTGGTGCGAAAGGTTGCTTCCAGCACCGCTCTATCTTGATAAAAGAAAAAGAAATAGGCTTTACATAGCGAAAGCGTAATAAATACAATCAGGTTGGCCGCTACCAGTTTAATCAATGCATTGTTTGCATCTCCCAGTGTTAATCTTCGGCTTGAGGAGTAGTTCATACGATCAATACAACGAACGACGGTTGGTTTTGTTCCAAAAATAGACAATCAAAAATCCGGTAAGGGCTCCACCCAGGTGGGCAAAATGGGCAATATTGTCTCCGGTTATAGAAGTAACACCACCAAACAGATCAATGGCGGCTAATCCCAGCATAGCCCATTTGGCTTTAACCGGTACCGGGATGAACATAATATATAATTCGGTGTTGGGAAATAAAAAGGCAAAAGCCGCCATCACACCCATCACAGCACCACTGGCGCCCAAGGCTGGAGAGATGGCGCCAATATTGTCTTGAATGGCTTTGTAATCATTAACCTGAAAAAAAGAGAGCAATTCTTCACAACGAAAATATTGCATACCCAGATGTAAAGCGGCTGCCCCTAATCCACAGGCCAGATAGAAAAATAAAAAACGCTCTCCGCCCCAAACATTTTCCAGCACACGACCAAACATCCAAAGCGTGAACATATTGAAAAGGATATGGAAAAAAGTACTGGGCGAATGGGAGAACATGTGGGTTACAATCTGATAAGGCTTGAATTGTTGTCCAGCTTCAAGGGCGCCCGACTCAACTAATAATTTATGTAGTTGATCAGGCATGATCGGCCATAGCATAAACCACTCTGTAATGGGAAAGCGATTGGACAGGGTCAATTGCGCAATAAAAACCAGGACATTGATAATGATCAGGTTTTTTACAATGGGGGGAAAGCCGTCGGGTCTCGTGAATCGAAAGTCACTCATGTTGCAAAAGTACGCGAATCGTTTTATCGTCTTTTTAATTGTACAATATTCTCAATATGATGGGTATGCGGGAACATATCCACGGGTTGCACTTTTGTTACCTGGTAATGGGTATCCAATAACTGTAAGTCTCGTGCTTGAGTAGCAGGATTACAACTCACATAAACTACAGTCGGGGCATTTATTTCAATCAGTTTCTCAATTAATTTAGGGTGCATACCTGCACGTGGCGGATCGGTGACTACCACATCGGCCTGCCCCTGTGCTGCAAAAAAATCACTGGTGCAGATATCAATTACATCACCTGCAAAAAAAGAAGTGTTATTCAAATTATTTAATTGTGCATTCTCACGTGCATCGTCAATGGCTGCGGCTACCTGTTCTACTCCAATAATTTTTTTGGCTCCCGGGCTCATAAAAATTCCAATACTACCTGTTCCGCAATAGAGGTCATACAAGGTTTCTTGACCAGTTAATCCCGCTGCTTCCTCTGTTAGTTGATATAATTTTTCTGCCTGGCGTGTATTGGTTTGAAAAAATGAGCGGGGCCCAATCTTGAAACGAAATTTTTTCTGGTAACGCGTATTGAAAAGTTCCTCCTCTATAAACCCATGTCCTTTGAAGGCAATAGGCTCAAGGTCAAAAATGCTATCGTTCCACTTGAGATTAACAGTATATAAAAGTGTAGTAATGGAAGGGAACTCTTTTTGTAAAGCTTCCATTAATGGAAGTATGAGAGCTGGATTATTTTCACCTACAATCAAGTTGACCATTATTTGCCCTGTTTCGCAAATTCGAATCTGCAGGTTACGCAAAAAGCCAGTATGTAAACGATAATCATAAAAGCTTAGTTGGCGCTCGAGTGCATAGGATTTAATGAACAGACGAATTTGATTGGTGGGTTCAGCTTGCAAGTGACAGGTAGTAATATCTACCACCTTATCAAAAAAACCGCGTGCGTGAAAACCTGCCACATTGGTAGTGGCAGAAATATCAGGATTACTTAATTCACTGGGTAATAAAAAACGTTTATTGCTAAAGGTGTACTCAATTTTATTACGATACTGAAAAATAGACTGACTTCCGACAATAGGATCCAGTGTTGGTAACTCAATTTTCCCGATTCGTTTTAAGGTTTGTTCTACTTGCTGTTGCTTGTATCGCAATTGCCAATCGTAAGGCAATTCCTGCCATTGACAACCACCGCACACACCCATATGAGCACAACGGGCGGCAATTCGGTGGGGGGCATATTCGTGAAAATTGATTACTGAGCCCTCTGCCCAGTCTTTTTTGCTCTTGTGAATTCTAACATCCACGCGGTCCCCGGGAAGGGCGCCTTCAATAAAAATAACCTTACCATCAATCCGGGCCAGCGATTTTCCCTCGGCAGCATAGTCCTCCACCAATACCTGGTTAATGATCTTTGGTTTTTTTGCTCGCCTCATTTGACAAAGATAACGGCGCTGTCCTCTTGATTTTTAATAACTTTATCGTCCACTATGCGTATGAAAAACTGGTTAACCATTTGTTTTTGTTTGCTGGGCTTTTACGGACTGGCACAAACGGGATATGAGATTAAAGTAACATTTAAGCCCTACAAAAATCAATACATCTACCTGGGACATTATTTTGGTAAAACCTATCCGATTATTGACTCCGTTAAACTGGATAATAATAGTACCGGAACTTTCAAAGGTAGTAAGCCATTACAAGGCGGTATTTATTTGGTGGGTTATCCCAACCGCTCTGGTTTTTTTGAGATCTTACTTGACAAGCAACAATTTTTTTCGGTAGTAGCAGATTCTGCAACGGCGCCTGCCGGTATTCAGTTTATTGGTTCGACAGATAATGATTTATTTAATGCCTATCAGCGTAGCGTGGGAGAGAAAGGGGCACAAATCAACATAGTTCGGGAATCATTGAAGAGCGCAACCACTACAGACTCTGTTCGTATTAATCAAGAATTGGTTCGCCTTGACCAGGAGTTACGTGTCTACAGAGAAAAAATGATTACCGAGCATCCTAATACCATACTCAGTGCTTTATTGCTTGCTATGAAAGAGCCGATATTACCAGCTAATTTGCAAAAGCCCGCTACACGTGAAGATTCTGTTGCGGCTTTTCGCTACTATAAAGAGCATTACTGGGAAGGGGTTAATTTTTGGGATGGCCGATTAGCCTACACTACTTTTTTTGAAGACAAAGTAGATCGTTATTTTAATCAACTAGTAGCGCCTCACCCTGATTCGGTGAACAAAGAGATGGATTACATGCTGAGTTTTGCAAAGGCCAATGCTGAGATGGAGCGCTTCTTGTTACTCCGTTTTGTCAATCGTTATTATTCACAACGGTATATGTGGGAGGATGCTGTATTTGTTCATCTCTATGAAAAATACTTTGCCACTAATCCACCTTCCTGGCTCAGTGAACAAGGCAAGAAAACGATTACCGATCGTGCGTATAGTTTAATGGCTAATATTTTTGGAAGTCCAGCTACAGAAATTCAGCTTCCTGATTCCACCGGAAAATCTATTTCGCTTTATGGTCTGAAAAACGAATATGCGCTAGTAATATTCTGGGATCCTCTTTGCGGACATTGTAAGGAAACCTTACCTAAAATTGATTCTGTGTATCAATTACGCTGGAAGTCCCAGGGCTTAGGCGTTTATGCCGTTGCCAAAGAAAATGAAGGAACTCGTAAAGACTGGTTAAGCTTTATTCGTGACAAAAATTTAGGTCACTGGAGTCATGTCTATTACTCTAAGGAAGCTGAGAAAGAGCGTGTCAGTAATAATGTGCCGGGGTATTCTCAACTATACGATGTACAATCTTTCCCCACGCTTTATCTGCTGGATAAAGACAAACGAATTGTTGCTAAAAAGCTATCGTTTGAACAAATCGATGAAATTTTACAGCTAAAGCTGAAAGAAAAAAAATAGCCGCTTAAATATCTTTTACCACATCCGCTACTAGCTGGGGACGACCCAAGGTGTAGTAGTGTAATACGGGCACGCCAGCCTTTTTCAATTCCCGCGATTGCATCAGTAACCATTCGCGTCCTACTTTCTCCACATCCAAATCTGTCTTGCATCGCAACACTTCATTGGACAATTCAGTAGGTAGGTCAATATGGAAGGTTTTGGGAAGAATAGTTAGTTGCTTTTTGGTATAGATTGGCTTGAGACCTGGAATAATTGGTACAGTAATACCTATATCGCGGCAATCTTTTACAAAGGCATGGTACTTGGCATTGTCAAAAAACATCTGTGTAATGATATAGTCTGCACCTGTATCTACTTTTTGTTTCAGGTGTAGTAAATCAGTTTCTTTATTGGGTGCTTCAAAATGTTTTTCAGGATAACCGGCTACTCCAATACAGAATTTAGTTTTTTGTGTATCTCTTAATTCTTCTTCCAAATAAATACCATCGTTGAGTGATACTACCTGACGAAGCAGATCCACCGCATATTTATGTCCACCTGGCTCTGGTTCAAATGCACTTTCATTTTTTGCAGCATCGCCTCGTAATACCAACACGTTATCGATACCTAAGTAATTTAAATTGATCAGCGCGTCCTCGGTATCATTGACACTAAATCCTCCACAAATCAAATGGGGTACGGTGTCCACATTGTACTTGTTCATGATGGCCGCACAAATGCTTTCAGTGCCGGGCCGTTTACGTACTACTACTTTTTCAAAATTTCCATCTGCCTTTTTCTTGAACACATGCTCACTACGGTGGTAGGTAACATTGATAAAAGAAGGGTTGAAAACCATCAAAGGATCCAGATGCTTGTACAATGCTTCGATACCCTTGCCTTTCAACGGGGGTAATACTTCAAAGGAAATAAGCGTATCCTTGGCCTGGTTAATGTGATCGATGACTTTCATAGGTACGTAATGTGCAAACTTACATACTTTTGTTCTATGCAGTTGAAGATACGCACCGAAAACCTCATGAAACAGTATGGTACACGAACAGTCGTTAACCAGGTTTCTTTTGAGGTAGGACAGGGTGAAATTGTAGGTTTGTTAGGTCCCAATGGGGCTGGTAAAACCACGTCCTTTTATCAAGTAGTCGGTTTAATCAAACCTGATGCTGGTAAAGTGTTTATCAATGAACAGGATATTACGGCACTACCCATGTACAAAAGGGCTCAAATGGGAATTGGATATTTGCCCCAGGAGGCCTCTGTATTTAGAAAGCTTACCGTAGAGGATAATATTTCAGCGGTCCTCGAAATGACTAAACTGAGTAAGGCTGAGCAAAAGGATAAACTCGAATCCTTATTACAGGAGTTTAGGTTGGGGCATGTGCGAAAAAGTAATGGAGATGTATTGAGCGGTGGAGAAAGACGTCGCACAGAAATTGCAAGAGCATTGGCTGTAGATCCTAAGTTCATTCTATTGGATGAACCCTTTGCGGGTATTGACCCCATTGCGGTAGAGGATATCCAGGCCATTGTTGCAAAATTGAAGTTTAAGAATATTGGAATCCTGATTACTGACCATAATGTAACCGAGACCTTGTCTATTTGTGATCGCGCTTACCTGTTGATCGAAGGCCGTATTTTTAAACATGGTACTGCCGAAGAATTGGCTGCGGATGAACAGGTTCGTAAGCTATACCTCGGTCGAAACTTTGAATTAAAAAGAAAAGATTGGTTGCACGAAGAAGCGGCACAGTCTTCTTTATCGACTAATTGATTTCTTTTTTGCAACACATGGATTACCGTCAACTTCCAAAAATTGAATTGCATCTCCATCTGGATTGCAGCCTTAGTTATGAGGTAGTGCAGCAATTGGATCCAACGGTAACGCGTTCGCAATTTGAAAATGAATTTATTGCGCCACTTCCAGCCATTGACTTGGTTGAATACATCAATCGTTCTTCCCGCGGCTATCTATTGATGCAAACCACTGCTCAACTTCGATTGGTTACCTTGGATGTTTTGCGTCAATTGGAGGCGGATGGAGTTATTTATGCTGAGCTTCGTTTTGCTCCTCTATTGCATACAAGACAAGGTCTCACACCAACTCAAGTAGTGAAAGCTGTACAAGATGCATTGGCAGAGGCGGCCAGTTTGTACCGAGTTATCCCGCGTTTGATTCTTTGTACGCTACGGCATTACACGGAAGCGGAGAGTATGGAAACTGTTCAGTTGGTAGAAACTTTTATCCCGCAGGGTTGGGTGGTAGGCTTTGATATAGCCGGTGATGAAGCGGGTTATCCGGTTGCTCCACACCAACAGGCATTTGATTACGCGCATGCGCATGCTATCCCGGTTACGGCTCATGCCGGTGAGGCTTGTGGTCCTTCAAGCGTTCAGGAAGTATTGAAGCATTTCAGGCCTTCCAGAATTGGACATGGTGTTCGTTCAACTGAGGATACTCAATTACTGGATCAACTTAAAAAACAACGAATTCATTTGGAGGTTTGCCCTAGTAGCAACTTACGTACCAATATCTATCCTTCCTATGCCGATCATGTGATTGATCAGTTATATCGAAAAGGATTATCCGTTAGTGTAAATACCGATGCCCGGACCGTTACACCTGTAACATTAAGTGAGGAATATCAACAGTTGGCAGAAACCTTCGGTTGGACCCTAGCGGATTTTTTGCATTGTAATTTACAAGCCCTGGATTATTCTTTTGCCCCCGCCTCAGTCAAGGATTCTTTACGGCCAATTATACAATTGGCGTATAGCTGACCGATTTTGGTTAATTTTCCTTATTAATGAATTTGCTTTCACCCGCCATATCCTCATTGGCCAGGATGCGTTCTTGGCGTATTCATGCATGGCGAGATAACCCGTTAAATGCACAGCGAGAGGTATTACAGGATTTGGTTACTTCAGCTCAATACACAGAGTTTGGTCGTCGCTTTAATTTTGGATCGCTCTTTAATGTTCGTTCTTTCAAAGAAGCAGTACCCATTCACACCTATGAAGATCTTAAGCCCTACATTGATCGGATTGTAGCGGGTGAACAAAATATTTTATGGAATACACCTATCAATTGGTTCGCCAAAAGCAGCGGAACTACCAGTGATAAGAGTAAGTTTATTCCAGTCAGTGAAGAAGCCTTACAGGAAGGACATTTTAAAGCTTCCAAAGATGTTCTCACCCTTTATTATTGCCATCGTCCTGATTCTGCTCTGTTAACAGGTAAAGGACTGATCATTGGAGGAAGTCATACATTGAGTCCACTTAACCCAGAAGCACAGGTAGGGGATTTAAGTGCCGTATTGCTACAGAATTCTCCTTTCTGGGGACATTGGCTTCGAACACCAGATTTGCAAATAGCACTGATGGACGAATGGGAGTCAAAAATTGAGAAACTGGCACAGCAAACTATTTTGGAGAATGTTACCTCTATATCTGGCGTACCTACTTGGACCATGGTATTGTTCAGAAGAATTCTGGAGTTGACGGGTAAATCAACTATTGCTGAAGTTTGGCCTTCACTGGAGTTATACCTGCATGGAGGCGTTTCATTTGCACCTTACCGTCAACAGTTCTCTGCCTTGTTGGGAAAGGAAGTTACTTACCTGAACATGTACAATGCCAGTGAAGGATTTTTTGCAGCACAGGATGATCCTTCTCAAGAGGGCATGTTATTGTTTACTGACCATGGAATTTTTATGGAGTTTATGCCGGTTAGTGAATATGGTTCTTCCAATCCCCGCACTATTGGATTGCAGGATGTGGAGCTTGGGCAGCGGTATGCGTTGGTGATAAGTACCAACTCTGGTCTATGGCGTTATTTAATAGGGGATACTATTGAATTTGTTTCTTTAAATCCTTTTCGAATTAATGTAGCAGGTCGGTTAAAGCATTATATCAATGCGTTTGGGGAAGAAGTGATTGTCGATAATACAGATAAAGCCATTGCGGCTGCTTGTACCAAAACGGGAGCCACCGTAGTTGATTATACAGCTGCTCCGGTTTATTTTGAGGCGAACGCCAATGGAGCCCATGAATGGTTGGTTGAATTTGAAAAGCCTCCTTCTTCCTTGGAACTTTTTGCAGCGGTGCTTGATGAGGCCTTACAAGAAGTAAACAGTGATTACGAAGCAAAACGATATCGAAGTATTGCATTGCGCGAACCGCTGGTTCGTCAAGTGAAGGGCGGAACCTTTGCCGCCTGGCTTAAGTTAAAAGGCAAATTGGGCGGGCAACACAAGGTGCCCCGCTTAAGCAATGACCGAATTGTGTTGGAGGAAATCTTACAACTGAATAACCCTACTTTTGTGACACCTTAATTTTTAAGTATGAAACTACTCGAGAATAAAGTGGCTATCATCACGGGAGCCGCACGTGGAATCGGCGAAGGCATCGCTTTACTATTTGCAGAACATGGTGCTAATATTGCTTTTACCTACGTTAGTGAAGGAAGTGCAGAAAAAGCAAAGCAATTGGAAACTCGTTTGCAAGGAATGGGCGTAAAGGCAAAAGCCTGGAAGAGCAATGCAGGCGATGCGGCGCAATGCGAACAATTTGTGAGTGAGGTGTTACAAGAATTTGGCACCATCGATATTTGTGTGAACAACGCAGGGATCTCAAAAGATAATTTATTGATGCGTCTTACGCCTGAGCAATGGAATGAGGTGATTCAGGTTAATCTGAACAGTGTTTTTTATATGACCAAGCAAGTAATCAGACCGATGATGAAAGCTCGTACGGGGTCTATCATCAATATGAGTTCTGTTATTGGGGAAATGGGTAATGCGGGTCAAAGCAGTTATGCAGCTAGTAAAGCGGGTATCATTGGTTTTACTAAGTCTGTCGCTAAAGAGTTGGGTAGTCGGAATATTCGTTGTAATGCCATTGCTCCCGGATTTGTCGAGACAGATATGACTAGTTATTTGAAGGAAGGTGAGGCTGGCGAAAAATATAAAGCAGGTATCCCGCTGGGTCGATTCGCAACTGCACGCGATATTGCTAATGTAACCTTGTTCTTAGCAAGTGATCTTTCCTCTTATGTAACAGGGCAAACCCTAAGCGCCTGTGGAGGCTTGAATATTTAGTTTTGAATTTTAGTTCCTCGTCTTATTAAATAATCATGCCAAAGAATCATGGCTGCAATCGTGCGGTAAGGACGCCAAGGTTCTGCTATAGCTAACATTTTTTCCTTGGAAATATCGGGGCTTAATTTTTTTGTGTGTTTCAAGCTGTTGACCAGGGCAATATCTCCCAAGGGAAATAAATCGGTGCGTCTGAGTGCATGCATGAGGTATACATCAATGGTCCAGTTACCAATCCCTTTTAATTGTATCAGCTGTTCCCGCACAATTTCGTCGGGAAGCTCTTCCATTTTTTTTAATCGAATTTTTTTGGACTGCACGGCTTCAGCCAGTCCACGTGCATAGGTAATTTTTTGTCTCGTGAAATAACAGTCTCTTAGTTCCTGGTCTGTTAGTGCCAAAATTTTTGCAGGGGTTACTAATCCAATCTTATTCTTGAGTCGATTGAAAGCTGCGTAGGCTGCTGCCAGCGAAACCTGTTGCTCTAAAATGGTCAGCACTAGTGTTTGAAATGTATTAGGGCGAATCCATGGTGTTGGGCAACCATGTGCACGAATGATTTGACGAAGGTGCTTATCTCTTTTTGCAAGAATTTCGCAATACCCCTGAAAATTATTAGTATCAAATTGAAGCAGCTCGCTCATCGCTTTTTGAATGATTCAATGGCTTTTCGACTAGCCTCACTCAATATTAATTTTCCGCTGATAGCGGCCCGTTCCATTAAAAGTTGATCCCAATGATCTGTGCCACTCCAGAAAACTGTTTTTAGGGCACGCAAGGCTTCTTGGCTGCTATTTAATAGCTGGGTTACCAAGCGATTTATGCCTTCGTCTAATCCAATAGTATCCGCGTATAATTCTGCAAATAGTCCTCGCTCATGGGCCCAGTTGGCACTACGCCATCCGGTTGCATCTAATGCTAATTGTGAAAAAGCGGAAAGTCCAATTTTTCTTTCTACCGCCGGTCCTACTACAAAGGGTCCAATGCCAACGGCTAGTTCGCTCAATTTCACAGCCGCCTCTTCGGTGGCTAGGGCATAGTCTACTGCTGCGGCCAGTCCTACACCACCTCCCACACATTTTCCGTGAATGCGGCCTATAATAATTTTACCACAAGTGCGCATCGCATTGATTACCTCCGCAAATCCACTGAAAAATTGCAATCCTTCCTGTTCGTTTTTCAATTGTGATAATTCATCAAAAGAGGCGCCGGCACAAAATGCTTTTTGTCCCTGACTGCGTAAAAGAATTAACCGACAGTCAGTATTTTTTCCTGCGTCCCGAATGGCTGCTGCTAATTCTTGCAATAGTGCGCCTGGCAAGGAGTTGCTTTGTGGATGAAAAAATTCAATACTGCAAAGTCCATGCTGTACACTCGATTTAACATAAGCCTTTTCCATAAAACTGTTTATGCGTTTTGTTCTTTTTTAGCCACCATGGTCAGAATAGTAGCAATACCTGTGATCTCGTTGGTTTCATCCAAAATTTCTACTAACCATTTTACAATTCCTTTATCAATTTCATCTCCTCGCTTCGCATCGGCTGGATCTTCCACTACACGTTTGTCTTGTAATAATTTTTCTTTACAGGTAAAACGAATTTTAATTTCGCTCCCTGGATAAACGGGTTTGGTAAATCGTAGTTCGTCGATTCCATAATTCAGCAGCACGGGGTTTTTTTCGTAGCTGTCTACAAATAATCCGGCAGCCAAACTCATGATCAGATAGCCATGTGCTACTTGTTTTTCAAACATGGTTCCTGAAAAATCAGTTTCACGGATGTGCGCATAGAAATGATCGCCGCTTAAATCTGCGAAGCGATCAATATCTTCTGCAGTGATAGTTCTGGATTCAGTGAGCAGCTGATCCCCAATCTGTAGTTCCTCAAAGTGTTTTTTAAAGGGATGTTTACCTGGATCTTTTCCTTGTGCGTGCGGCTGATAAACGTTGGTGATGGCCGTAATCATGGTTGGAGAACCTTGTATGGCCGTTCGTTGTAAATAATGTTTTACTCCTCGGATTCCTCCCATTTCTTC
>ENA-OUVC01000301-OUVC01000301.1-marine-metagenome-genome-assembly--contig:-NODE-301-length-34236-cov-3.975878_pt1 | contig 34236 bp, 30 predicted proteins | sample MGYA00248622_ERZ508571 | MGnify/ENA primary metagenome ERZ508571 (study PRJEB26236, sample SAMN06267175) | marine metagenome | isolation source: Columbia River Estuary | place: USA:Columbia River Estuary... | reverse complement strand
AGCCAACCTTTGTAGGCGACCAAATCTTGTTCCATGCAAGTTGCTTTACTTGCTTTTGAGGCGTACTTCTTGCCACCGTAGGTTTTCCAGAATCCAGCATTCATTTGCCAAGTTCCTTGATACTTCCCATTTCCGCCGGTTGATTTGCAGTTGTTATTTGATTCGACTTTTTTCAAGTATTTGGCAGTCGGTGAATCAACCCAAACTTCAAATGAGATTTTCTTGCGCTCTTCTTTAGAAAGATTGCGGGTCGGATCTTCAGCGCCTTTAACTATTGCGGCATTTACGCTTCCAGTTGATACCTGGATCGGCAAGATAACGCTCAGCGCAAGCGCAGCTGAAAACCAAATTCGTTTAATCCTCACACTATTTAGATTAACAAACGATATTTCGAATTAGGCAGGCAGGTCTTCAAGCATTTCTGTAACGAGCGCAGCAATAGGTGAACGCTCTGATCTATTCAGTGTTACATGCGCAAACAATGGGTGGCCCTTTAATTTTTCCACCACTGCTACCACGCCATCGTGTCTACCAACACGTAGGTTGTCTCGCTGCGCAACATCGTGAGTTAACACAACCCGACTATCTTTTCCAATGCGAGATAAAACTGTAAGCAGCACGTTTCGTTCAAGCGACTGCGCCTCATCAACGATCACAAACGTGTCGTGTAGTGAACGACCTCGGATGTGAGTGAGTGGCAGGACTTCTAACATCCCACGTTCTAGAATCTCATCGATTACATCACCAGATGTCACTGCGGACAAAGTGTCAAAGACTGCCTGTGCCCAAGGAGACATTTTTTCGTTCTCGCTACCAGGCAAGTAACCCAACTCCTGGCCACCAACTGCATACAACGGACGGAAAATCACAACTTTACGATGTTGCTGGCGCTCCATTACGGCCTCAAGACCAGCGCACAGTGCCAAAGCACTCTTGCCGGTTCCAGCTCTGCCACCGAGAGAAACGATTCCAATATCTGGATCGAGTAACAAGTCCAATGCGATTCGTTGCTCAGCACTTCGCCCATGCAGCCCAAAAGCTTCACGATCTCCACGTATTAACTGCAATCTCTTATCTGGTGTCACTCGGGCTAATGCGCTACCCCGATCACTGGAAAGAACAATTCCGGTGTGACATGGATGCTCTCGCGCACTTTCATGATCGATAATTTCGCCACTGTAAAGCTCATCAATTTCTGCGGCACTAACTGTTGCCTCAGCCATACCAGTCCAGCCACTTGAAGGCACGATCTCGGCGCGATACTCCTGGGCTTCTAATCCAACGGCCGATGCTTTAACGCGAAGTGGCAAGTCTTTGCTTACCAAAACTACGTCGCAGCCTTCACTTGAAAGATTCTTAGCAACCGAAAGGATCCGGGTGTCGTTATCCCCTAACCGAAAACCGGCTGGCAAAATTTCTGAGTTGGTGTGATTCAGTTCAACCCTAAGTACGCCACCTTTATCTCCAAGTGGCAACGGAGCATCTAGGCGTCCATATTTGATTCGCAAGTCATCGAGACTTCGCAGTGCTGAACGGGCAAAGTATCCCAATTCTGGATGGGTGCGCTTAGATTCCAGTTCCGTAATAACGACAACTGGAATTACTACTTCGTGTTCATCAAATCGAAACAGGGCACTCGGGTCAGAAAGCAAGACGCTGGTATCCAAAACATACGTGCGCTTTTGAGTGTTCGATTCGGTCACGAGCTCACCCCAGATTTTCAGATTTATCCTTGGGAAGGCTCGGAATTGCCCGATACGAACGACGGTATTCCTGCAGTCGATATTGCTTGGTCAGACACGCCGTATCAAAGAGTTGCTAATGGGTTAATTTCTTAAGAATTACGCGGATGTAGGGGTGACATTAGACATCTACTAATCTTGGGCGCATGGGAAGAATTCGCACTCTAGTCGGCGACATTGCATATGACTTGTACGGTCATCGACTGACTTCCTCGCTTCCTCATGATCAACTTCCCGCTCACGTTGGCGTCATTTTGGACGGCAACCGACGCTGGGCAGCTGAAATGGGTTCACCAAGTGCTCATGGACATCGCGCGGGTGGCGAGAAGATAACTGAGTTCCTCGGATGGTGCGAAGAGCTTGGGGTCGAAGTAGTTACTCTCTGGCTGCTTTCGACTGACAACTTACTTCGCGAGCCAACTGAGTTGGATGCATTGCTAGAAATCATCGAAGATACCGTGACCGCTTTAGGCGACACAGGTAGGTGGCAGATTCATCCAGTAGGTGCACTCGAGCTGCTCCCCAAGAGAACTACGGATTTACTGAATAGAACAAAACTTGCCACCGAAAATGTGCCCGGGCTTCTCGTTAATGTCGCTATTGGATATGGTGGCCGACAAGAAGTTGTTGATGCGGTTCGATCGTTACTGCTTGAAGAGTCCAAAGCGGGCCAGTCACTTGATGAAGTTGCATCAAAAATCGACATTGAGCATATAGCGGCGCATCTTTACACCAAAGGTCAACCAGATCCAGATCTAGTGATTAGAACTTCCGGCGAACAAAGATTGAGTGGCTTCTTGTTGTGGCAAAGCGCCCACTCTGAGTTCTATTTTTGTGAAGCTTACTGGCCTAACTTTCGCAAAATTGATTTCTTGAGAGCTGTACGTTCCTATGCAGCGCGGAATCGAAGATTTGGTATTTAGTTAAAAACCCCTATTGAGTTTTTTAGTGTCTGTAAATCTGTAGTTGGTGCATCACATACGAAACCACGGCACACATAGGCAGTTGATTTACCTTCAAGAACTTTTCGATCCTTGAGTAATGGCTGATCACTTCCCCACGAATAAACCATGCCAGGGGCTGTTCCATTTACCAATGCATCTCGGAATTTCGAATCACTCGAGCCAACGAGTGCGACCTCGCGTGGTCCATCTAACCAAGTTACAAACATGGCACTTCCCCATCCTGCAAACCGAGTATGGGATGCAACCAATGGAACTAGAGCGGGAATGAATTTCTCCGCCCAAGTGCGCATCTCAACATCCCCAGATAACGCCGTGTAAGTCAAGGCTGCATCGATCGTTGCGGCCCAACCCGATGGCGTCACATTGTCAGTCGGGTCAACTTGCCGAGTTGCAACATCTTTAGCAACTGGTTCAACATCATTTGCGGTATCCGTTAAACCGGAGTCTTGCTGAAAATGTTCTTGGATGTCATTGAGCAACGTCCCAGCTAACTCGCGCCAAGAATCGTCACCGTTTACCTGCGCTAATGCTAAAAATGCACTTGCCACCAAAGCTTGATCTTCCAGGACACCAAGTGCATGGAGCCCGGCTTTACCATCGCGTGAAACTCGCACCAGCCTGCTTGGGTGAGTTGGATCCGCTCCTAGGTGAGTACTGACCAATAAATCAGCAGCGCGCGTGGCACTTTCAATCCAGTCTGGCCGGTTGCAAACACTGCCGGCATCTACCAAGGCTCGAATAGCTAAGCCATTCCAACTTGCCACAATCTTGTCGTCTCGACCTGGCCGAGGTCTGACTGCTCTCGCTGTCATTAGCTTTGCACGCAAGCGATGCCATCGATCCCAATCATCTGGATCACGATGAAGTGTGAGAACTGATTTGCCGTGTTCAAAAGTTCCAACTTCTGTGACATTACAAAGTTGGATAACCCAGTCTGCATCTGTTGAATCATCTGAGCCTGTAACCAAGGCGTCTCTAATTTGTTGAGGTGTCCAAGCGTAGAACGCACCTTCTTCGGAATGTCCAGTTTCCAAGTCGATGCTGTCGGCATCAAGTGCGGCGGCGAAGCCACCTTCTGCGGTCAGCATTTCGCGAAGCAAAAATTCCGCAGTCTCAGTGGTAATTCGTAACGCTTGTGCGTCACCTGTGAGACGGTACAAGTGCGCATATATGGAAAGTAGCTGGGCATTATCGTAAAGCATTTTTTCAAAGTGCGGAACGGTCCAAGTTGCATCCACGCTATAGCGCGCAAACCCACCACCGATTTGGTCATACATGCCGCCTCGTGCCATGGAATTGCAAGTGTGTTCGATCATTTGTCGGCCGCGGAAATCTGGCTCACTGCCAGCTAGTTTTTGAAGAGCTTCATTTCGAAGCAAAAACTCCAGCGTAAGTGAAGGTGGGAATTTAGGTGCGTCACCGAATCCCCCATTGATTGGATCATATGAGGATGAAAGTGATTCCAAGCCAGAAGTAACTGCAAATTTGATTTCGTCTTTAGTGAAATCAAATTTGGATTTAACAATAAGTTCGTTTCGAGAGCCTATGTGTTCCATGATTCTGGCTGAGGATTCATTAACTCGTTCCCGCTCACCTGTCCATGTGTCATTAAGAGCAAGTAGGACCTGCGTGAACGATGGCATACCGTGTGAAGGACGCGGTGGAAAATATGTTCCGGCATACCAAGGTCGTCGATCATGATCTAGCCAAACGGAATTTGGCCAACCACCTTGACCAGTCATAGCTTGTGTGGCTTCCATGTAAAGCGAATCAACTGCCGGCAACTCTTCGCGATCAACTTTGATGTTTACGAAGTACTCATTCATTAATGCTGCAACGGAAGGATTCTCAAAACTCTCATGCGCCATAACGTGACACCAATGGCAGGCGCTATATCCAACACTTAAAAAGATTGGAACATCGCGGGTGCGGGCAAGTTCAAAAGCCTCTTCGGACCAGGGGTACCAATCAACCGGATTGTCGGCATGCTGTAACAAATATGGCGAGGTAGAGTCTGCGAGGCGATTTGGCACAACTCATTGTTTCATTACTATTCCGTGATTAAAACTGGCCTCGAGATAATTACCCCTGAGATAAGTTGCACCAATAATGCGACTCCTAGTGCAAAAAATGCTGCAGACCAAGAATTAGTTACATCTCGTAAGAATCCAAGTGTCAAGGGACCCAATGCAGAAATCACGTATCCGCCACCTTGCATAAAGGAACCCAGATCTCTTGCCGTTTCTGGTGAGCCAGAACGTAACAGAACCAAAGTCAAAGCCAGTGGAAATGAGGATCCAAGCCCAACTCCAAGTAAGAAAACCCAAAGCCAAGTTGCTGCTGGCCACAGGCCATAAATTGCAAAGCTGTAGATTCCAACTAATCCAACGGCAAAGACCGCAACGAAACCAACGCACAAACCAACTTGGGAAGTGAATTTAGCCGCTAGCGGTGGCACGAATAGACCTGTTGGAAGTCCTATGAGCACGAGAAGAGCTAGTTGCTTTCCAGCGGTAACTGGATCAGTTCCTGCTTCGCGCAAAATTGTTGGCAACCACGTATTCATTGAATGAAAATTTATGGATTGAAAGCCGAAGTACAAAGTCAAACTCCACGCTAATGGGTTGCGAAGTAAAGCCTTCATGTTGTGTGGGGTGTCAAGGCGGACATCTTTGGTGTTTGGATGTTTGTAGAAGTGCCAAATTATGAAAACAATAAGTGGGAGTATCGCCCATACTTCAAGTGCTTCACGCCATGAACCTAATCGATTAGCAATTGGATATGTAACTAGTGCTGCCACGGCTGCAGATAAAGATATTGCACCTGCAATCATTCCCATTACGCCACCGATTCGTGTTGGGAAATCTCTCCGCGTAATCAAGGATGGAACAACGTTACCAACCGCAACACCAAGTCCAATAATTATGGTTCCCAAGTAAAGAACTACTATAAATGGGAGTAACCGAAGGTGGCCACCGACTGCGAGTGCTAGCAAACTCAGTGAGATCGCCTTGTTTGGACTGATTCGATGCAGTAATCGAGGCACAAGAAGTGCACCAAGACCGAACATCAAAATTGGCAGTGTGCTTAATAGTGAACCGGCGGTTGCAGATAATCCAAAATCCTCCCGGATCTCAGGGAGTACCGGACCGACAGAAGTTGTTAATGGCCGAAGAGTCATCGCAACGAAGAAAAGTGGCAGTGCCTTGATTATGAAATCTTGCTTTTCTAAGCCTTGACTTTGTTTCATATGAAACTCCCAACACTCACAAACCTAGTGGTCGCAAATATGTTTCGACACAAGGGATGCCAGGGAATAAAAAGACACCCACCCGTCCGACCTGATTTTCGACCCCACATTCGCCTGCTGGAACTTTCGCAGCGTCAATCGCCACTACTAACCCTCGCTGTTGATTTTGACCATCTGGATCAAAGAACAGGCAGGACTTACTTCTAAACCGCACCGTGCTCAACGACCAAAAGTCGTCTTACGTGGACCGCTTTGCCTGCGGCTGGCATCGGCTTGTTGCAAACCAACTTCGAAGAACTGGTTTGCAACGCAATCACGGACCCGGGTGGGTGCCGGCTTTTAGGTTATCTGGTTTTCGGAGAACCACATAAAGCCAATGCAAATACCCGTTGGGCACCAGCGAATTTCAAAGTTCTTGCTGCACTATTTAGAGTGGCACCGGTAGTAACTACGTCGTCAACAACTACGACTGTGCCATGGACTGTTCTACGAATGCCGAATGCTCCTTCTAAGTTCGAATGACGTTGGGCAGCAGTCAATCCCACTTGATCTAATACGATCCGACGGAGAAACAGATTTGTTTCGTCCATAGCTAATGATTTATCTCGCTGAATCATATTGCTGCAAATATTGGTGACTGAATCGAATCCACGTTCCTTAATCTTTTGATGCGAACTAGGAATTGGGATTAACGTTAGGTTATTCACGCCGAGGAATTTATCTAACGTGTTGTACAAAACTTGTGACAATAATTCGACATACCTAGCGTCGCCATTTTTGTAACAGATTAAAGCATCGCGAAGCCAACCCGAATACTCACCTGCACAGAAACAAGCTGTAATTTCGCTTAGATCTTTAGCCCTAAACGGTGTAACTCCTTTGATGCATGAGAGACAAATCTCGACACCTAAACGTGAGCAGATCAAACACTTTGGAGTAAAAACTAATTGTTTCAAAATTGACACAGATCAGCATGAAATATAATCGTGCCCAAAGATCTCGAAATCTTGAGATTGTAGATAAGTCTGGGCTGTTAACTTAGTTGGAGAAAAATCCACCAATTCCAGATGCAACTTGTACCCAAGTTCCAAAGCTTTGCTGTAATACAAATTGATTCGTACCGTCAACCGCAGAAACATGGAGTTTTCCAGTTCCATCTACCGAAATCTGTTGGGCCCCAACCGGAGTGCTAAACAACTTAGTTTTTCCATCTAGCAGCGAGACGTCGAAGATTAGATCACTTTTAGTTTCATCAGCACCAATGACTGCAATAGAGGTTGGTGAACTCCATACGATGTCACGAACTGAAGTGATAGATCGCTCAATCCTATGTAAACCGATTATTCGAGTTTCTGAGTCAGTCTTGAAAATTGCGCCAACAGCAACTACATCTTGGATGCCATTTGATAACACAACAGCTACCCGAACACCATCACTAGAAACCACAACTTGCTTTACTTGATCACTTGTACCCAATGTTGATGCATCTACGGATACTGGGCGCAAACTGCGATCACGAGTGACTTCACTCACGCCTTGACCAAAGTCTGAGAAATAGATATTTCCTTCGCTATCCCAAGTCGGCTTGGAAATTTGATTTCCTTGGGCAACAATCTCAAATTTAGATTCGGAAGAGTTAGTAACTTGTAGAGATTTACGATCTGCTGTGACCGTTGCAATTTGAGAGCCTGCCAAGTTTGGCGTTGCGAAAACTAAAGATGCTGGAGCAATGTACTTCAAATTTTCCACATCTGTTGCAACGGAGTAAATCTCTTCGTTTCGGATCACATTCAAAGTCTGCAACTGGGAATTAGGTAGCGTCGAAAGGTCTTGCCAATCCTGAATGGTTTGCAGTGCACCAATGTTTGAAAGTGCTAATGGCTGTCCCGAAACTGATATCTGTACTGCTGAAACATTTGGTAGCACATTTAAAGTCCAAACTAGCTGAGCCGATAAGGCGCGCCTGGTAACTTCGTCGGCTCCCAAAATCTCATTCGATAGGTCTACTTGGGCAATTCCGTTAGTAATCGGAACTGAGCCATAGGTCAAAGTTGTGCCCACTGGAAATGCACTTGTTGCAACCGGTGATAAATACGGTGACGGACCGTCCAGAAGTGATCTAACCAAAGAGGTTGCTGCTCCTGAGTTACTTACCGGAACCAACACATTGTCAGTTACCAATGAAGTTAACTCCGTATTAAAAAAGTAGATTGGGAAACTTCGGAAAGAGCGATCAACATCGCCACTTGATAGCAAAATTCCATCACTTAAGTTCGCAATCCGCCATTGCCCACTGGCATCTTGCGTTAACTCAAACGTTCTAGAAACTTGGGCGCCAGGGTCACCGCTTTGATATCTGCCCAAATCTGAGATCGTTCCAAGCTTTCCGGCACTGACAGTTAGTGCAGTTGGGTCTCCAGCAACTTCAATTGTTGTAGCTTCATAAATCTCAATTCCGGTTAGTGGATTCCAGTTACCCGCGGATGCAACTTCCAGGTACTGACGAGCGATTCCGTAGTTTTCAGATGGGTCTGCGCATGCATCTAGGAAGCCGCGCACAATTTCTTCTGGAGTCATTCCAGCACTTGGAGGTCGAGCGATAACTCTCACGAACTGCGCAGAAGTATCCTCCGAGATTTCTTCACCGAAGTACACCTCGCTTGACTTTGGAATGCCCGCACAGCCTGAAAGCATGAGGGCTAGCGCTAGCAATCCACCAGTAACTTTTAGTTTCATGGTGCACCAGCTGAAATTGCTACCTCGGAAATTGCACCTAACTCAATTCGCGGAAGGGTCAAGACAAACTGAGCACCCTCATTTGGTGCACCCCATACGTCGATGATTCCCCCATGCAGCGCTGCATCCTCCGCAGAAATTGACAGTCCTAAACCAGTGCCACCGAGCGTACGTTGCCGAGCTGGATCAGCCCGCCAAAAGCGACCAAAAACTCTTGAAAGATCTTCCACTGCGATTCCTTGCCCGTGGTCTCGAACGGAAATGGAAACACATGACTCATTACCCAAAATTTCAACTTCGACATTGGTGCCGTCACAATGCTCAATTGCATTCACAACTAGATTTCTAATGATTCGGGATACTCTTCGTTTGTCCGCCGTCACAGTTGTATCGCCACTACTTGCAAACTTGAACTGAGTTGAGTGTTCGGCGGCAATTTCTTCGTTGTCTCGCAAGATTGTTTCAGTCACTGTGGCCAAATCAACAGGCGCACTTTCTAGCGGCGAGGCTCCCGCGTCAATCTTGCTCATTTCAAGCAGATCGCTCAGCAGTAAATCGAACCGGTCTACTTGATTTCTAAGCAGTTCCGCTGATCTAGCCATGTCTGGATCAAAATCAGCTCTAGCGTTATAAATCATTTCGCTTGCCATTCGCACAGTTGTTAATGGAGTGCGCAATTCATGCGATACGTCAGACACAAACTGTTGCTGAACTTGGGATAGAGATTCAAGGCGAATGATCTGGCTTTGTAAACTCGTTGCCATTTCATTAAACGAGCCGGCCAGTCTGGCAATGTCGTCTTCACCGTTGACTTGCATTCGTCGATCTAAGTCACCCGATGCAATTTGAACAGCAATTTCCGCTGCCTCTCGGACTGGATCTGTAACTCGAGCGGTAACAAACCATGCCAAAACCATCAAGCTCACTAACAAAATGATTCCGGTTGCGGCAACGCCCTGTCGCACCAGATCAATGGTTCGTTGCTCATCATCAAGTGGGAATAGCAAATAAAGTTCGTAAGCCCCCACTCGTGGGATGGAAACGGGGGAACCTACAACAAGGCCTGGCGATGTTACGCCACCTTCATAAATCAACTCTGAATATGCCCAGGCTTGGCGGTCGCGTTCTCGGATCGCAGTTCTTAAAGTCTCAGGAATAGATGCCTCAGAAATCAACTTAGTTCCGCGTTCTGGAACTCCAACTAAATCCGGGTCGCTTAAGAACAAGGCGTCATAAATTCCAGGAGAACCAGCTCGCACGGCAAGTGCTGTGATAACTGAGTCAACAAGTCGGGTGTTATTTGGAGCCACTAATCCAACGTCAGAAGCATCTAAGAGTCGTTGAACTTCAAGTCTGGCTGCAGTTGCTTCTGTCAATGCGCTTTGTTGCTTTGCTTCAAGTAAGCCAGAGGTCACTTGGTTAACCAAGAGCACGCCAACGATGCTCAAAACTGAAGTAGATATTACAAACGTCAAAATGATCAAACGAAGTTGCAAGTTTCTTCGCCAATGACTTCGGATCGAAGTCTTTTCTCGAGCTAATGTGCTCACCGGTTAAGTTTGCCCTGCCTTGTAGCCAACCCCGCGCACTGTTACAACGATTTCAGGATGCTCTGGATCAATTTCTATTTTTGCGCGGAGTCTTTGCACGTGAACATTCACAAGCCTGGTATCAGCAGCGTGTTGGTATTCCCAAACTTCTTCCAGTAAAGCTTCCCGAGAAAAAACTTGCCAAGGTCGTTTAGCAAGAGTTACCAAAAGTTTGAACTCTAAAACCGTGAGTGGAATGTTTAATTCGCCACGTTTAACTCCATGGCCGGCTATGTCAATGACTAAGTCACCAACTTTAATTTCATTTACTACCGGTGCTTCAATGTTTCTCAAACGTGCTCGAATTCTGGCAATCAACTCTTCATTCTTGATTGGCTTTACGACATAGTCGTCTGCTCCGGCTTCTAGGCCAGTCACTACATCACTGGTGTCACTGCGAGCGGTCAACATAACAATTGGAACTCCACTTGATTCCCTAATTGCTCGACAAATCTCAACACCATCTCTGCCTGGAAGCATCAAATCAAGTAACACTAAATCTGGGTTTACAACTTGAAATGCATTTATAGCTTGATTTCCATCAGCACAATAAGAAACTTCGAATCCCTCGGCTCGCAACAGAATGCCAACAATTTCAGCAATTGATTGATCATCTTCAATGACCAAGATGCGCTGACTCATTTTGGTACTCCCTTTAAACCTTATTGAATGACAAATTTACCTCACGAATGAGAAACCTTGGTACCGATTGCGGTAATGCCTGTAAACGTTGGCTAAACTGACGTAATGCAACTTAAAGATTTCGTTACCAGGATGCGCAAAGAGCTTGGCAAGTTTGGCGTCATCGGATTAGTGGCATACATAATCGACTTAACCATATTCAACGTTTTGAGATTTGCTGGTGGCGAAGGCCCACTATATGACAAACCGCTAACTGCCAAAGTAATCAGCGTGCTGGCTGCAACTACCTTTGCTTACTTTGGAAATCGGCACTGGACCTTTAAAGATCGATCTAGATCTTCCTTCCGACGTCAATACACACTATTTTTTGTTTTCAATGCAGTCGGCATGATTATTTCACTTTCTTGTCTCTGGGTAAGTCACTACTTACTTGGGTTTGAAAGTGCATTGGCAGACAACATCAGTGCAAATGTTATCGGACTTGTCTTAGGAACTGTCTTTAGATTTTGGGGTTACCACAATTGGGTATTTCCAAATGACGTTTCTAGCGTTGAGCAAAATAATTAAATTGATTGCTCTGATGTCGATCCAACCGACATTAGGAATATTCCAAAGACCGCTGGCTTCAGACTTCGTAACTCAAGTCGGCCACCGTCAGATGCAACTTGATTTCTTGCCCAAGCGAGACCAAGGCCAGTTCCACCTGTAGTTACGCCTTGTGTCATTAACGAATTCTCGATGTCTTGCGAAATTCCAGTTCCTTCGTCTTTTACTTCTATTAGAGTCCAAGATTGGAAATCTCGCGCTGAAATTTGAATCGTTCCCGCGCCGTGCTGCAAAGAATTCTCAATTAGAACTGACAGCACAAGTTCTTGAACTTCTGGAGTTCCCAGCGCCGCCAAATTAGGTTCACAATCAATGACAATGTTTCGACCAGAGGAATGAACTTTAGCCCGCCATCTATCTTTAACGGTGGCTAGTAACTCCGAAATATTGATCTCAGTTAAGTCACGATCGGTAGTTGATCTCCAGGTAGTAAGAAGTCCTTCGACCAACTTAACTAATCGATCAACTTGGCCAAGCGCGGCAGTTGAGTCTTCATGAACTTTTGTATCTTTGGTATCTTGGGAAATCTGCTCGAGACGAAGTGAGAGTGCCGTAAGCGGAGATCTCAATTGATGAGAAACATCTGCGGCAAGCGTTCGTTCTGCATCAAGGCGACGTTGCGCGTCAGTCGCGGCAAGGTAAAGATTGTTAATTGCTAGATCAACTTCAGGCAAGCCAGTTTCTTCCGGTGGCGTTATCGAGCGTCTAGTTGTAATCAGATTAATCTGACTTAGAAGTGTTTCGAAAGGCCTAACAGTCGCTCTCGCTAATACTTGCGACACTAAAACAACGAGGGTTGCCGTAAGGCCGACTATGGCCTGGATTCCAAAGCTAACTGCCGAGGAGTTCATAAAGAAGGCACTTGAATTTGAAGATTGGTTTGTATCGAGAAACCAAAGATTTGCAACTACGGCTAACAGGAATACCCAGGGAAGTATGGCAATTACGAAAAATCTAAACAGCCTCTGTTGCATACCTAAGTCCGATCGAATCTAAACCCAAGTCCACGAATAGTGGAGATGTGTTCGCCTTCTTCCCCAAGTTTTCGACGCAGGGCCGAGACGTGCATGTCTAAATTCTTCGTCGAACCTGACCAGTCGGTATTCCAAACATCGCGCAAAATTTGTTGACGACTAATTACCCGCCCAGAGTTTCTCATCAAAAGCTCAAGCAATTGATACTCAGTTGAAGTTAAGGCAACCTCAACTTCATTACAAGTACAGCTTCTGGCTTCAGTATTCAAAACAATGCCGTTACCGATTAATTCAGTTACATCATGTCCATCTACTCGTCGCATCAAAGCGCGCAATCTTGCCAATAATTCAGAGGACTTGAATGGCTTCATTATGTAATCGTCGGCACCAGCGTCAAGCCCAACTACTAAATCAAGTTCTGACGTGCGCGCCGTGAGAATTAAAATGGGCATGTCCAGTTTTTGTGCTCTAAGGTTTCGACAAACATCAAGGCCATCCATACTTGGCAGCCCCAAGTCGAGCACAATCATGTCTGGTTTTGTTGATTTTGCTTTTTCGAGAGCACTCAGTCCGTCACCAACGAGCGCAACGGAATAGCCACCACCCTGAAGCGTGCGCACTAATGGTCCGGCGATCTCAAGATCATCCTCTGCTACCAATATCCGCGTCACACTTTGAAGTTTAGTGTCCTATAGCAGGGTAGGTCTTACTTGCAGTACATCCCCAGACGTAATCTCAATTTGCCCATCAGCAGTATCAAGCAGCAGTTCACCTGATTTCAATACTGCGACAGCAATTCCGGTAACGATTGACTCTGATTTACGAGCAACGGAAACCTGGGTTCCAATCGTTGAGCTGTCTTTGATGTACCGAGGTAACCAATCTTCGGACGTTAATTTGGTAACTTTCTCGAGCTCAACCAACAGCGCAGCAATCAGAGTTTCTCGAGATGTATGTATATCAAGCAGCGAAAGTGAGGTTGCTGCTTCAGTCGGTAACTCATCAACTTGAAGATCAGTGTTAAGTCCGATTCCAATAACTACATGATCGCCTTGGCGTTGAACCAGAATTCCGCCGATCTTTTTAAGTTCTGCAGAATCAGTTTCAATCATCAAGTCATTTGGCCACTTCAACTTTGCACTAGCACCCAAATTCTTTAGGCAATTGTTAGCTGCGATTCCGACAAGGAGTGGGATTGCTGACACTTCACAACTGAATAGTTTTATTGGGACGGCAACGCTAAGTGCAATACCTGCGCCAAATGGACTATGCCATTCACGCTGCAATCGGCCACGGCCTTTGAGTTGTTCATCAGCAGTTATTGCGAACACTGGTTCGTTGGGGTTGTTAGATAACTGTGAAATGGCAAGGTCATTAGTTGACTCAACTTGGGCAAAGACCTTGATATCGAGCCATTTCGAGGAAGTCTTGGCTAACTCACTTAATATGAGATCAGGATCAAGCGCTGGACGCCCGCGTTTCACATCTTTTATATCCACATCGCTAGGGTAGGCGAAGGACTAGTACGGAGGAACAAGTGAGCGCCGAAACCGCAAAGAATGGGATCGACATCCATACAACTGCTGGAAAGATCGCAGATCTCGAGGAGCGTCGCAACGATGCAGCCAACCGCCGTTCTGAGGCCGTAGACAAGCAGCATGCCCGCGGCAAGCTAACTGCAATGGAGCGGATTGAGCGCCTTTTGGATGATGGTTCGTTCCAGCAAATCGATGGCTTAGCTAGGCATCGTTCCCATAACTTTGGCATGGAAAAATCCCGTCCTTACGGTGATGGCGTAATTACCGGTTACGGAACTATCGATGGTCGCCAGGTCTGTGTGTTTGCACAAGACTTCACAGTTTTCGGAGGCTCACTTGGTGAAGTCTTTGGTGAAAAAATTTGCAAGGTAATGGACTTGGCACTTAAGACTGGCGTGCCAATGATCGGCATCAACGATTCCGGTGGCGCACGCATTCAAGAAGGTGTTGTCTCGCTTGGACTATATGGCGAAATCTTTAAGCGCAATGCACATGCATCTGGTGTTATCCCACAAATTTCTTTAGTGCTTGGCCCATGTGCAGGTGGCGCGGTTTACTCCCCTGCCTTAACCGACTTCATTGTGATGGTTGATCAAACTTCACACATGTTTATTACAGGACCTGAAGTTATCAAGACTGTTACTGGTGAAGAAGTTGCATTCGAGGACTTAGGTGGCGCTCGTACTCATAACACCAAATCAGGTGTAGCTCATTACATGGCATCAGATGAAGATGATGCTTTGGAATATGTAAAGAACCTTCTGTCGTTCCTACCAAGTAACAACATGGATGAAGTTCCATACCTAGACATTGAAGCGGACATGGAAATCTCCGAAGCAGATTTGTTGCTCGACACCATCATTCCGGATTCGCCAAATCAGCCTTACGACATGCATAAGGTAATCGAGACCATTGTTGATGATGGTGAGTTTTTGGAAACCCAAGCGCTATTCGCACCAAACATCATTTGTGGATATGGTCGCGTCGAAGGTCGCCCGGTTGGTGTAGTTGCTAGCCAGCCAATGCAGTTTGCTGGAACGCTTGATATCGATGCCAGCGAAAAAGCTGCTCGATTCGTCAGAACTTGTGACGCATTCAATGTTCCAGTAATCACTTTGGTCGATGTACCAGGATTCTTACCTGGAACTGATCAAGAATGGCAGGGCATCATCCGCCGCGGTGCAAAACTGCTTTATGCATATGCAGAAGCCACAGTTCCATTGGTAACCATAATCACTCGCAAGGCTTACGGTGGCGCTTACGACGTTATGGGATCAAAGCATCTTGGTGCTGACATTAACTTGGCTTGGCCAAGTGCTCAGATCGCTGTCATGGGTGCGCAGGGCGCAGTAAACGTGCTTTACCGCAAGGAATTAGCTGATGCTAAAGATCCAGAAACTGAGCGAGCACGTCTACTTCAAGAATATGACGACAAGTTCGCCAATCCATACATCGCTGCCGAGCGCGGCTACATCGACCGGGTAATTGTGCCGAGCGAAACTCGCGTAATGGTAATTCGCGCACTTCGTTCGCTGCGTGGCAAGCGTCAAATTTTGCCTCCAAAGAAGCATGGAAATATCCCACTGTGAGTCAGGAAATTAAAGTTGTACGCGGCCAGCCAACGGATGAAGAGTTGGCTGCAGTACTCATGGTGATTACTGCGCAAGCGGCGGCTGCAAGTTTGGCAAGTAAGCGCTCGCAGTTGCGTCCTGAATGGAATGCTGCTCATCGTGGCGTACGTAAATCATTTGAGCATGGTGCAGGTACTTGGCGCCGCTCTGCCCTGCCTCATCCGTACTAGATCTTTAGCGTTAGTAGATAAATGTCTCGCACTGTTTTACTTGCCTCCGCATCAACTTCTCGGTATTCACTTTTGCTGAATGCTGGCATCACACCGTTAGTTCAAGTGAGTCATGTCGATGAAGATGAAATCGCGACAAAGTTGAGTCCGATCAATACCGCTGATCTGTGTGTGGCCTTAGCAACTGCAAAAGGTGAAGCTGTGGTCAAGGAAATAACTGTCACCGAGAATCGAAATCTTTTGGTAATTGCTGCGGACTCAATGCTCGAGTTTGAAGGCCAGTCATTTGGTAAACCGGGCAGTCCTGATGTTGCGATAGCTCGCTGGAAAGCTATGCGCGGAAAATCTGGATACCTGCACACCGGGCACTGGGTTATGGATTTAGTTAGTGGGCAAGTCAGACGTGGTGTGGCTGGCGCTGAAGTGGAATTTGCAGACATCTCTGATGCTGAGATCACCGCCTACGTAAATACGGGAGAACCACTTTCGGTAGCTGGTGGTTTTACGCATGAAGGTAAATCTGCAGCCTTCATAACCAAAATGACTGGTGATAGTCCAGCCGTTGGCGGGATATCTTTGGCTTTACTTCGAGAATTCACCCAGGATATGAGCATTGAATGGACCCAACTTTGGGACTTATAGACTTGAGAGACCAAAGGCCGTTCTAGGAGTTCAAGTGGGCACCAGTCGCAAGATTGAAAAAGTTCTAATTGCTAATCGTGGCGAAATTGCGATTCGAGTAGCCCGCGCCTGCGCTGACTCTGGCATTGCCAGCGTTGCAGTTTATGCCGATCCTGATCGGGATGCTCAGCACGTAAAAGCTGCCGACGAAGCATTCGCCCTTGGTGGCAGCAGCGCTGCTGAGAGCTACCTGGTAATTGAAAAACTCATTGATGCTGCTAAGAAATCTGGAGCCAATGCAGTTCACCCTGGTTACGGTTTCCTTTCCGAGAATGCCGAATTTGCCCAGGCAGTAATTGATGCCGGTTTGATTTGGATTGGCCCACCGCCACAAGCAATTCGCGATTTAGGTGACAAGGTTTCCGCACGCCACATTGCCTCTCGTGCAGGTGCGCCACAGGTGCAAGGCACTCCTGATCCAGTTAAGGACAGCAAAGAAGTTGTTGCGTTTGCCAAGAAGCATGGTCTGCCAATTGCAATCAAGGCTGCATTCGGTGGTGGTGGACGTGGACTTAAGGTTGCCCGCAACCTAGAAGAAATTCCAGAACTTTTTGATTCAGCAGTCCGCGAAGCAGTAGCTGCATTTGGTCGCGGTGAATGTTTCGTTGAACGTTACTTAGACAATCCACGCCACGTTGAGACTCAGTGCCTAGCTGACGAACATGGAAATGTTGTAATTGTTTCAACTCGTGACTGCTCGCTGCAACGTCGTCACCAGAAACTTGTTGAAGAAGCTCCGGCGCCATTCTTGTCACAGGCGCAGATTGATGAACTTTACGCATCTAGCAAAGCCATCATGAAGGAAGCAAAATATGTTGGTGCTGGAACTTGCGAGTTCCTAATCGGAATTGATGGCACGATTTCATTCCTGGAAGTCAATACTCGACTTCAGGTTGAACATCCAGTTTCTGAAGAAGTCGCAGGTATTGACTTAGTGCGCGAACAATTCCGAATTGCTCAAGGTGAAGCACTTGGCTATGGCGATCCAGAACTTCGTGGCCACTCCATTGAATTCCGGATCAATGGTGAAGATCCAGGTCGCGGTTTCTTACCGGCCCCAGGTTCACTAACTGTTTGGAATCCACCAAGTGGTCCAGGCGTTCGCCTGGATTCAGGTTTCACCAAGGGTGATGTAATTGGTGGCAACTTCGATTCCCTATTGGCAAAGCTGATTGTTACCGGACGCGATCGCCAAGAAGCGCTTGAGCGTTCCCGCCGAGCACTGGCTGAGTTCGAGATTGACGGTATAGCCACCGCACTAACTTTCCATCGCGCAGTTGTAAGCGACCCAGCTTTCGCACCAGCTGATGCTGCTACCCCATTTTCTGTCCACACCCGCTGGATTGAAACCGAATTCAATAACACCATCCCGGCCTTTTCGGGTGGCGCAGGCGAACTTGCTGAACCAGAGGCTCGTAACCCAATCACGGTAGAAGTTAACGGTCGACGGATCGAAGTTGTTTTACCTGGTGACATGTCAATTGGATCTGGTGGCGGCGCTAAGAAGTCGGCTCGCAAGATTGGTAAGAAGTCTGGTGCTGCCGGCAGTGGCGACGCTGTTGTGGCTCCGATGCAGGGAACTATCGTCAAGATTGCCGTGACTGAAGGCCAAGAAGTAGCCCAAGGTGACTTAGTTGTCGTCCTTGAGGCTATGAAGATGGAACAGCCACTGACTGCTCACAAGGCTGGAATTGTTACTGGCCTAAACGCTGAAGTTGGAACCACAGTTCCAACCGGTACTGAACTTATGGAGATCAAGTAAAACTTGATCAATACCCATTGAGATCAAGTAAAACTTGATCAATACCCATTGAGATCAAGTAAAACTCAATTCAAGTTTTGGGTTTGGTGTAACTGCCTAGCAGCTTCAGCAATTGATCCTGATAGTGACGGGTAGACCGTTATGGTCTGTGACATCTGGTCAACTGTAAGTCTGTGTTCAACTGCAAGCGCAATCGAAAAGATGAGTTCGCTTGCCTTTGGTGCCACGACAACGCCACCGACAATTACGCCGGTATCTGGTCGACAAAAAATCTTTACGAACCCTTCCGAGATACCTTGCATTTTTGCTCGAGCATTTGTCGCAAGTGGAAGATTTAAAACATTGGCAGTTTCCTTGCCCGAGTCCACGTCTGATTGGCTCACACCAACGGTTGCAATTTCTGGATCGGTGAACACGTTGCTAGAAACAGTTTCAAGATTCAACGGGTGCACGGAATCACCAAGTGCATGCCACATTGCAATTCGTCCCTGCATTGCTGCCACCGATGCCAGCATCAGCACCCCAGTGCAGTCACCTGCGGCATAAACACCTCGCACACTTGTCCGAGAGACTTTATCCACTTCGATAAATCCAGCTTCATTGGTAGTTACTCCAACTTGAGCCAAACCAATGTTTTCGGTATTTGGCAAAGATCCAACAGCCATCAAACAGTGTGATCCGGTAATCACTTTTCCAGAAGAAAGTTCTACAGAAACGCCAGATTCAGTTCTAGTTACTTGAACCGCTCGAGTTTGGGAAAGGACCTGCATGCCTCGCTTTGCGAAAACATCTTGGACAACTTTTGCGGCCTCTGAATCCTCGCCAGGCAAAACTTGATCTCGAGATGAAACTAAAGTCACCTGGGAACCGAGCGCTTGGTAGGCGCCAGCAAATTCTGCACCAGTAACACCAGAACCAACCACAATTAAATCTGTCGGTAACTCAGTGAATTCATAAAGCTGTTTCCAATTCAGAATCCGCTCGCCATCAATGACTGCACTAGCTAACTCTCTTGGGCGGGCACCAGTAGCCAACAAAACAACTTCGGTCTTTAGTGTTATCTCAGTTCCGTCACTAAGTTTGGCTTTGACATTTTCTGCGTCGATGAGCTCAGCGGTACCAGCCAACACTTTCACACCTTGGGAAAGTAAACGCTGCTGGATATCTGAACTTTGGGTTGCTGCCCACTTCTTTAATCTGGCATTGACATCCGCGATATCAATCGTTACATCAGTTGCGTGCACACCAATAGCGGAACTGCCTTTGGTGTCTATTGCGGCTTCAGCTACTGCAATCAGGGCTTTACTTGGCACTACGTCAGTAAGTACTGCGGCGCCGCCAATGCCATCGCGTTCAATCAAAGTTACGTCAGCGCCCAATTGGGATGCCACTAAAGCAGCTTCGTATCCGCCTGGGCCACCACCGATAATTACAACATTGGTCACAGGACTATTCTCTCGCAATTAAATGTTCGCAAAAACTTCCTTGACCATCTCAATTGTGGTTCCTGGGTGCACAAACGCAAACCGGCCCACAGTTTCTCCTTGCCACGAAGTTGGCGTAACAAATGCGGTCTGAGATTCGATTAATCGGTCTTGTAGGTCACGGTAATCCTTTGGAGTCCAGCCCTTTCGGCGCCATAAAACTACTGAGAGCGTTGGTTCAATAACCAGCTCTAAATCATCGTGCGCTCTCACAAAGTCCGCGACCTCATTTGTTAGCGATATGGATGCTTCGACTGCATCACGATAAGCATCTGTGCCATTAACCACAACTGAGAACCAAAGCGGTAAGCCTCTAGCTCGTCTTGTTAAATGGTAAGCAAGATCTGTTGGATTGATCAGCGAATCGTCTTCGTGCAACACGTCAAGATAAGACGCATCCTGAGTATGAACTGAGGCTGCCAACTTTGGATTTTTGTACAGGATCGCGGCAACATCAAATGGCGAGAACCACCATTTATGTGGGTCCATAGTTATCGAGTCAGCGTTTTCAATTCCAGCAAACTTATCCCGCACCGATGGAGCAAGAAGTCCTGCGCCTCCATATGCGGCATCCACGTGGAACCACATTTCATGGGCCCGGGCTACTTCGCTAATACCAGCAAGGTCATCAATGATTCCGGCGTTGGTCGTTCCAGCAGTAGCAACTACTCCGACTATGGGTGCATCGTTAGCATTCACTTTGGAAAGTGCTAGCTCTAAATCCGCCTTGGTCATGGCAAAGCCAGAGGTTTCAACTATGAGCGGTTCAATATCTAAAATTCCAAGTGAATTTCCAATTGAGGAATGTGCTTGTTTACTAAGAGCAATTCGTACTGGCAATCGCTTGCCACCGTGTAGGCGTTGCCGACCAGAATCTCTGGCAACCGTCAGGGCGGCTAAGTTAGCTGCGGATCCACCAGAAACGAATGTGCCTCCTGCTGATGCCGGCAACCCAGCAACATCGGCCATCCAGCGTAAAGCTTGGTTCTCTGCAGAAATCGAACCAGCAGCTTCCAGCCAAGAAATTCCTTGAATCGAAGCGCACGAAACGATCATGTCGAAAAGTAGCGCAGCTTTAGTAGGCGCTGTTGGGATGAATGCCATAAAGCGAGGGCTATCACCAGAAACAACTGCTCGCGATATAACTTCGTCGTAGAGCTTCAGTACATCTGATGCTGAATTGCCTTCCGGCTTTATCAATCCAGATAGGGCTTCGGCCAATACTTTTGGATCGCCAGGGAAATCTAATGGTACGTCGGGCATCGATAATCGATCCCGCATGTAGTCAAAAACTTGATTAGTTAACTCAGCATCAAATTGATGCATCGAGTTCAGATTTTCGCTTGCTCCAGACATTGAAACCACCAATGACTAGGTCCGTGAACCGCCGATCTCAGATTAGCCAGCAGGGTTTTCACGACCACCACTATGTTATCGGCTGTGAGACTAAAAAATATCTGGTGGGTTGTAACGGCCCCAGATCTCGCGAAGTGCATCAGCAACTTCGCCACCACTTGCCTTTGCAGCCAAGGCTTCCTTCATTGGATACATTACGTTCTCGGTTGACTCAGCAGCCCGCTTTAAGGAATCCAAGGCTCGCGTCACATCAGCGTTATCTCGAGAATCTTTAATGGCTTGCAGGCGAGCAACTTGCTGCTCCCCAATGGCTGGATCGACTCGAAGTGGTTCGTATTTTTCTTCAACATCAATTGCGAATTTATTAACACCTACGACAGTTCGTTCGCCTTTGTCGATCTGTAAGGCGTAGTCGTAAGCGCTGGTTTCGATTTCATTCTTTTGGAAACCGACTTCGATCGCCTTCGCTGCGCCACCAAATTCTTCGACTTTGCCCATCAGGCGCAAGATCTCAGCTTCTAGCTCGTCCGTCATCGCCTCAACAACGTAAGAGCCAGCAAATGGATCTACAGTTGCAGTCACATCAGTTTCGTAGGCCAAGACTTGCTGGGTGCGAAGTGCCAATCGGGCTGCCTTCTCAGTTGGCAATGCAATGGCTTCATCAAACGAGTTGGTGTGAAGTGATTGAGTGCCACCCAGAACTGCGGCTAAGCCTTGAATTGCCACGCGAACTAGATTCACTTCTGGTTGCTGGGCAGTTAGCTGTACACCTGCAGTCTGAGTGTGGAAGCGAAGCATTTGGCTTTTTGGATTAGTTGCCTTGAATTCATCTTTCATGATGCGAGCCCAAATTCGACGAGCAGCTCGGAACTTGGCGATCTCTTCCAAGATTGTGGTTCGCGAGACAAAGAAGAAAGCTAGACGTGGCGCAAAGTCATCGACATTCATTCCGGCCTTAATTGCAGCTCGGACATATTCGATGCCATTGGAAAGTGTGAAAGCGATTTCTTGCGCTGGCGTAGCACCGGCTTCGCCCATGTGGTAACCCGAAATAGAGATTGTGTTCCAGCGTGGGATTTCTTTTGCACAGTAATCAAAAATGTCTGTAGTCAAACGTAACGATGCAGCTGGTGGATAGATGTACGTGCCGCGGGAAATGTATTCCTTAAGTACGTCATTCTGAATAGTGCCATTTAATGCAGTTCCAGGAATACCTTCACCTTCGGCAACCAACTGGTACATCAATAACAGTGTTGATGCTGGTGAGTTGATTGTCATCGAAGTTGAAACTTGGTCTAACGGAATCCGATCAAACAAAATCTTCATATCTTCGACGGTGTCAATAGCCACACCGACTTTGCCAACCTCGCCTTGAGCTAGTTGGTGATCTGAGTCGTAACCCATTTGAGTAGGAAGATCGAAAGCAACGCTGAGTCCAGTTGTTCCAGCTGCTAGAAGTTGGTGGTACCGCTCATTGGATTCGGCAGCCGTGCCAAAGCCTGCGTACTGACGCATAGTCCAAGGACGTCCGGTGTACATGCTTGAATAAACACCGCGCGTGTATGGAAATTCACCTGGCTCGCCTAGTTCAACCGCTGGATCCCAGCCATCGCGTGATGCCGGCCCATAGACCGGATCAATAGGTAGCCCTGACTGTGTAATCCCCATAGGTAGAGGTTAGTCCGCTTTACGGCGTCCGATTGTGCGTCCTAGCCAAACCAGCGGATCATACTTCTCATCAACTACGCGTTCCTTCATTGGAATGATCGCATTGTCAGTGATCTTGATGTGTTCTGGGCAGACTGCGGTGCAGCACTTGGTGATGTTACACATTCCAAGGCCATGCTCTTCTTGAGCTTCCCGCTTACGATCGCGCGTATCCAATGGGTGCATGTCTAGTTCAGCAAGACGAATAAAGAAACGAGGCCCAGCAAAAGCTTCCTTGTTTTCTTCGTGGTCACGAATAACGTGGCAGGTGTCCTGACATAAGAAGCACTCAATGCACTTGCGGAACTCTTGGCTACGCTGGACATCGATTTGTTCCATGCGGTACTCGCCTGGCTTTAAGTTGTCAGGTCCCTTGAATGCTGGAATTTCGCGAGCTTTCTTGTAGTTAAACGAAACGTCTGCAACCAGATCCTTGATAACTGGGAAAGCGCGAAGTGGAGTCACTGTAATCTCTTCGTCTTCGGCAAAAGTATTCATGCGAGTCATGCACATAAGACTTGGCTTGCCGTTGATTTCAGCACTACAAGATCCGCACTTACCAGCCTTGCAGTTCCAACGAACCGCTAGATCTGGTGCTTCGGTCGCCTGGAGACGATGAATTACGTCGAGTACAACTTCGCCTTCGCCAACTTCAACTTTGTGTTCTTCAAGTTGACCGGCTTCGCTGTTACCGCGCCAGATTCGCATCGATGCTAAGTAACCCATTAGTTGCCTCCCATTCCAAGCTGCGCCAGTTCTTCAGGCAGCAGGTACTTCTTTAATTCTTCAACGTCGAACAGTCCAGCCAATTCCTTTGGCATTGGAGGAAGGGTTTGGCGCTCGGTGCTTACCTTTGAACCGTCCCATGAAGTGATGACGTGAATTGCGCGCCACTTTGGATCCATGGTTGGGAAGTCATCGCGCGTGTGCCCACCGCGTGATTCTTCGCGTTCCATAGCTGACTTAGCAACCGCTTCACTAACAAGCAACATGTTCATGAGGTCAAGCGCAATGTGCCAACCTGGATTGAACTTAGTGTCACCTGAAACGCTGACGTGCTTTGCACGCTCTTTCATGGCCTCTAGTTTTTCAATCGCTTCTGTCATTTCAGCGCCGACGCGAATGATGCCGACTAGGTCGTTCATCATCTGCTGAAGTTCGTAATGAACTGCGTAAGCATTTTCCTTGCTATCGCCCTTGAATGGAGCAAGTGCTGATGCTAATGCGCGATCGATTTCGGCCTGAGCCAACTTTGGCTTGGAAGCTAGAGCACTTACGTACTCACTTGCTCCCACACCTGCGCGACGACCGAATACCAAAAGGTCAGAAAGTGAGTTTCCACCTAGGCGGTTTGACCCGTGCATTCCGCCCGCAACTTCGCCAGCAGCAAAAAGACCAGGTACGCCAGTTGCAGCGCCACTGTCTGGATCTACTTGCACGCCACCCATTACATAGTGACAAGTAGGTCCAACTTCCATGGCTTGCTTAGTGATGTCAACGTCAGCAAGTTCCTTGAACTGATGCCACATAGACGGTAGGCGGGCCTTGATTACCTCTGGGGCTAGACGAGTTGAAACATCTAGGAATACGCCACCATGCGGGGAACCACGACCGGCTTTAACTTCAGAGTTAATCGCACGAGCTACTTCATCGCGAGGTAGAAGTTCTGGCGGACGACGGTTGTTGTCCGGATCGGTGTACCAGCGATCGGCTTCTTCTTCAGTGTCTGCGTATTGCTTTACGAACACCGGTGGAATGTAGTCGAACATGAAGCGCTTGCCGTCTGAGTTACGAAGTACGCCACCATCGCCACGAACAGATTCGGTAACCAAAATGCCTTTAACGCTAAGAGGCCAAACCATGCCGGTTGGATGGAACTGAATGAATTCCATGTGCATTAGGTTTCCGCCAGCCTTTAGGGCTAGTGCGTGACCATCGCCAGTACCTTCCCATGAATTGGAAGTCACCTTGAAGGATTTTCCAATTCCGCCAGTTGCAAGAACAACAGCTGGGGCTTCGAACACAACGAATTCGCCTGACTCGCGCCAATAACCAAGTACGCCGGAAACCTTGCCATCTGTCTTAAGGATTTCAGTGATGGTTAGTTCGGCAAAAACTTTGATCTTTGATTCGTAATCGCCAGTTTCTGCGAAGTCTTCTTGCTGCAACGAAACAATCTTTTGCTGCATGGTGCGAATTAATTCCAAACCAGTGCGGTCACCAACGTGAGCTAGGCGTGGGTATTCGTGGCCACCGAAGTTACGCTGGCTGATTTTGCCTTCTGGAGTGCGATCAAAAAGTGCACCATATGTTTCAAGTTCCCAAACGCGATCTGGAGATTCCTTGGCATGTAGTTCTGCCATGCGCCAGTTGTTCTGGAACTTACCGCCACGCATTGTGTCGCGGAAGTGAACCATCCAGTTGTCTTTGCTGTTTACGTTACCCATGCTGGCGGCAATGCCACCTTCAGCCATAACGGTATGTGCTTTACCAAACAAGGACTTGCAGATGATTGCAGTACGCAGACCACTTGCCCGTGCCTCAATAGCAGCGCGAAGTCCTGCGCCACCAGCACCGATGATTACAACGTCGTATTCGTGACGCTCAAATTCAGCCATGAGTGTTCAAGTCCCCTTAGAAGAAGTAGATGTTTGTGATTTGGCCTGTTGCGACGCTGCGTACATACAGGTCACACAGAGCAACGCCAATCAGCGAAACCCAGGCAAACTTTGGATGATGTGGATTAAGAGTAGAAACAAAGGTCCATGCCTTGTAACGGAATGGGTGCTTGCTGAAGTGCTTCAAGCGGCCCCCGATTGCGTGACGGCAGGAGTGACATGACAACGAGTACATCCATAGGAAGATTGCATTTGCCAACAACACAACGGTGCCAACGCTCATTCCAAAGCCGCCATCCTTGCCCTTGAATGCCAGCAAAGCATCGTAAGTCAAGATGACGTTGAAGATAAGTCCGGCAAAGAAGAAGTAACGGTGTGAGTTCTGAAGCAAAAGTGGCTGACGAGTTTCACCTGTGTAAGTTTTGTGTGGTTCAGCTACTGAACATGCAGGCGGTGACATCCAAAACGCACGGTAGTAAGTCTTGCGGTAGTAGTAGCAAGTCAAACGGAAACCTAATGGGAAAACCAAAATCAAAAGTGCTGGCGAAATTGAGTACCAATCACCGAACGGTGTACCAAAAATGGCTGCTTCTGGTGGACACGATGTGGCAAGGCAAGGTGAGTAAAACGGTGACACTAAGTGGTCTACGTAGTAGTACGCATTTTCAAATGCGCGCCAGGTTGAATACGCAATGAAGGACAAAAGAACGATGACAGAGATAAGTGGTTCTACCCACCATTTGTCAGTTCTTAAATGTCTAAATGCGATTTTTGCGCGTCCCGGCGCGGAGACACCATTTTCCATTGATTTAACAGCCATAGCCAGAAGTTTAGGGTCTAGGACTCAAGCCTGCAGAGGTGCCAAGGAAAATCCGCTGTGATGTACCGCACACCATAAATGCCCGAATTCTTGGGCCGAATCTAGCGGGTCAAAGCCAGTTCTAAATCCGAAACTTCAGTCGCAATTTCCAGGGCTCCAGCTGATTCAAGTTCGGCCCGATCGCCATATCCGTAAAGGACTCCGATGCCCGGGATTCCATGCTCTTTGGCACCCAAGATATCGTGTTCCCGGTCCCCGATCATCACGATTGATGTCCCGTCGCACATTTTCAATTCGCCCAGGGCGTGCTCGATCACTAGTGCCTTGGTGCCACGAAGCTCACCAGTTTCATCCGAACCTGCAATCACATCGAAGTGATGGTCCAAATTGAAGTGGCGCAAAATTGCTAACGCGGCGTAATCAACTTTTGAAGTAGCAACTGCTAAACGCTTTCCATCGGCATTTAACTTTGTTAGAAGCTCTGGGATTCCTGGGTACACCGAATTCTCGAAGGCACCAGTTTCGTTGTAATACTCGCGATACAAGCGAACAGCTTCTGGAGTGTCAGACTCGGGCATCCCGGCATAGTCCTGAAACGAAGTCCACAACGGTGGACCTAAATATTTTTTGAGTTCAGCATCATTTGGTTTCGGGTAACCCATTTTTTCCAGGGTGTATAAAACTCCATTGCCAACACCAAGACCACTGTCAGTTAATGTACCGTCAAGATCGAAAAGTACTACGTCCCAGCTCATGGCTTTCTCAAAATCACGGACGCACGAATCCAAGTTTGTCGTGAACATCAGCCAGAGTCTTTGACGCAATCTCTCGAGCACGAGTGGAACTCTTTCGCATCAAGTTCTCTAGTTCGCCAGGGTCTGTCATGTAAGAATCCACTTTGGCCTGCAATGGCTCAACAAAACTCAGAACAGCTGCTGCGGTTTCTTTCTTAAGATCGCCATACATCCGACCTTCAAAACTCTTTACTAATTCAGGAATCGCAGTTCCGGTGTATGCAGACATGATCGTCAACAAGTTTGAAACGCCGGCTTTGTTTGCGGGATCAAATGCAACTACTGAATCTGAATCGGTAACTGCTGACTTTATTTTCTTTTCAGTTGTCTTTAACGGATCCAATAAATTGATACATCCAGATGGTGAAGACTTACTCATTTTTGCAGTCGGATCTTGCAAGTCCTGAATTTTTGCGGTGCCTTTAACGATGTGTGCTTCCGGAACTGTGAAAGTGTCACCAAAGCGGCCGTTGAATCTAATTGCAAGATCGCGAGTGAGCTCTAAATGCTGACGCTGATCTTCACCAACTGGAACTGCGTTCGCTTGATAAAGCAAAATGTCCGCTGCTTGCAAAATTGGATAAGTCAGCAACCCAACGCTTGCAGTTGCTGCGCCACCTTTTGCAGACTTGTCCTTGAACTGCGTCATTCGGTTTGCTTCACCTAAACCAGTAATCGAAGACATGACCCACATCAGTTGTGCGTGCTCTGGCACATGACTTTGCACAATCAATGTTGATCGATTTGGATCGATTCCAAGGGCTAGCAGTTGGGCGTAAGAAAGCAAGGTCCGATTCCGAAGTGTTTTTGGATCTTGCTCAACTGTGATGGCATGCATGTCAGCAATGAAGTAAACGCATTCGTGCGTTTCTTGCATCGCAACCCAGTTTTGTAGCGCGCCTAGATGGTTACCAACGTGGAAACTATCGGAAGTCGGCTGAATGCCAGATAAAACGCGCGGTGTCATTCCCCTATTGTGGCAGAACGAACTACTCGAATTCGGGACACCCTTCGGCCATCCATTTCCAGAACCGTCAAAGATCCCGTCTCAATCACAATCTCGTCGCCAACCATTGGGATTCGACCAAGCTGGGCTGCCATAAATCCGGCGGCTGTGTCGTATGGACCGTCTGGCAATTCCATCAAGGTTTCCTCTAGGAAATCATCAAGGTTGAGTAAGCCATCTACAACGACGTCTTTACCTGGTGGAATCACGCCTTCGGAAGCATCCGTGTCATATTCATCGCGGATGTCACCAATAAGTTCTTCAACTAGATCTTCCATAGTGATGATTCCAGCAGTGCCACCATATTCATCAACAACAATTGCCATGTGAGCATTTGTGGCTCGCATATCTGTTAGCGCTGGGATAACTCGTTTGGTGCCTGGCAGTCTTGCGACATCGCGAACTAAGTCGCCAACTCGAATTGAGCGTTCCCGGATTTCTGGATCCAGTAAGTCACGAACGTGAACAAATCCCAAAATGTCGTCTTCGGAGTCATCCGATACTGGATAGCGCGAATGTGGTTTGTCAGCAACAATCTTCACAGCTTTGAAAACTGGCAAATCAGCATCAAGAAAAGCTACTTCGGTGCGTGGAATCATAACTTCGCGAATTTCACGTTCGCCCGCTTCAAAAACATCATCGATAAGTTCACGCTCGGCATGAGTTAGGTCTTCATGCATAGCAACCATGCCGCGAAGTTCTTCACCGGAAATTTGTTCTTTACCTGCTTGTGGGTCTCCACCAACAATGCGCAGCAATGCATCGGAAGAATGTGAAAGTAGCCAGATAAATGGTGCCGTAATTTTGGCTACCAAATCCAACGGTGTGGCCAAGATTAGTGCGAATCGCTCTGAATGCTGAATCGCCAATCGCTTAGGAGTTAACTCACCTACAACTAAAGATAGATATGCGATAAGCAAAGTGGCCAAAATGAATGCCATAGTTTCGGCAGCACTTTCACTCAATCCCCAAGAAACTAATTGGGGAGAAAAAATCGGCACGATTCTCGATGCGCCAAAGCCCGCCGATAAGAATCCAGCCAGAGTTACGCCTACTTGTACTGCCCCCAAAAATCGATTCGGGTTAAGCATTAACTTCTCTAGGCGACGCCCACGTCTACCTGTTGCAGCGAGTTTCTTGACTTGGCTGTCGCGAAGCGAAATCAGTGCAACTTCAGCTGCGGCGAAAATGCCACCAATTACCGTAAACAGCAAAACGATTGCCATCGTTTGCCAAAAGGTCCCCATGGCTAGAGTCTACAAGTTAAATTTGGCCGTAACCGGGGCGTGATCGCTCCACCTTTGCGCATATGAATCTGCTCTACCAACCACAATTTCCTTGCAATGGGGAGCAAGTGCAGAATTCGCAACGTGGTAATCAATTCGCCAGCCAGCGTTGTTATCGAAGGCCTGTCCACGCCACGACCACCAGGTGTAAGGGCCTTCGACTTCGCCCGCATGCTTTCGTCCCAAGTCAACAACTCCAACTTTGTCGAACCACTTATCAAAGTAAGCGCGCTCTTCAGGAAGAAATCCAGCTTTAGTTAAGTTGCCTTTCCAGTTCTTAATGTCGAGTTCGCGGTGGCCAACGTTGAAGTCACCGCAGGCCAGAAACAGTTCATCTGCTTTTTGAGCTGCTTGAAACTTCTTAGTCATTGCTTCTAGAAATCGATACTTCTCTTGTTGAACTGGTTTTTCCGCATCACCGGAGTGAACATAAACCGAAGCAACTGTCATCGGGCCTTTTTTGGTTTCAATTTCTGCCTGGACCCAACGACCGGTATCAGCAAATTCTTTTGGTCCAACACCAGTTTTTATCTTGCTTAACTTCTTGGTACTCAGAATTGCCACCCCAGCATGGCCAAGGCGAGCACTTGAATCGTGAGCGACATGTAAATCTGATAGCCCAGCGGCGGCAAGTACTTCGTGTAACTGATCTGTGGTTGCGCGAACTTCTTGCAGGCAAACTACTTCGGCATTTCCGGCATCAAGTTGACTCTTGATCCAATCAAAACCGCCACGCTTTAGTGCAGCGCGAACCCCATTTGCATTTGCTGAAATTACGCCCAGCATGAATTAAGCCGACATTGCTTTCTGTAGGTTTTCATTTATAGCTGCTAAGAAATCTTCAGTTGTTAAGTAAGCCTGATCTTTGCTAATTAGCAAAGCAAGATCTTTTGTCATCTTGCCGCTTTCTACAGTTTCAATGCAGACGCGCTCTAGAGTTTCTGCAAACTTTGTAACCTCAGGTGTGCCATCTAACTTGCCACGATGTGCCAGACCTTGAGTCCAAGCGAAAATTGAAGCAATTGGATTTGTTGAGGTTGGCTTACCTTGCTGATGTTGGCGGTAGTGACGAGTCACAGTTCCATGTGCTGCTTCGGCTTCAACGGTCTTTCCGTCTGGAGTCATTAGTACAGAGGTCATTAGTCCAAGCGAACCAAAGCCTTGGGCCACAGTGTCTGACTGCACGTCACCGTCATAGTTCTTGCAAGCCCAGACATAGCCACCTTCCCACTTAAGTGCGGAAGCAACCATGTCATCGATCAATCGATGTTCGTAGGTTAAGCCAGCAGCATCGAAGTCAGCTTTGAATTCTTTTTCAAAGACTTCTTGGAAAATATCTTTGAACTGACCGTCATATGCCTTCAAGATTGTGTTCTTGGTTGAGAGGTAAACCGGGTAATTGCGTCCCAAGCCATAGCGAAGCGAAGCGCGAGCAAACTCGCGAATTGATTCATCCAGGTTGTACATTCCCATTGCTACGCCAGAACTTGGGAAATCAAAGATGTTCAATTCCATTGGCTCACCGCCATCAGCCGGTGTGAAGGTCATAGTTAATGAACCCGCACCTGGAATCTTGACGTCGGTCGCTTTGTACTGATCACCAAATGCGTGACGACCAACGATGATTGGCTTAGTCCAGCCAGGCACCAATCTTGGGATGTTGCTGATGATGATTGGTTCGCGGAAAATTACGCCGCCAAGAATGTTGCGGATAGTTCCGTTAGGTGACTTCCACATTTTCTTTAGCCCGAACTCTTCGACTCGAGCTTCATCTGGAGTAATAGTTGCACACTTGATTCCAACGCCATGCTTCTTGATTGCGTTGGCCGCATCAATTGTCACCTGATCGTCAGTTGCATCACGGTTTTCCATGCCCAAGTCGTAGTACTCGATGTTGACATCCAAGTAAGGCAAAATAAGTTGCTCTTTGATGAATGACCAAATGATGCGAGTCATCTCGTCGCCGTCTAGATCAACAACAGTTCCTTGCACTTTAATTTTTGACATTTACTTTTCCTTAATGGATGTCTGAAAAAACTTATAGTCCGGCTACGTCTGCTTGCTTTTCACGAACTGCCTCAGATGCAGCCTTCAATTCAGCAAGCTCTGAGTCAGTTAGTTTTGTTTCAACGACCTTTGTGACGCCACCCTTACCGATTTGAGCTTCGACGCCTAGGTAAACACCTTCGATTCCGTATTCGCCGTCAACCCAAGCACAAACTGGCATTACTGCGCCGGAATCTTCAATTACAGCTTTTGCCATTCGTGCAGCTGCAGCTGAAGGAGCGTAGTACGCAGAACCAGTCTTTAGAAGTGCAACCACTTCAGCGCCACCGTTACGAGTGCGAACCACAAGTTCTTCGATTTTGTCAGCAGGTAGTAGATCAGCAAGCGGCTTGCCATCTACTGTGCATCGTGATGGAACTGGAACCATGGTGTCGCCATGTGAACCAAGAGTCAGAGTCTGCACTGATGCAACTGGAACCTTTAGTTCTTCAGCAACAAAGTGTGTGAAGCGTGCGGTGTCTAACATTCCAGCTTGACCAAGTACGCGCTCCTTAGGGAATCCGCTTGCAAGTTGAGTTAGCGCAGTCATTTCATCAAGTGGATTTGAGACCACAATGATTACTGCGTTTGGTGCATGCTTAGCAATGTTTTCTGCAACGCCGCGAACGATCTTTGCATTTGTTTCGATCAAGTCCATGCGGCTCATGCCAGGCTTACGAGGTAGTCCAGCGGTAATGATCACTACGTCAGAGCCAGCAATTGCTTCGTAGCCTGCGCCATCAACGGTTGTGGTCTGGCCAACAATCTTGGTTTCAAATCCTTCGATTGATCGCGACTGATTCATATCGAGAGCTAAACCTTCAGACTTGCCATCGAGAATGTCTGTTAAGACAACTGTGTCGACGATGTTGTATTCAGCAATACGTTGTGCGGTTGTTGATCCGTAGAAACCAGCACCTACGACGGTAACTTTGCCAGCCATGAAAAATTCCTTTGTGTGAAAGTATCTTGACGTCAAGACACTTAAATCTTAGTCCCTCTAGTGATAGCGCGAGTATCTGGATATGGCCGGCCGGTCCTGCCAGGTTGTACAGTACAAATCACAGCACTAAACAATTCATTCTTGGAGGGTTCCATGGTCGATTACCAGGCATACGACGCACTAACTTTTGATTGCTACGGCACTCTGATCGACTGGGAATCTGGAATTCTGGCGGGACTTCGAGCGGCCTTAGGTTCTGAGGTTTCGGAAGCAACTGACGCCGAACTACTCGGCGAATTCTCGACACATGAACACGATGCTGAAGTGCCATATAAGGGTTACCGCGAAGTGCTTGGTCTGACTTTGCGCATGCTTGCATCTGCTCGCGGAATTACGACTACCCCAGAACAAGAAGCGCAATTTGGTGGCAGCGTGGTTGATTGGCCAGCTTTCCCAGATTCACATGATGCCCTTGTTGAACTTCAAAAGCATTACAAACTTGTCGTAATTACAAACTGTGATGATGACCTATTTGCAGCATCGGCAGAACGCCTTGGTATCAAATTTGATGAAGTGATTACCGCACAGCAAGTTGGGTCATACAAGCCAAACATTGATAACTTCCACTTCGCACACGAAAAAGTGGAACGCACCCTAGGAATTACTAAGGATCGCATTTTGCATGTGGCACAAAGTTTGTTCCATGATCATGCGCCTGCTAAAAGCATTGGCATGACTACGGTTCACATCAAGCGTCGCGGAAATGGCGCAGCGCCTGCGGCTAGTGCAGCTCCAGATCAGGTTTTCCCTGACATGGCATCTTTCGCGTCCGCAGTTATTGGGTCTTAGTTTTCTTTTTACCGCTGGCCAGAACTACTGCGGCACCAGTTATTGAAATTCCAAGTAGCAACTGCCAGGTGATGTTTGTTGATGCAGTTGGAAATAGTACGTCCATCAAGATTGCACCTGATAGCTGTCCTACGACAGAGGTAAGCGTAAATAGAAACACACCAAGAGTTTTTGCCATGAACGACGCAGTCAAAACAAATAGCACACCAAATGGCCCACCAAGCCAAATGACTGGATTCTCCCAAGGCATCGGAGGAACATTAAAGCTCTGTGGGTTTACCTGTTGCGCGATTGCATAAACAACTACCAAAGTAATGAAGCCAACAATGAAGTTGACCATTGTTGCGGCTGCTGGTTGCCCAGTGTGATTTGCGATCTGACCATTAAGTGCTGGCTGAGTCGAAACCAGTGCACCTGCAGCGAATGAAATCAGCACCGCGCCGAACGCGAACTGACCAGTTGAATCCTGGCCAAGCACTGAAACCAAAACTCCAACGATGCCCAAAATTGCTGCACCAATTCTCATTAGCGTCACTGGCTGTTTACCTGCTGGGCCAATTCCTGCTTTGTCTACCAACAAGGCTGCCGAAGTTTGACCCGCAACTGCTGCCACAGTGAAGATTGCAACACCAATGACTTGCACCAAACTACTTTGGCTGGCCACAAAGAATGCACCCGATAAACCACCAAACAACTGCCAGCGCTTTAGCCTTCCTTCGCGAACCAAGCGAGGAATGCTGATGAATCCCTGTCGGATTGGACGACTAAAAATCATCATTACGGATAGAACTATTAATCCGGTTGTGAAGTTGATTAGTGCGGTGATTAATGGATTCTCAGTGTAGGTATTCAACTCGCTGTTTACCGAGGATTGCGCCGTGATGATGACGGAGGCAATAAACGTGATAACGATATGGGAGAACTTTGCTTTTTCCAGAGTTCCAGAAGACTGTGTCATTTGATTACTTACTTCCCTGCGGCACAACGAGAGCCAAAATTAGAAGAAATGTTCCTAGTGTTGCCAGCACAGTTAAATCCACT
>ENA-OUVC01000299-OUVC01000299.1-marine-metagenome-genome-assembly--contig:-NODE-299-length-34286-cov-3.833026_pt1 | contig 34286 bp, 25 predicted proteins | sample MGYA00248622_ERZ508571 | MGnify/ENA primary metagenome ERZ508571 (study PRJEB26236, sample SAMN06267175) | marine metagenome | isolation source: Columbia River Estuary | place: USA:Columbia River Estuary... | reverse complement strand
GCTCCTGGACAAGCATTTTTTATAATACCTTTAAAATCTTCTTCAGAAATAGTTCCTCCAATTTTTTCACCTAATGCTTCAAAGGCTGAAACAATATTTAAATCTTTATTTTGATATTTTCCAGGTGCAATCGTGCCACCATAAACCATTATTGATGGACGGTTTAATCTTCCCATTGCAATTATTGAACCAGGCATATTTTTGTCGCAACCAGGAACTGCAATTACGCCATCATAATAATGCCCAGCAACAACACTTTCAATACTATCTGCAATTATTTCTCTACTAACTAGAGAGTAACGCATACCATCTGTTCCATTGGTAATTCCATCACTAATTCCAATAGTGTTAAAAATTAGTCCGGTCATTTCCAGAGCATTTATCTCCTCTTTAATATAGGATGAAAGATGGTTTAGGTGCATGTTGCAAGTGTTTCCATCATACCCCATAGACGCAATTCCTACAAATGCTTGTGCTAATTTTTTATCATCCAGTCCTATGCCATAAAGCATTGCTTGTGCTGCTGGTTGTGTGGGGTCTTGAGTAACTGTTTTACTGTATTTGTTTAATTCCATGTTTTTAATTATACTTTTTCAAGTACAAGATTTTTATAGGCAGTTTGTAATTTTTTTCCAAGTGAATTTTCCCAAATAACAGGGAAGGACTTATTTTCTAAGGAATTAATACCAATAATTTCTGCGGCTGTTCCGCATAAAAAAGCACTGTCAGCATTTGACAAATCTTCTTTTTGATATTCACCTTCCACTAATGTAATATCTAATTTTTGACATAATTCAAATACTGTGGCTCTAGTAATTCCAGGTAAAATATTTCCTTTTTTCGGAGTATGCAATTTTCCATTTTTTTCAAAAAACAAATTTGAACCGGGACCTTCTGCTAAAAAACCATCGGAATCTAATAAAAGAGCTTCATCAAACCCTTTAAATTTAGCTTCGGAGGAAGCTAAAATAGAATTTACATAATTTCCACATACCTTGGCTTCAATTTGTGTAGACCGAGGATGTGGTCTACAATAGGATGATATACAAAGGTTCAATGTTTTTTCTCCTAAGTAAGCACCCCATTCCCACGCACAAATCATTAACGATACTTCATTTGGTTTGGTCAAATTCATATTTGGGCTACAGAATATTAAAGGACGAACGTAGGCATCTTTAAAGTTATTGATTTGTAATAATTTATAGGTTTGCTCTATTAATTCTTCTATCGAATAGTTAAAAGGTATGTTAATTAATTCGCATGATTTTTTTAATCTATCATAATGCTCTTTTGCTTTAAAAATTTTTACTCCATTTGCTGTGTTATAAGCTCTAATCCCTTCAAAAACACCATATCCATAATGAAGTGTTTGTGAATACAAATCGGTATTAGATTCCTGTGCTTTCACAAACTTTCCGTTTAAAAAAATGATTGTTTGTTCGTTAAAATACATATTTAGTAATTTTTAGTTAAAAAAAAACCTTTCTCAATTTTGTTAGAGAAAGGTTGATATAGTTATATAATTGTCCTGACTCGTCACATAATGCGAATAATAATCAAAACAATAATAATAGATGTAAAATTCTTCATATTTTAAATTTAAAATCTCCTGAATTATTTGGGAGAGATTAACAATAAAAAAATAATTTAATAAAAATTCAGCGCTTTGTTTAAAACACTAACAATAATGTAATGATTTTAACAAAAAGCAAATGTAAACAAATCTTTTTCAATATAACAATAAAAATAAAATAATTTTAAATATTTTTTAATATCCCATAGATACTTTAAAATTAGCTGTATTAAAAAGCCTCACATTTGCGAGGCTTTCATAATTAATTGATATAATTCAAATTATCTTTTTATAATTCGAACTGTTTTTATTGTTTTTCCAGTAGTAACATGAATGAAGTAAGTACCACTTGAAAAATTAGATAAATCAATTTGTACTTTGTTTGAATTTACTTCTTTATTAAACAATTCTTGACCAATAATATTAATTACTTTTAACGTATTCATATCTTGAGAACAAGATAAATTCAACACATCGTTTATTGGATTTGGATAAAAAATAAATTGTGATTCATTATTTTCATCAATTGCTAGGGGTGTACAACTACCTAAAACAACATTGGTATGGGTGTTTAAATATTCTAGAACTACATTTTTGAATTTATCTGCAAAAAGCATTCTGTTTGAATTGCTGTTTCTAACTCCATCGTAATTCAATTCCATCTGAAATCCATTAGTAATAACCGCTGGATCAAAACAGGTATGATTTGCAGTTGTATAACCACCACTAAAATAACTTGATGTTGCACCGGGATAAGGAATTTGTTGACTTGGAACTGCAGGAAATCCTTGATTAGTTAGCAATGTTCCAAACGAATTAGGTCCCCGTAATAATTGTGTGTGGGTATAATTATTTCTATTATTTAAAACTAAATTTTTAATCGAACTTTGATTTATATAAGTTGTAGTATTTAAAGTCGCTTCAGAAAGTTCAAGGTCGCTACTGCTTAATAAGTAGCCTAATTCTATTCTTTGAATGGTATGTCCATGACCATGAAGATCTACAAATAGTATTTTATTATTGTATTGCGAATTGGCAGTATTTTGTGCCATTGTTATAAAATTGTGATACTCGTTCCATGCTGTCATTGCTTGTGAATTATCGCAAGCACCATCAGCTAAATTTCTATTACAATCTAATTTGGTTCTTTTTAAATTACAGATGATTAAATGAGGATAACATCCCGTAGCCAAAAAAAGAGCTGCTTTTATTTGTTCAGCAGTTTCGATTGTGTAGGAATCAGTAACTGTTTCAGGATTATTACAAATTCTTGTAGGAATAGAAGTAGGAATCAAATCGCCACCATGAGGAACTGAAATTACAATAGGTAAATTCCCAACTTGATACTCCACATAATTGTTTGTTCCATACAATGTTTGTGATAAACATTTTGTTTGTGGATAAACCAGATAGAGGAGGAGAAGTACTACTTTTTTTATTTGCATTTTTTTTATTTTGAATGAATATTTTATTTACTTAAAACCTTTCCAGGTCGATTATTGTTGTAGTTTCCATTATCAATAACTATAACCCCATTAATAATACTGTATTTTAAACCATCGGCATACTGCGTTGCATTGGTATAATTTGCTTTATCTTTATAAGTTTTGGGATCAAAAATGATTATATCTGCAAAATATCCATCATTAATTTTCCCTCTATTTCGAATTTTAAATATCGATGCTGTTTCAGAGGAACTTCCGTTGATGAATTTTGCTACAGAAATTATGGAATCTTCTTTTACATATTTATTGTATTTTTTTGGAAACGTACCATACTTTCTTGGATGTCCTTCGTTACCATCAGAACCTGTTACAACCCATGGTTGCTTCATAAAATTGAGTATGTCTTTTTCATTCATATTAAAAGAAGCTACTCTGGCATATCCTTTTTCTAAAATTTTGAAAACGGTTTCCTCAGGAGATAATTGTAAAATTGAAGCGATTTCTGCAATGTTTTTACCATCATAGTCATTCGATTCTGATTTTACAATTAGGAGTTTTTCAGCACCACCTCTTCGAGCAATATTTTCTTTTGTTTCCTTAAGAATTTTTATTTTCAACGAAGGATTTTTATACCTAACGAACAGCGAATCATTTCCCCCACTTTCTGCCCACCTGGGAACAACTGACGCTTTAAGTCCTGTAGCAGATGCATCATAGGGATATTGATTGGCAGTAATTTCAATTCCTTCTGAACGACTTTTTTTAATCAATTCAATAATGGCTTCACTTTCATTCCATACATCCACTCCCAAACATTTTATGTGAGATATATGAATCGGCAATTTTGCTTGTCTTCCAATTTCAATAGCTTCTTTAATTGAGGGAACTAATCCTATAGAATAAGAACTCTCATCTCGTAAATGGGTATCATAAATACCACCTTTTTGAGCAACAACCATTGCTAAATCAATTACTTCTTGTGTATCGGCATAACTTCCTGGAGAATAAAACAATCCTGTAGATAAACCAAATGCGCCGGCGTCTAATTCTTTTTTAAGTAAATTTTGCATTTTATTTACTTGTTCGGGAGTTGCTTTAATTTTGGTGTTACCTATTACTTCTTGTCTTAAAGTTCCATGTCCTGTTAGTAGAACTACGTTGGTTCCCAAGCCATTTTTTTCAAAAACTTCCTTATATTTTATAGTGGGGAAATAACTTTCACCATCATTTCCAACAATCACAGTAGTAACCCCCTGCATTAAAAAAGGTAAATTATGAGACGTACTTGATTTAATTAAATCTTTGTCAGCATGTGTGTGTGGATCAATTAATCCAGGACAAACAATAAGTCCTTTGGCATCAATTGTTTTAACGGTTTTTATTCTAATAAATTTTTCATTTCCTACAAAAACAATTTTATCTCCTTTAATTGCAATTGAAACATTTTTAGGAATAGTATCAGAACCATTATAAACAATTCCGTTTTTAATTAATACATCGGCTTCAACTTTTTTCTTGGAGGCGCAGGAAAGGATTATAAATAAAAATAATACAAGAAATAACAAATGATTTTTCATAATTATTTTGTTTTTTAACTTAAAAAAAAGGTTGCCATGAATTCTCAAACAACCTTTTTATTTAAAGATAAAATTAATTTTTATTCATTTAATTGTGTTGGGGTAAAAATGCTAATTCCCGTTGGAGCATTTGAATTGGTATTAATTTCGTCTTGCGAAATTAAAAATCGTTCTGGATGTAATGTAACTGTTGTATTGTTAAGTGGAATTTTCACAGCAATATCATACTCATTTTTTCGCAGCCTTCTTGCATCGTTCCATGGCATGAAGGTTCCAAATCCAGTTACATATCGTTCTTCAATAATTTCTCTTAACAAGGCTTTTGTGATATCGATATCATCTGGATTTTCCATTGCGCTATAAGTTAATCCTGTTGGAGTGCCTACAGTTGTAGTTATTGCAGTACCTCCTAATGTTTCAGATAATGTAAATGTTGTAGTTCCATTTGTTGCTTTAACATAATAAGTTTTAGGATTTGTATAACCATTTATAGTACCTGTACCTGCTAAATTTCCAGAAATTACTATTGCATCACCAATTTCAATTGTAGCTGCGAAACAAGAGAATTGACCTGCTGTTCCTGTTATTGTAACACCATTTTTTCTCTTAGCAAAATCAGAAGCTACATAAGCTGTATATTGTTTTACATCCGTTGCGGCTCTTTTATCAAAAGAATCAGCAGACGCCAAGAAGGTACGCACTTTATTAAGCTGAAGTAACCCTTCCGATAAAGAAACTGTTCTTGTCCCTGTTTCGGCCAATATTAATAAATTTTCCTGGTACGTTACCAAATCCATCGGTTTAAATTCACCATTGATAATTGTTGTAGTTCCTGTTCCAGTTATCGATCCTGCATTAAGATGATTTCTTCTTGCTTGCTCATTTGTCTTTGCATTTCTTCTAGTAATAGTTGGAAAATTAGTTTGAGTGTCTAATAAATTTCTACAAAATGTGTTGTTTACAGATAAGTAACCAACTCTAGTTCCTATCATAAAGCGATACAGTAGATTTTCGGCCCCTGTTAATCCAGTTGAAGGTGGTGTAAATTTCATGGTTCCAGCATAATCAGAAATTCCATTTAAAGCAGCTGCGTAGGCCAATGCATACTGTCTGGTATCTAGATAATATCTTGCTTTTAACGTGTAAGCTGTTTTTTTCCATTTGTCTTTATTTCCTCCAAAAAAGATATCTTCTGAAAGCGTATTTTTAGTAGTTGGATTGCTAAGTAGAACAATCGCTTCGTCTAATTTTGTTTGTAAAGCATTATAAATTGAAGATTGTCTATCAAATACTGGATCGCTAATCGCTGGGTTTACTGCTTCAGAATAAGGAATATCTCCCCATATAGAAGTAGCAGTTCCTACAGCATTTGCTTCAAGCACTTTACAAATCCCTTTAATTAATTGTCCTTCGGTATCAGTTCCATTTATAGCATAATATTTATTGATTTCGCTAAACTGTTTTAACATCCCGTTATACAGATAAGTCCAAGCGCTATTTGATTCTGATGAAGATATATCATAGTTGTATATTCCAAGATACAATGATATTTCGCCTCTATATTGACCTGTCCACATACCTGCAATTCTTTGCAGATGACTCTGATTGATTGCTATATCTGCAAGCATGGTTCCTTTTATCAATAGTGTAGGGGGTATAACCTCATCCGTTGTGATGCTGTTTGGATTGTTGTTCAATTCTTCAAAAGAACTATCGCATGAAAGCACTAAAAATAGTGTTATTATTCCAGAAATTAATTTAGTTTTCATAACTCTTAATATTTAATTTGTAATGTTAATAAGAAAGTTTTTGAAGCAGGATTTGTAAAATAATCTATCCCAAAACCATTACCAACACCAGTTTGATTGGTTTGCGGATCAACTCCTAATAAATTAGTCCAAATAGCTAAATTTCGACCAGTGAGTGTAAGTGTCATAGAGGCCAATTTTGTTTTCTTTTTGAACCCTTTAGAATTTAATGTATACCCAAAAGTAAGTTCGCTTAAACGCGTCCAAGATGCATTATTATTTACAGCAAATTCATTAATTACGGAAGCGCCAAAACCTCCGCCAATAGTTGTATAATAAGCTTCATTTAATAAAACTGGGCCTGCTCCGAAATCTCTTATGTTTCCTCGAACTGGAACCCCCGCAAGATGAAGTACCCCTGCACGGTCTCTAATGTTTGTAGAAGGAATAACTTCGTTACCCACTTCTTCAGAAGTTCCAAAACTATCTAAAATAAAACGAGTACGTTCTGCAAAATCTCCTCCTTGAGAAGTTTCAAACATAATATTTCCAAAAAAACCTTTGTAATCTACTTTTAAACCAAACGCTCCCCGCCAATCTGGGTTTGGGTCTCCTATTATTCCTTGTTCTGAATCTAATTGTGGAAATCCGTTAGCATCTAATTTAAAAGTTCCATCAGTATTTCTCATTGCTCTTGTTCCCCAAAGTACGCCTAATTGGTGTCCAACAACTGCTCTAGAACTAATAGCTTCACTTGTTAATGCAAGTGAAGTTGCACCTTGAATATCCGTTACTTCATTTTTATTATTATTAAAATTACCATAAATGGAAGCATTTAGTCCTTTTTTAGATTTTAAAAATTGCAAGTCAAAATCAAATTCCAAACCTCTATTTTTCATAGACCCACCATTTCCATATATATAATTTGCACCAGAACTTGGAGTTAACGGAATGTCAAGTAATATATTTTCTATCGTATTATAATAATAGGTACCACTTAAACTTAAACGATTATTGAAAAATTTTAAATCGGCGCCCAATTCATATTCAGTTTTGATTTCAGGTTTTAAATTTCTGTTACCCAAGTTACTATTGTAACTAAATCCTCCGCCGAAAAGAAATAAGTTTAAAGGATCATCATAATCTGAATAGGTAGGAGTTTGATAAGTTGTTTGAAATTCATGTGGGTTTGGCTTTACACCAACTTGACCTACACCCGTTCTAATTTTTCCAGAACTCAGTATTTTGCTGTTTTTAATGAAATTTAAATCAGAAAACACCCAAGATGCATCAATAGAGGGGTATATGAAAGATCCTAACATACTAGATGCTTTTTCCATAGCAATAGACGAATTAAGAAAAAGTTGTTTTTTGTAATCAAAAGAGGTAGTAACATAGGTTCTAAATGATGCTATTTTCCTAGTTAAATTTACTGTTGGGTCCAATTGTGAAACATTTGCAAAAGTCTGAGTCATACTATTTATTAGAAAGTTAGTACCTTCATTGTATACACTTTTTCTTTCTCGGTCATTAAAATTATATCCAAAGATAAAATTACCATTTATTGTATTGGTCAAACTGAAAGTTTTAGTTTGGGCAATTATATCAAAATTTAATATTTTGTTGTTTATGTTATCCAGTCTAAAAGAACCGGCAGTATAACTAGCTGAATTTACAGGTGAAAAATAACGTCTTTCGTCATTATAAGTATCGTAACTTCCTCTGAATTTCAATGATAACCATTGATTTGCTTTATAATTCAAATCAGTAGAAAAAATAAATCGATCTACCACATTTGGTGCTTTTTGTTTGTATAATGTCCATAAAGGATTATTATAACCAGGATTTCCAAACTCCCCGATTGGGTTTCTATAGGAACGTTGCCTTTTTGGATATAATTGACCAGTAGGACTATAATAATCTCCAATATATTGTGAAATGTCAAAATCTGGTGCGTTTCTTAATAAACCTAATAACAAACCCGCTATACTTGAGTTTTGTTGAATTCTATTTGACTCGGTATGAGCATAATCTAACTTTGTTGTTATGCTTATTTTTGGATTAAAAATATACTTTCCATTGAAACCTATATTTGTTTTTTTGTAATCACTTTCATTTATAAAACCTTTTTGATCTATATTTCCAAAACTAACTCGATAGTTTCCATCTTCATTTGCATTCCCAAAACTTAAATTATTTTTTATTGAAGTTGCATTTTGAAATACTTTGTCTTGATTTTCATCGACATATGTATTTTTAGAATTTTTAGTTTTTATCAATAAATATTCTAATCCATCTTCTCCAATAAAATAACCTTTTTCTGCTCTGGTATAATACTCATCAGGAGCGCCTGATCTTGAAGAAATTTTATCTCCCCAGGATCCTACTGGAATTGTGTTAGTTGTTATGTTACTCAAGTCGGCAAATACACCGCCTGTTCCTTGTCCATAATTTGATTGTAGCGGATGCATTTGTGCAATTTTGTCAAATGAAACCGTAGACTTAAATTCGACATTAATTTTTCCTGTTTTCTTACCTTTTTTTGTGGTAATTACCAAAACACCATTCGCTGCTTCAGAGCCCCATACAGCTGCTGCAGATGCGCCTTTAAGTACTGTAATTGATTCAATGTCATCTTCATTAATGTCATTCAATCTAGATTGTTGAGAAGTTCCAGCAACATTACTACTATTACCATATAAGTTATCGTTACTAATAGGTACTCCGTCCAATATAACTAAAGGTTGTGTATTGCCATAAATGGTATTTGCACCTCTAATTTGTATGTTTGAACCAGCGCCAGGATCACCATTTGCTCTTGCAATTCTAACACCAGAAGCTTTTCCTTGTAAAGAATTAATTACGCTTGTTTCACCAGAATTAGTTAATTGATCTGCGGTGACTTTAGAATATGTTGATCCTAATGTTCTCTTATTTACTTCCAATCCTAATGAATTGACAACAACTTCATTTAGCGCTTGAGCACTTTCTTCTAAAACAATATTGATTTTAATTTTATCTTTTACTGCAATTTCTTGAGAACCATATCCAATAAAATTTACAATAATTATTGCTTCTTCACTAGAAACTTTCAAACTAAATGCGCCATTAAAATCTGTGGTAGTTCCATTATTAGTACCCTTTTCTAGAATTGATGCTCCAGGCAAAGGACCAACACGATCGTTTACCGTTCCTGATAATGTTTTTTGCTGCGCAATTGTAATGCCACAAAAAATTAGTGTTAAGCACAATGTTAAAATTAATTTTTTATTCATTTTAAATATTTTATAGTTAGTAATTTATAGTAAATAATTTAATTATGGTTTTATTATATAAACTAGTATTTTCATCATTTCCTTTGCTGAAACTTGACCTCTAATTACAATATCTTCTTTTGGAGTGGCATCTCCAATTTCGTAAGTTACTCCAACGGCATTGTGGCCATATAAAAACCAACCTTTAGAAACGGGTTCTTGGCTATTTCCAGAAGATTCATTTACTTTATATCCAGGAATATTTCGTTCTAAACCGGCAAACCAATAATCAATGAAATTTGGCATTGAAGTGTTTTCTCTTTTTTTATTAGTATAAAAAACATCTTTAGTGGTGGAATGAAAATCCAAACCTAAAATAATATCTCCTTCATCATCTTCTGAAGCATTATTAATGAACCTAACAATTTGTTTAATTTCAGGCTGATTGTATACAGACCAATCTCTATTTAAATCTATTCCACCATAATTATGTCGCCAATGTCCAAGATCAACACCATCTGGATTCGCTATCGGAAAAGCAATAATTCGGTAGGTTTTTAAAAAAACATCAGACAATTCTGAACCATCCAGGATAGTTGATAAAAAGCTTTGAAACGCATAATAGCCTGTAGTTTCTGGAGGATGTTGGCGTGTGAGTAAAACAATAATTTTTTTATTTTTTTTATCTCCTTTATAGATGTCTAGTACTGGAATATTTTTACCAAGTACTGAATTTCCAGCGCTTTTAACAGTTACATATTCTTTGCCTGACACAATACTCGTATACCAATTTTTCACGTCTGTTGATGATTGGATTTCTTGAGCTGCAACCAAAATAGGTTCTTTACTTAAATTCAGTTTAATTGTAACAATACTATCTTTTTTATATACAAAAATAGGGTCAATAGTAGTCCAATTATTATTTATCTTCAGTTTTGGTATGTACCTATGTTTATAGTCTTTAGGGTATCGAAAAGTATAATAAAAAGGCTTCGGTGTACTTGACCAAGTTGTGAAAGCATAATAACCACTATTATTAATAGGAGAATTTTCGGGTTTTATTATTACAATAGCAGTACTGTCGTTTTCTAGAGTAAAGTCACTTAATCTCGCCCCATCAAATTCATTACTAGCAAAAACACCCGCTTTTTCTAACTCGAATGTTTTTTTTGTTTGTAATTCAATTGGCTTAGTTTTAGTATTTACTGGAGAGTTAAAAGATACCGATTGTTGAGCATTAACACTTTTGGTTAATCCAAAAACAAGTATAATTGAAAAAATACTGATTATTGAAGTTTTATTAATTTTCAAAATAACATGATTTACTTGTAAAAGAAGTATCCTTTTAAAATTTAAAAGGATACTTCTATAATAGTTATTTAACCATCAACTTTTTGATAGTTGACTTTTCATTTTGGGAGATTTTTAATAGGTATATTCCAGAATTTAAATCAGAGATATCTAATATATTATATTTTACTTTTTGAGTCAATATATGTTTTCCAAACATATCAAATACTTCTACATCAATATCCTCATGAACAGAAGAAGTGATTGTAACAAAATTAGTTTTTGAAGGATTTGGAAATATTTTAATACTATCTAATTCAAATTCTTGGTTTGCCAATGTAGTAATTGTTACCGCCAAACTTGTTGCGCTTGTACAACCACCAATTGTTTGAGTTGCGTAATAAGTGTTGTTTGTCAACGGAGTTGTACTTGGTAATGCATTTGTTCCTGCGGCAGCATTTGCACTACTTGCATACCAAACCACATTGGTACCAGTAACAACAATTGAACTAATAGTTAACAATGATGATAACGATTGTGTTGCCGCACCTGTTGGAGCAGCCGTAGTATTTACTGTCACGGCAACAGAAGTTCTTGGACCTTGACATGAGTTTAGTGTTTGAGAAACATAGTAAGTTCCTGTTGCTAATGCCGTTGTTGAAGTCAATGCAGTTCCATTAGTGGCAACTGAATACCATTGTAATCCTGTTCCAGTAGCTGTTAATCCAGCAACGGTTCCTGAGTTACAGAAAGATTGTGCAGAAGCTGTTGGAGCTACTGTAGTGTTCACAGTTACTGCAACTGATGTTCTTGGTCCTTCACATGAATTTAATGTTTGAGAAACATAGTAAGTTCCTGTTGCTAATGCCGTTGTTGAAGTCAATGCAGTACCATTAGTGGCAACTGAATACCATTGTAACCCTGTTCCAGTAGCTGTTAATCCTGCAACGGTTCCTGAGTTACAGAAGGATTGTGAAGAAGCTGTTGGAGCTGCTGTAGTATTCACAGTTACTGCAACTGATGTTCTTGGTCCTTCACATGAGCTTATTGTTTGAGAAACATAATAAGTTCCTGTTGTTAATGCATCTGTTGAAATCAATGCAGTTCCATTAGTGGCAACTGAATACCATTGTAATCCTGTTCCAGTAGCTGTTAATCCAGCAACGGTTCCTGAGTTACAGAAAGATTGTGCAGAAGCTGTTGGAGCTGCTGCAGTGTTTACTGTTAGAGTAACAGCATTTGAGTTGGTAATTCCATTGATAGAAGTGAAAACAGCTCTATATTGGTAATTATTTAATCCTGCAGCTGAACCTGTTAAATTTATAGTTCCGGTTGTAAAATTACTATAAGTTGTTCCGGCATCTAAGTTTGCAGTAACGTCAGCCCAAACAGTTCCGTTAATGCTTCTTTGCCATTTTATAGTAGTTGATAAAGAGCTTGATGCTGCTGAAGCAGTAAACGAAGTATCATTACCACTACAAATAGTACTTGTAATTGGTTGAAGTGAAACTGTTGGTGCTCCAGTAGAAGTTCCCACAGCAAAATCTCCAAAATCTACTAAACCAGTTACTGTAGCTGAAGTAGCTGATGGAGTTGCGGTCGTAGTGGGAGCAGTCCATACAGAAGCATCATATTTACGAACAACATAATTTGCAGGTACTGAAGTTGCATCATTATCTGTGGCAGCATAATTTACTGTTGCACTATAATCCGTGAAACCAGTTACTCCATTATTTAATAATGTCCAAGTTCTGTTAACACTATTGGTGTTGTCTAAACCTGAAGAAGCTATTTGAGGATGATCACTAGCTGTTGTTAAAGCAGTAATACTTCCAGCTGTTGTAGCAGTATTATTTCCTGTAAAGGTCAAGGATATTGGAGTAAAATTTGATGAATCTCCAATAGCATAATTAAATGATGGGCTAGCACTTGTAGCTGTTTGTTTGATTAAATTCCCAACAACCCATCCAGTTCCTGTTCCAGCTCCAGTACAACTTCCAGCTGTACCAATAGTTACAAAATTATTTCCTGTAATTAGTTTACCAGAAATAAAATTCAGCACACCATTTATTGTAATTGATCCACTTGAAGTAACTCCCGCGGCATTATTTATTGTGACGTTATTTAAACCCAATGTTGGCAATTCAAATGATGTAGTTATTGCAGTTGAACCATCATAAATAACATTAGTAGTTGTCCCAAAAATTGGTGATGCGTTTAAACTTCCTGAAGTTCTTGTTATTGTTGCTCCATTACCTAAAGTAAGATTTGCTGCGCCTGATATAGTACTTGTTCCTGTAATATTAAGTCTTAAAGTACCACTAACCGTTGTGGCTCCAGCAAAGGATTTGTTATTATTAGAACCACTTAAAAATAGATTCTTATAATCAGTTCTTGGGGTAACGTTTTGTGTTGTTCCACTTTCCGCTCTATTGTACTCTATTGTACTATTGGCTCCGAGGGTTAACGATTCCGCTCCGAGAAATTGTAAGGCACAAAAAGTTGATCCAGCAGTTCCTACATTAGTAGATACAAACCCCACTGCTTTTCCTACTCTAACTGTACCATTTATAACAGCTGAAGCCCCTGAATTTAAAGACAAATAATAAGTACTTGTTTCAGAAAATTGAGCTATCGAATTTGCTGCTACTTCAAAATAGGTTCTAACATTATGATTGGTTGTACCCACACCACTAAAAAATACGTTACCAGATCCGTTTCCATCAACATATAATTTTCCATAGCTAAAAGCGGTTTTTAATAAAACACTATTTATATCATTGTTTTGATAATGAACCTCTGAAGTATCTGCCAGAGTTCCATAAGTCGTGGCAAAAGCATAGGAAAAGGTTGATGGAGTGGTAGTAGTTATTTCAGTTGCAACCACATTTCTATCATAAACTTTATTCCCATTAGTAACATCCAATGTTCCGGTAATTCCAAAACCACTTGCTATTGTTAAAGAAATATTTGTAGTAGTAGCGTCTCCAACTACTACTTTAGAAGCAGCTCCTGAAACTGTCCATGGTGCAGTTGTAGTTACATTTGAATTAATTTTAAATATTTGAAAATCAGTTGTGAAATTAGTAGGACGATTGTTACTTGCATCTGCCCAATTTAAAACATTGTGTAAATCGCCTGAACCAGTATAGGTATAAGTAGTAATAGGAGCAGTATAGGTAATTATTATTTGACCATTTGCGCCTGAACCTCCTTTGGCTGAAGCAAATGTTCCAGTACCGGTAGAATAGGAAATTCCACCTCCACCACCAGAACCAACAGCAGCGCCATTTGTTCCAACATACCCACCGGTAACAGTACCTGTTCCAGCGGCACCTCCAGCTAAACCTTGAGCATTTGCTCCACCGGCACCACTGGCTGTGGTGGTACTATTACTTCCATTTGAGCCCAGAGTGACAATGTCTCCTGCTGAGTTAATATTTGGGTTAACATATGCTTCAACTACATGTCCGGTTCCGTTGCTATAGGTTACTGTAGGTCTAGAAGTATACCCAGACCCTTGATTCAATGCACCAACATAGGATAAATTAGATCCTGTAGGTTGAGTTACTACTGCTCCAGAACCTCCTCCGCCAGTAATGATTCCGTATGCATAATTTTTTAAAGTCAATCCTGCTATTAATCCAGTAGTAGTTGTTATTGCAGCACCATTATCCGTTAAGGTAAACGTTGTGCTACCATTTGTAGCCGAAATTGTATATACTTTTCCAGATACATAACCACTAATAGTTCCAGCACCTGTACTTGTTGATGTAATTACAATAGAACCTCCTACATAAAATGCAGCACCTGTCATAGTTGTTTCAAATTGACCACTAGTTCCAGTAATGGTTACCGAAGTAATAGTTTTTAGATAATTTGCTCCTGTTCCAGTATAAGTATAACCATAAATACCTCCTAAAACTCCTCCTGGAGCAGTGGTTGGATTAAGACTTCCTGATCCTGAACCTCCAGTTCCACCGCTAGCAGTTAAGGTAGTAATTCCTGATCCTGAAAATTGAGATTTACCGCCACAAAGACCAAAATATCCTGAGGCTTGAGATGTTGCGCCTGGAAATCCTCCACCGCCTACTGTTACATTGTAACTAGTTCCAGGTACAACAGTTAGTGTTTTTTTTACATAAGAACCTGCTCCTCCGCCGCCTGCTAAACGAGTCCCAGAAGCAGCTGAAGCTGTTGAAGCTGATCCTCCAGCTCCCCCGGCTCCCCATAGTTCAACATCAATAGAGGTAACACCTGTAGGACATGTCCATGTTGAAGTTGCTTGTGTAACAGTTCCTAAATAAGTATATGTTGCTCCTGCTGCTACATCAGCAGTCCCCGTTGGCGCTGTTGTAGTGGAGGTTCCAGCAACTGTAACTTTCCAAATCCTAACTACGGGTGAGGTACCAGTATTGTCAGTATGATAGAGCAAGTCATTAACATTGTATGCAGTACCAGCAGCCCATTGCGAACCATAACTGTCTGCTGTTGGAGCTGAAAGAATTGTTTGAACTGTGGATTGCGCATTGGCATTACCAAAAAATAAAAATAATATTGCACAAATTAAAGTGTTAAAAGAAAAACTTAAAGTTGAGGATTTTGTTTTTGATAGTAAAATTAATTTCATAATCTGTTGGTTTTGGTTTGTTAATGAGGTTCTAAAATTCGAAAACGTTATAGTAGGCAAATTTAAAATTAATAATTAGTTTTGAAAAATAAATCAATGATTTTTTAAAAAAATTAGGAATTAAATGTAAAAAAAGGTATATATGTTATAATACTATAACCAATGTGTTAATTTTAATTTTTTAAATACATTTAATTTAACAAAATGCTTAACTTTAAAAAAATGAAAATTAACTTTTAAACAACCATTTTACTTTTACTATTAATAAATATTAAAAAAGTAGGTGCACCGCATCCTCCGACATTAATACTGCATCATGTCCTGAATTGGCAACGGTATGAAATTGCCAATTAAAAGTAGCATGGGTAGTGTTAGCGTAAATTTGACTTTTTGAAAAGAAATAATTGGCTCTATCAAGTCTATTTAATCCTTGCAAATCACTTTCTGTATTGTGACGAAGTGATGGGTCAGAACCATTATTATCCAAACTTCCAACAGTAATAAATAACTTTTTACTAAAATAATTATTTGGACTTATAGCCGTTATTGGGCAATTCATAATTCCATAAGGATAATTTGTAGTTCCATCTGGAACAGTATACCAACCACTATTTGCAGCAATTGCTCTATTGTATCTAGCATTTGGCTTTATTAACACGAATCGATGAACAAATTGTCCTCCACCAGAATGACCAAACATATCATAAGTAGGGACCGCACTTCCTGAATTGGCTTTAATATAATCAAATAAAGGTTCAATCATTGAAAAGGTCCAAACATTCTCGTTGTTTAATGTTTGTGAAGTAGGAAAATTTCCATCTTGGTATACATTTCCTATTTGATAAGAACTTCCTCCGGGAAAATCGATACTATTAAATTCAGGCGCAAATACCATAAATCCGTATTGATTTGAGGCATTGATCCATATGTTTCGATAATCGCTTGCATTTCGTTCATCACCATGAAACACAATTACAATTGGCATATTTGAACGATTTCCAGAGGGAATATTATAGAAAACATTAATTGGTTTTTGAGACAATCCAGAGTAGGTAAAAACAAATTGATTTGACCCAGAACTTAATTGATTATTTAATTCTGTAGAAGCTTTATCTTTCGAACAAGAAACGAAAAGTAAAACTAAAACAAAAAATATTGAAGTTTTAATGAAATAATTTTTCATAATTTAATAACAATTTAAAAAAAACTTGATGATTGCATAATTAGTTTACAAGATTACAAAAAAATAATTAAGTGTTAATTATTTATATATATATTTGTTTTTTTTATAATTAATTTAAAACAATAATTCTATTTTTAATTTTTTGTTTTAACACTATAAAATAAATGAAATATAAATAATAATTATTCCTAAATCTCCTTTTTATAATGAAACCATTTTACAAATATTCATTAACATTTTCTGTGTTTTTTTTACTATCATTTATTATATCTTGCTCAACCGAAGATGTAAGCCCATTTCCACCTACAATTGGAACTTTTACTGTCCCTTCAAAACGAATGGGTAGTTTACCTTTTTTATTAACTCCACCCACTTCAAATAGTTCGGGTTCTTTTTCCTACACTTGTGCGGATCCTTCAATTGCAACAATTAGTGGATCAACTGTAACGGTCGTTGGAATTGGTACAACTACAATAACAGCTACTCAAACTGCAGATGGTGGTTACGGTTCAGGATCTGTTACTGCAACATTCACAGTTTCTCAATTAGAACCTCCAACAATTGGCGTGTTTAATGTTCCTTCCAAAATTATGGGAAGTGCTCCTTTTCAAATAATTCCTCCAACCTCAAATAGTGGTGGTGCTTTTTCATACACTAGTAGTAATACAGCCGTTGCAACAATAAGCGGGTCTACAGTTACTGTTGTGGGTGTTGGAACTTCAACTATTACAGCAACTCAAGCTTCATTTGGAACATTTGCTTCAGGTAGTACAACTGCTACATTTACAGTTACAACTAATATTCCAGCAGCAAATATTGCTTCCGATAATTTTGACGCAGCAGCTGGAACTGCTTTAACAGCAAATGGCTGGGTAGCTCATAGTAGTACTACGACTAACCCAATTTTAACCACTTCACCAGGACTTTCATTTCCAAACTATTTTGGATCTGGAATAGGAAATGCTGCTAGTGTAACAAGTATTGGTCAAGATGTTTCTTTGCAGTTTACTTCAGTTTCATCAGGAACTGTTTATGCTTCATTTCTTGTAAAAGCGGCTGCATCTCCTTTATGTATTGATCAATATTTCTTTGGTTTTGGAAATAATGATGTTGCAGATACAGCTTATAGAGGCAAGTTAATTATCAATCAAGATGCTACAAATCCTGCCAAATTCAAATTTGGATTTGCAGCTAATTTAACCAATAGATATACAACAAATCTTTATGATTATGGAACCACTTATCTTGTAGTTATTAAATATAAAATTATTGGTCCAACTGTTACAAATATTAACGGAAACCTTGGTCGTGATGAAATGAGTTTGTATGTTTTTGACACTACTTCCAGCTATCTTACTGAACCAACAGTTTCAACTATAGGTATTGAAGATACTGCTTCAGTAGATATTCTGCCAGGTAGAGTAGTACTTAGACAAGACAATACCAATTCTCCAAATGTTATTATTGATGGATTGAGAGTAGATAGTTCTTGGAATCTTAGAAATTAATTTGATAAAGTTAGAAACAAAAATGAAGAATCTAAAAAGGATACTAACTTTAAGTATTTTACTGGTTTTGGTTGTAGAATATTCAAATGCACAAGAAATTGTACTTAACAAATATAAATTTGGAGAGGGATTGGGCTTTTCAGGAAAAGACAATAATTACAAAATGGAAATTTCAGGATATCTTCAGCCGTATACCGAAAGTAAAAAATATCTTGATAATGACGATGCTACATCATATAATAGAATGAGAATGAGAAGAGCTCGTTTGCAATTTTCAGGAAGTTCGAAAAAAGAAAAAATATCATATCGATTACAATTTGATTTAACTGGTGGTGACGAAAGTGATACCCCTGTTGGAAGTTTAGTTTATGATGCCTGGATTGGATATGATTTAACCAAAAGAATAAAACTAACTTTTGGACAAAAAGCAACTTCTACCGACAATCGTGAATTAGGAATGCGTTCAAGCACTTTGCAATTAGTTGAAAGAAGTCCAGTTTCTGCAGCATTTGCATCTGTTCGTGAATTTGGATTTTTTGCTGAATCTACTTACAAAGTATCAAAGCAATCGTATATTAAGCCAGAATTTGCTATTACAAATGGTGATGGATTAAATGTTTTTGGAAAAGACCATGGAGGTTTAAAATACGGAGGAAGAATTGATTATTTACCCTTTGGATTATTCAATAATTTTGGGCAATACCGTCAGGCTGATTTGGAAAGAGAATTAACTCCAAAATTTGTTATAGGCGCTAATTATAGCTATAATGTTGGAATTAGCGATCGAAGAGGTAGTCAAAGCGGAACCATATTATATTTGGACAATCAAAACAATGAATTGTTACCAGATTACTTGAAATATGGTATTGATTTTTTATTTAAATACAGGGGTTTTTCACTTTTAGGAGAATATGTAAATGCTTCTGCCAGAGTTCCAAGCGGAATTACAAAATATATTAGGGACAATGGCTCAATAGATACATTTGTTTTAGATGTAGACGTTAAAAGCAGAATGATGTTAGGTAATGGATACAATATTCAAGGGGGTTATGTTTTTAAAAACCTATTTTCAATAGATGGAAGATTTTCTTATTTGCAACCTGAGACGTACTCGTATTTAAATAATGCACGATATTATAACCGTTCTCATTTTTATTCTCTCGGAATTACCAAATACTTAGCTCGAAATTATGGGGCTAAAATTCAATTGGATTGCACTTATATCAATGCTAAATCAGGATCTTTAGATATAAATAAAAAACCAATAGCAGGAAATGAATTTATAACCCGATTAATTACTACTATTTCATTTTAATATTATGATCAATAAAATCAAATTACTGGTTTTTTTAAATCTGATTGTTTTTCCAATATTTGGACAATTCAATCCACAAAATGATGAAATAACAAAAAAGTTTTTTCCTGATTCTGAATTGGACATTCATACGCCTTCATTTTCTAAAAAAGGCTTTACCAATTATGATGATATGATGTTGTATCTTAACAAGTTGGTTGCAGATCACCCAAAAGAAATTACTCTTTCCTTTATTGGCGAAAGCCAAAAAAATAAAAAAATTCCAATGGTAGTTTTGAATAAAGACAATGGAAAAGAAAAAGTAAAAGTTTGGTTTCAAGGCGGACTTCATGGCGATGAACCTGCAGGAACTGAAACAATGTTATTTTTAATAGATAAAGTACTCAATGATCCTAAATATTCATATTTATTAGACAAAATTACTCTTTCAATAGTTCCAATGGCCAACATTGATGGTTATGAAAAACTGGATCGTTATGCTGCTAATGGTTTGGATTTAAATAGAGACCAAGTGAAATTGATGTGTAAAGAAAGTAATTTCTTGAAAAAAGCATTTAGTGATTTTGGAGCAGAAGTAGCAGTTGATTTTCATGAATACCGACCATTCAGAAAAGAATTTGGATTGCTAGGAACAGACGGAATTTGTTCAATATACGATGCGATGTTTATGTATTCAGGGAACTTGAATTTACCTCAAAACTTAAGAAATTATACTCAGAATGTTTTTGTTGGTAATGCCAAAAAAGTTTTAGAATCCAATAATTTCATTTATAGAGATTACATAGCTAGTGTAAAACACAATAATGAAGTTCATTTTAATCAATGTACTACAGAGGCAAGATCAAGTACAACTTCTTACGCTTTAACCAATTGTATTTCTTCTTTAATTGAAATTCGTGGAGTAAATCTTCAAAAAACATCATTTAAAAGAAGAATAAATACCACTTTTTTAATTGCAACATCATTTTTAAAAACAGTTTATGACGATGCCTCAAATATTAAAGAAGTTCTTAGGCTTTCTAATATTGCAAAACCGGAGAACTTAGTTGTTGTTGCCAATAAACCTAGGGAAAATCAAACAATTAGAGCGATAAGTTTAAAAGATAATTCAGAGATTTCTTTGGATGTAAAAGTCAATAATGCTTTAAAATGCACTCCTGTTTTAGAAAGAAAAAGACCGGTTGCTTATTTAATTCTTCCAGAACAAAAAATTCTAGTTGATAAATTAATTATACTAGGTTTAAAAGTGGATGAACTTACTGAGGACAAAAAAATAAAAGCTGAATCATATACCGTTACTTCCGTTTATGTTAACCCAGATGAAGAAGAAGGCTATAATTCTCAAAAGGTAGAAACAAGCGTTTCTAAAATAGAAAAATCTTTTCCAAAAGGAACATTTATTGTTTATTTGGATCAAAAAAATTCAAAAATGGCAACTGAAGTATTAGAGCCAGAAAGTGAAAATGGGTTTATCAAATTTGAAACTCTAAAAGTTATTAAAAATCAAGAATTACCAATTTATAGATACTTAACCAATGAAAAAATATAAAACAAAAATGAAATTAAATGCAATTGCTACGGCATTAATTATATTTATAGGATATACCAGCTCTGCACAAGTTGAAATTAAAACAGAATCGAAAGAATTTCAGTTGGGTGATGGCTTAGGTTTTAATGTTAATGATGGTGACTATAAATTTAATATTAGTGGATTTATACAAAGTGTTATTAAATATGAAAAAACAGATGGAGCTGTTGCTAGTAATTATATGAATGCTAGAAATACCTATTTGTCTATTTCTGGGAGTATGTATAAGGAAAAAGTTTCTTTCTTAATGCAAAATAATTTCAGCAATGGGAAACCTTTATTGGATGCTTGGGTTGCTTACTCTCCAACTTCAAATATGAAAATTACTTTTGGACAAAAACAAACCTTTACTAATAATAGAGAAATGACTTTCTATGAAGACAAACTTCAATTTGTTGATCGAGGAATATTTAGCTCAGAATTTAGTAATACAGGTCGTGAATTTGGAATGTTCTTTGAAAGTCAATTTGGTTTAAAATCTATAATTATAAAACCTAAATTTTCTATAACTTCAGGAGATGGGGTAAATTCTTTTGGTGCAAATTCAATAGATGTTGACAAAGGAGGTTTAAAATATGGTGCTCGTTTAGATTTATTACCATTAGGCAAATTTAAACCAGGTAACGACGGTTATATTGCCGATTTATTACATGAAGATACAATCAAAATACTTACTGGTGCTGCCTATAGTTTTAACAATGGAGCAAGTAATAGAGTAGGAGAAGGTCATGGCGACTTTGTATTTTATGATAAAGATTTGAAACAAAAATTACCAGATTACAGAAAATGGTATGGCGATATTCTAATAAAATATAAAGGATTTTCATTATTAGGTGAATATGTAAATTCCTCAGCTTTATCACTTGAAGGATCTTATTTAAATTCTACAGCGACAATCCCTTTATTCATGACTGAAATTAGCAACTATTTGGTTTTGGGAAATGGATATAACATTCAAAGTGGGTACGTAACTAAATCCGGATTTTCATTGGATTTCAAATATGAAAAATTAACCAAGGAGTTTACTAAAACTACTTCTTTATTGTCAAATCAGGATGCCATGACAATTGGAATAACTAAATATTTAAAAGGTAACAATTTAAAAATACAATCTTCAGTTTCAACAAGAAACACAGAACAATTTAATACTGTTTTAAATGCCAATGAGAATGTTAAAACCCTAACGGCACAGATTAGTTTTCTAGTAGTTTTTTAATATTAAATATTCCAATCAATGAATCCGACTTCAAAAGCAAATAAGGTCTTCTTTTCAATAATTTCAAATTTAACCTTTTGGGTTTTAATTGCAATTTTGATAGGTATTTTCGTGGGTCATTATTACCCAGATAATGGAGTCCAAATGAAGGTTGTTGGCGATGGATTTATTAGTATTATCAAAATCTTTATTGTTCCAATTATATTTCTAACCATTGTTTTAGGAATTGGTGGAATGGGCGATTTAAAAAAAGTAGGGAGAATTGGAGTTAAATCATTGCTCTATTTTGAAATTGTTTCTACAATTGCTTTAACCATTGGAATAATTGTTGGCTATTTAGCTCAACCCGGAAAAATTGACAAAACAGGTTTAGATATTCAAGATGCGAGTAAATATACCCAAAGTTCAAGTGAGGGATTTAATTGGGTTTCCTTTTTCATGAGCAATACGACGCTTCAAGTTTTAATAGTAGCAATTATTGTGGGTATTTTATTGAATTATCATTCAAAAAGACAGCAAATAGTTGATTTTTTATACAAATGTTCTAAAGTTGTTTTTAAAGCATTAAAATATGTCATGTATCTTGCTCCAATTGGTGCATTTGGGGGTATGGCTTATACAGTTGGAAAATTTGGATTACACACCTTAATTCCACTAGGAAAACTGATGCTTACAGTATATGTTACTATGTTTATATTTATATTTCTTATTTTGGGAGGTATATTAAAATATTATAAAATAAACATTTGGCATTTTATAAAATATATTAAAGAAGAATTACTCATTGTTCTTGGAACTTCATCATCAGAAGCGGCGTTACCCAATTTGATGGATAAATTAGAAAAAATAGGTTGCAGTAAATCTGTTGTTGGACTAGTTGTTCCAACTGGATATTCCTTTAATCTCGATGGAACCTCAATTTATTTATCTATGGCCATAATATTTTTAGCTCAATTGTACAATGTTCAACTTTCTTTAGGAGAAATTTTTACAATCATTGGACTATTAATGATAACTTCAAAAGGTGCGGCCGGGGTGACAGGAAGTGGTTTTATTGTTTTAGCATCAACTCTTACAGCAATTCATAAAATACCTTTAGAGGGCTTGGCTTTTTTATTGGGTGTAGATAAATTTATGAGCGAAGCGAGAGCAATTACTAATTTTATTGGAAATGGGGTTGCAACTATTGTGATTTCTAAAAGTGAAGGAGAGTCTATCCATCTAGAAAAGCCAATAAAAATTGAATAAACACTAAAATATACTAATTTAATTTAGAATTATTGTATATAACCTTTAGAGAAATCTAAAGGTTTTTTTTTGCAGAATATATAGTAATAATGTAATTCTATCCCATTTTTATATAATTAATATCCCATCCTTTAACCTAATCTTTGTTTAAACAAAATGGCACTATTATTAGATACCATTTTAAAAACAATTATAAATAAAATCACTAAAAAAATGAAAAAATCAACCTATTTATTAATTACAATGGTATTGTTGTTAAGTGTTTTTCCTACTGGTATTTTTGCTTCAGAAAAAGCTTCAGTAATTATTGAAAATCCAAAAGAAATTCCAATTGAGGTTCAAGCAATGTTCAATCGATTAGATGAAATTAAAATGATGGATAAATCCAAATTGAATACCATTCAAAAAAAAGAACTTAGAAAAGAAATTAAAACTATTAAAGCTGAATTAAGAACCACTAACAATGGAATCTATTTATCTGTAGGGGCAATAATAATTATTGTTTTACTACTAATCCTTATTCTATAGTTTTTACTAGGAATTATACAAATTACACCTTCTTTTATGTAACGTTTATCTGTTCAAATTATCCAAAATTTGTATTATAATAATTTAAACGTTTTAATCATTAATATCAATATTATGAACAACTTGCTTTATGTTTTTGCAGTACTTCTGATTATATTCTGGGCTCTAGGTTTCTTTGTTAATAATGCTGGAGGGATTATAAACATCTTATTAGTAATTGCCGTAATTGCTATTTTATTAAGAATTATTAACGGAAAAAGTATTACAAAATAAATTTCTCAATTAACTTTTAAAAAACAATCTAATGAAAAAATCAATTTTAATTTTTGCAATTATCGCTTTATCAGGATTTAAATCCTATTCTCAAACAGAAACAACCACAACAGCAGTTGACCATCGCAGCAACTTGACTTTCGGTGTAAAACTCGGTTTAAATTATTCCAATGTATATAATGCACAAGGCGAAAACTTCGTTGCTGATGCAAAATTTGGAGTCGCTTTAGGCGGATTTGTTTCTATTCCATTAGGAAGTTTTATTGGAATTCAGCATGAAATATTGTATTCTCAAAAAGGGTATAAATCTTCAGGAACCTTTTTAGGAACTCCATACGGTATGACTAGAACAACAAATTTTATCGATGTGCCCATTTATTTCGTAGTGAAACCAGTAGAAAATATCTCTATTTTATTTGGACCTCAATATTCCTATTTGTTAAAACAAACGGACGATTTTACAGGAGGATCGTTAAGCGCCACAGATGTACAAAACTATACTAACGATAACATTCGAAAAAATATATTCGGATTAGCTGGTGGTTTGGATATTAATGTTGACCACCTTGTTATAGGTGTTAGAGCAGCTTGGGACACTATCACTAACAATGGCGACGGAACTTCCTACACACCAAAATACAAAAACATGTGGTATCAAGCTACATTGGGTTACCGATTTTAATTAATATAAATAATAGAAAAAATGAACAATTCAAAAAGTATTGGAAAAACAATTGGCTCAGTTGCATTAGGTGCATTGGCAGGTGTAGCATTAGGTGTATTATTTGCTCCTAGAAAAGGTACAAAAACCAGAAGTAAAATTTCAGGTGGTGCAAAAAAAATCACTAAAGATCTTAAGAAAAAGATGTTTAATGAAGCAAAAGACTTTAGAAAAACAATGAATAAAGGAGCAAAAAGTTTAAAAAACAAAGCCTCTAAACTAGAAGAAATTGTGGAAGAGCGCATCGAAAGTGCAAGCAATATTTTAAAAGAAAATGCTAACGCGTTATTACATTTAAACGAAGATCACCAAATAAAAAAATAAGATGAAAACAAGAATATTATTCAACGTTTTACTTGCTGTATTAGTAAGTATATTCATTTCTAGCTGCAATAAGTCTCCAAAGGCCAAAGAAGAAGTTTTAAACAATGCAAAACAAGATGTAGTAATTGCCAATGATGATCTTAACGAAGCTACTTCTGATTCTATTGTTGAGTTCAACAAATATAAAACTAGTATTCAAACTAAATTAGCCGAAAATGAAAAGGTCATCTCTGATTTAAAAGCGAGTATTAATAATAAGGATAGAAAAACTCAAACTTTGTATTATAAGCAATTGGAAAATTTACAACTTAAAAATACAGAATTGAAACTTAAAATTGAAAACTACAAACAAGGTCCAACACAAAAATGGGAGTTGTTTAAAGTAGACTTCAACAATGAGTTAGATAAATTAGGAAAATCGATTTCAAATACGGCTAGTAACAATATGAAAAATTAATTCCATGAAAGCCATAATAAATAGAATCAGTATTAAATTGGTTTCTCTTGCTCTAATTTCGTTGGTATTGCTACTTAATTTGGTTTCTTGTGCTAAAAAAATTCCTTTTCAAACTTCAGTACAAGTTCCAGCAGCTAGAGGAAATGTTACCTATAAAAAGGACAAGAATAATAACTACGAAATTAAGTTGCAAATCACTTATTTGGCAGAGCCCAACCGTTTACAACCTCCCAAGACTGCTTATGTGGTTTGGTTGGATTCAAATCAAAATTCAAACCCTATTAATTTAGGTCAAATTGTTGGAACCTCTAACTTAAAAATTAAGTTTGAAACTGTTTCTTCTTCTAAGCCTAAAAGAATTTTCATAACTGCCGAAGATGATCCTAGCGTTCAATATCCTGGAAGTTATTTGGTTTTAGAAACTAATGATTTTTGATTATTTTAATAAAAAAAGACAAACTTAATAAGTTTGTCTTTTTTTGTGGGCGATGAGGGGTTCGAACCCCCGACCCCCTCGGTGTAAACGAGGTGCTCTGAACCAGCTGAGCTAATCGCCCTAAATAGGTGTGCAAATATACATTTAGAATTTGTATTTGCAACTATTATTGTATAAAAATTACTTTTTTATGATATCTTTTAAAACAACTTTATCAGGGTAATTAATAAATTCTAGGGTTATTTGAATATTAGAAGTCGTTTTGCCCTCTACAAAATAGATTTTTCCGGATTCATATTTAATGTTACTTTTATCAAAATCTACATCGCCGTATTTTAAAGTATTTTTGATGTCAACCATAGTAACCCATTTTTCATTTAGCTTTTTGGACGCATTGGCAGATAAATCAAATGGTTTAGAACTTAAATCATTTAAAACTCTAGCATTAGGAAAATAATTACAACGAGTATCTTTTCCACTTAATACCATTGCTACGAAAAAGCAACCCATAATTAATCCGACTAAATAATATGCAAATCGTTGGTAAAATTTCATTTTAATTTTTTATGCAAATGTAAGGGAAAGTAACTTTAAAATACTATTAAATTGATATCACTATAGTTTAAATTAAACCATTCACCGATAGCTTTATTGGTTAATATTCCATGATAGGTGTAAACTCCGTGTTTTAATCCGTTGTTGTATCTAATGGCGCGTTCAATTCCGCCATCATCTGCAATTTGAAGTAGGAAAGGGGTTATGATATTACTGATAGAAAGCGATGCCGTTTTTGAATATCTTGATGGAATATTTGGAACACAATAATGGATAACATCGTGATTGATAAAAGTTGGTTTTTCATGAGTAGTAACCTCTGAAGTTTCAAAACATCCACCTGTATCAATGCTCACATCCACAATTACAGATCCTTTTTTCATTAATTCTACCATAGTTTCAGAAACTACAACTGGACAACGTTCTTTTCCACGCATCGCGCCAATAGCAACATCGCAGCGTCTTAATGCTTTTAATAACGCTTTTTGCTGAATTGTTGAAGTAAAAATACTTTGGTTCAAATTGTTTTGCAATCTTCGTAACTTGGTAATTGAATTATCAAATACTTTTACGCTTGCACCCAATCCTAAGGCACTTTTAGCAGCAAATTCTCCAACCGTTCCTGCGCCAAGAATTACTACTTCAGTTGGAGGAACACCAGTAATATTTCCGAATAAAAGACCTTTTCCAAACTGGTTATTAATCATTAATTCTGATGCAATCAAAACCGAAGCAATTCCGGCAATTTCACTTAATGATTTTACAGCAGGGTAGGTGCCATCTTCGTCTTTTATATATTCGAATGCTAATGCTGTAATTTTTTTCTTGGTAAGGGCTTCAAAATAATCTTTGTTCCTTGTTTTTAACTGAATTGCAGAAATTACTATAGTCTCAGGGTTTACCATCTGAAATTCCTCTAGTGTTAATGGGGAAATTTTTAGTAACATTGGACAGCCAAAAACCTTCTTTGTGTCTGCAGTTATTTCAGCACCAGCATCACTAAATTCTTGATCAGAATAACTGGCACTTAAACCAGCTCCAGATTCTATCATTACTCGGTGACCTTCTGAAACTAATGTGTTTACTGCGTCTGGTGTTAAGCAAATTCTTCGCTCCTGATAACTGGATTCTTTTGGAATACCAATAAATAGATCACTTCGTTGCTTAGAAATTTCTAATTTTTCCTCTTGCGGAAGTAATTGCGATTTAGAAAAAGGGGTAAGTGCCATTGATTATTTAATTAAAATATAAATTTATAAAAAATTATGTGAAATAATCAATTATCGAAATTATTTATAAATCAATTTTCTAAATCCATTGGGTAATATCTCAATATTTATGATGGAACATTTTTCAGGAATCAAACTTTCAATCTTTTCTGGCCATTCAATAAAACACCAATTTCCAGAGTATAAATATTCGTCAATTCCCATATCCAAAGCTTCAAATTCATTTTTTAATCGATAACAATCAAAATGATAAACTACTTGATTTTCATTAGTTTGATATTCATTAACTAAAGAAAAAGTTGGACTACTTGTATTTCCTTTTACCCCTAAATTCTGACTCAAACTTTTTATCAATGTGGTTTTTCCAACACCCATATTTCCGTTAAATAATAAAACTTTATTTGGATTTTGATTTAGTATTAATTTTGCAACTTTATCAATTTCTTCCAATGAAAAAACAACTTCCATTTTGTTTAATTTATCAATTATTATTTTGGATTCATTACTAAAAAAGGAATAATCATCTCTTCCAATGAAATTCCACCATGCTGGTAGGTATTTCTATAGTAACTCACATAATGATTGTAATTATTTACATAAGCTAAGAAATAATCATTCTTTGCAAAAATATAAGAACTGCTCATATTTATTGCTGGTAAACCCACTTTTCTTGGATCTTTAACAGCATAAACATCCTTATCTTCATATGACAAACTCCTACCAGTTTTGTATCTCAAGTTCAAACTGGTGTTTTTATCACCAATTACTTTCGAAGGATTTTTAACATTTATAGTTCCGTGGTCAGTTGTAATTATAAGTTTAAAACCTAGTTTTTGAGCCTGTTGAATGATTTCCAATAAAGGAGAATTCTTGAACCAACTTAGTGTCAACGAGCGATATGCCTTATCATCTGAAGCCAATTCTTTTACCACATCCATTTCTGTTTTTGCGTGTGAAAGCATGTCCACAAAATTGTAAACTACCGTTACTAAGTCATTATTCTTATAGGTTTTAAAATTATCAACTAATTTCTTCCCAGAAGCTAGATTGGTTATTTTAAAATAATCTTGTTTGATGTTTAATCCCAAACGCTTTAAATGTGCTGTTAAAAATTCAGCTTCATATAAGTTTTTTCCTCCTTCATCAGGATCGTTTTTCCAATATTGAGGAAATTGTTTTTCCATTTCAAGTGGCGTTAATCCTGAGAAAATAGCATTTCTGGCATATTGAGTGGCTGTAGGTAAAATAGCATAATACGGAACTTCTTTTTCCAATTTGTAATGGTTGTTTACCACACTTTCAAAGACTTTCCATTGATCGTAACGCAAATTATCAATCACTACAAAAAGAATAGGCTTGTCCTTTTTAGTGATTTCAGGAACAACTAATTCACGAAATAAATTATGAGACAATATTGGTTTATCCGCTTTTGGCTCGTACCAATCTTCATAATTACGTTCTATAAACTTTCCAAACTGCGAATTAGCTTCTACTTTTTGAGATTCCAATATCTGAATCATCCCGTGATCAGTGATGTCTTCTAATTCTAACTCCCAAAAAATCAATTTTTTATACAATTCAATCCAATCTTCATGAGAATTCACCATTGCCATATCCATCGCAATTTTTCTAAATTCCTTTTGGTAATCCATCGTCGTTTTTTGAGAAATCAATCTTGAATGATCTAAATTCTTTTTCAAACTCAATAATATCTGATTTGGATTAACTGGCTTAATCAAATAATCGGCAATTTTCGACCCAATTGCTTCTTCCATAATGTATTCTTCTTCACTCTTAGTGATCATAATCATTGGGGTTGCCGACTTTTTTTCCTTCATTTCCGATAAGGTTTCCAATCCGCTCATTCCGGGCATATTTTCATCCAGAAAAACAATATCAAAATCGCCTTCCTCAAATATTTCAATAGCATCACGTCCATTATTACAACTCGTAACATGGTAATTCTTCATTTCCAAAAATAAAATGTGTGGTTTTAACAATTCAATTTCATCATCAACCCAAAGTATTTTGATCTTATCCATCGCGCTTTTTTTAGTTCAATTATCTTTAAAAAATAATGCAGCAAATTAACACTTTTTCAACGCTAACTTCTTAAATTTATTGTAATTTTTTGGAGCTATTTCCTGCTTTCCGTTCCACTCCTCGCTAAAAAGCGAGGGAGTTCACTGCAATCAGGGCTAAAACCGTTTCGATTTCTATTTGATGAATATTCAAATATTCAAATTTCCTAGTTCTATTATCAAATTTATTTTAGCGCAAACCAATTTTAATCTCTAAATTTGAAGTTCCAAAAATCTAAATATTTAGCATTATGAAAAACTCAAGAATACTAGTAATCCTTGTTGTAGCAGGTTTAAATTTTATTAGCTGCAATAAAAATGAAGTTGAATTGTCAGATCCTTTAGTTACCAATCGTGATACTTTGATAAATCCTGCCGATGACTTTTTTAAATATGCCAATGGCGGTTGGTTTAAAAAAAATCCTATTCCATCAACAGAACAAAGCAATGGGATTTTCCGTACCATTGCTGATACAATCAACAATCAAATCAAGCAAATTTGTGAAAAATCAGCTCAAGATGAATCCGCTGAAGTTGGAAGTAACAAACAAAAAATCGGAGATTTCTATGCTTCTGGAATGGATACAATCGCTATCAATAAAGCCGGAATTTCACCTTTAAAATCGGAGTTTGCTAAAATCGACGCAATTAAAGATGTACCTTCATTAGTAACATCAATAGCCCATCTTCACACTATTGGCGCAAGCCCAGCATTTTCATTTTACTTAGGTCAAGATGATAAAATTAGTACCAAATACGCTCTATTTTTAGGTCAAGGTGGTTTAGGACTTGGAAACCGCGATTACTATTTCAATACTGATGAACAAACTGTAAAAATCAGAACAGAATATGTAAAACACCTACAAGCAATGCTGAAATTAATTGGTCAAAACGAAGCCAGTGCTACTTCGATTATGAAATTGGAAACAGATTTGGCAAAAGCCTCAAGAAAATTAGAAGACCTTCGTGATCCAATAAAAAATTACAACAAAATGACAGTTGCTAGTTTAGGAAAAATGACATCCAATATCAATTGGAATTCAATGTTTCCGGTTCTTGGAGTTGCTAAAGCTGATTCAGTAATTGTTGGCCAACCTGAATTCTACAAAGCTTTAAATACTTTCGTAAAAAGTTATTCTATCGATGATTGGAAAATGTATTTGAAATGGGATTTAGTAAATTCATATGCAGCTTACTTAAATAGCGATATTGAAAAACAAAATTTCAAATTCTATTCCACAGTTATGAATGGTGTTTCTAAGCAAAAACCAAGATGGAAAAGGGTAGTGGGGCAAACAGATAATTATCTTGGTGAGTTAATTGGGCAGGTTTACGTTGCTGAATATTTGCCGAAAGGTTCCAAAGAAAAGTTACTAGAAATAGGTAATAACATTCGTGACGTTTATGCTGATCATATCAAAAAACTGGATTGGATGAGCGAAGCAACCAAGGTTAAAGCGCTAAAAAAATTGAGCAAAATTGTAATGAAAGTAGGTTATCCAGACAAATGGAAAGACATGAGCTCACTGAAAATTGATAGAAAATCATATTGTGGTAATGTTGTTCAAGCGAACATTTGGAACTATAATGACATGATAAATAAATATGGAAAACCTGTTGATAGAAACGAATGGAGCATGAATCCACAAACGTACAACGCCTATTATAATCCAAGTAATAACGAAATTGTAGTTCCTGCGTGTAATATTATCGTTCCAGGTTTTGAAGGAAGAATGCCTGATGATGCAATTTTATATGGAATAATTGGTGGATCTACTTTTGGACATGAAATTACTCATGGTTTTGATGATCAAGGAAGTCAGTATGACGAAAAAGGAAATTTAAACAATTGGTGGACACCAGAAGATTTGAAAAAATTCCAAGCTAAAACCAAATTGATCGTTTCTCAATTTAATAAATTTACAGTATTGGGAAACAAACACATTAACGGCGACGCAACTCAAGGAGAAAATATTGCCGATTTAGGAGGTGTAGTTATGGGTTATGAAGCTTTCAAGAAAACTGCACAATACAAAAACAAAGAGAACATTAGTAATTTAACTCCTGATCAACGCTACTTCTTAGCATACGGCTATGCTTGGATGATTAACATTAAAGACGAGGCTTTAGCATCTCAAATTATGACTGATGTTCATGCTCCAGCTCAATTCAGAATTAATGGACCGTTGAGTAATATTCCTGAATTTTACAAAGCTTTTAATGTAAAACCAGGAAACAAGATGTACCAAACCGATTCTCTAAGAGTAGTAATTTGGTAAAATAAACAGCTTTAATTTAAGACCGTACTTTGTGCGGTCTTTTTTTTGTTAAAATTCCAATTTTTAAAAAGTGATAATTGCTTATATTTGCATAACAAAACCCAATAAAAAGTGAGTCAAATCAATAAATTAAAAATATTAAACGATCCAATTTATGGGTTTATTACTATTCCTAATGCATTTATTTATGATTTAATTCAGCATCCGTATTTTCAACGTTTGCGTAGAATATCACAAATGGGATTGTCTTATTTGGTTTATCCAGGCGCACATCACACCCGTTTTCATCATGCTTTGGGCTGCATGCACATAATGCAAAAAGCCATTGAAGTATTGCGTTTTAAAGGTGTTTTAATTTCTGAAGAAGAAGAAAATGCTTTGCTAGTTGCTATTTTATTACATGATATTGGTCACGGTCCTTTTTCACACGCAATGGAACATAGCATAGTTGAAAACGTTAATCACGAAGCCATTTCTTTATTATTTATGAATAAATTGAATGAAGAATTTGATGGTAAATTAAGTTTGGCAATTCAGATATTTAAAGGCGATTAACATAGAAAATTCATGTTGCAATTGATATCTAGTCAGCTAGATATGGATCGAATGGATTATTTAAAAAGAGACAGTTTTTATTCTGGTGTTGCAGAAGGAAATATCAGCTCAGATCGATTAATCCAAATGATGACGGTGGTAAATGATCAATTGGTAATTGAAGAAAAAGGGATTTATTCGGTAGAAAAATTCTTAATGGCAAGACGTTTAATGTATTGGCAAGTTTATTTGCATAAAACAGTTGTTTCGGCTGAATTTATGTTGATTCACGCTTTACGCCGCGCTAAATGGTGTGTAAAAAATGGTCAAGAAGTTTTTTCTAGCCCTTCCTTGCAGTTCTTCTTGGAACATGATGTAAAGAAAAAAGACTTTTTGGATGACACTTCTGTTTTGGAAAAGTTTGCCCGCTTAGATGATTATGATATTTTGAGCGCTATTAAAGTTTGGCAAGATTCAGATGATAAGGTATTGGCTTATTTATCGACAGCACTAGTCAATAGAGATTTGTTTAAAATTGAAATTGCGCGAACTCCTTTTAGTCAAGATAGAATTCAATTTGAAAAAGAAATGGTTAAATCGGCTCTGGGAGTAAATGATGATGAGGTAGATTTTTTCGTTTATCATGACATTCTTAGCAATAAAGCCTACAATCAGGACAAACAAAACATTAATGTTCTTATGAAAAATGGAACTATTGTGGATTTGTCAATGGCCTCAGATAATTTGAATATTTCTGCCTTGGCACAACCGGTAGAGAAATACTTTTTATGTTACCCAGTGATGAAGCACTAATTACTGTCGGCTTAATTTTCCTTCTTTCCAGTCACTAATTAACTTGCCCCAAGAATAAGGATTAAAAAGATTGTTTACAGGCAATTGGCCATTCGTATACAAGCGTGTATTCCTTTGGTTGTATGCGTTTCCAGCAGCAAGAGATGCGTCTGCATCCAATCGCGCAGCAACAAAGGCAAGAGATTCACCTGATAATTCGCGTTGTGCTCTGCGCATAGCGTCTTCATAAGGCTTCATCTCTACAAAATATCTAGCAAACTCTTCGCGAGAAGGCCATGGATAAACCGTAACTTCTTGAATTTGCTGGGCGTCTCTTTGCAACATGTGAATAATGCTGTATCTGTTTTCTTTGAGGGTATCCGGAACAATGTAACTTGAAGTATTGTATCCCTGATTTGAAAAGTAAAGTGTATCACCAGGGAAAGAAACTAAAGAGAAAAAACCGAAGTAATCTGATATTACCCCATGTCTTTTGGTTTTA
>ENA-OUVC01000298-OUVC01000298.1-marine-metagenome-genome-assembly--contig:-NODE-298-length-34331-cov-4.192182_pt1 | contig 34331 bp, 30 predicted proteins | sample MGYA00248622_ERZ508571 | MGnify/ENA primary metagenome ERZ508571 (study PRJEB26236, sample SAMN06267175) | marine metagenome | isolation source: Columbia River Estuary | place: USA:Columbia River Estuary... | reverse complement strand
GCGAGAAATAATAGATGGTAAGCCTGCCATACCTACGCCATCCCCCAAAAAATGTTCTGGCTGCGAAGTAAGGAACGACTGTCAGTTTAAACTAGATCCTGTCTACAAACTTGAGAAATAAAAAAATTATTTCATTATCCTCGCAATCTTTTTAATTCCTTCTTGTTTGTTGTAATAAGCCTGTGCAAGAGCTGTGTTGGTTTTGTGTGAACCACTGGGACTGCCACCTTCGTACTTAAAATAAATACGCGCGGGCGTTTTAAGTTGTTTTTCCAAACGTGTAGCACGAACAAGCGGACTAGGACGATACAAATTATAAAGAGAACGAACCTCATCCGGAATTTCTACATAGCGGTCTTTGCTGACTTCCTGTTTGATTAATTCCATGGGGAACAAGGGTGCTAAATCCTCGGGCCCAACTGGTTTTTTTGTTTGTGGATGAAGTGGTGGTAATAAGGGTTCGGTAATGTCTGCGCTAATATTATAATAATGGCGAGGTGTTTGATCCTCCGTTAAAAAGTATTTCATGATTATTAGTTAAATAATTAAAAATTAAATTTAGTCTTCGGGGGTTCTAAAAAGAAGAGAGGCCTGCCCCTTGTGAAGACAGACCTCTCTAAAAAAGATGATATGGCGATTAACGCCAGCTACCACAGCTTCCTAGGCCTGCCGATTTAGCACGCCAACGCCAAGCAAAAAATGTGGTATTATTTGAAAGCACTTCTCTTATTCTTTTTAAATAATGAGTACGAATATAGGATAGGAAACAAATTAAACAAAATTGCGATTAACAGGAATATCTAAAAAAGGGTCTTATCGCTCTACAAAAGGACAACTATAGTTTACTACCCGGGGTTCTTATTTTGTTTGCACTTGTCACTACAATATAAAACCTCCCCCCAATCCCTTTCCCATTTTTTTCGCCAAGTAAATGGCCGGTTGCAAGTCTTGCAAACCTTGCTGGGCAGGTTTTCTTTTTTAACGGTCTTATTTTTTGCGTTCCGCATGACCCTTAGAACAAATTCGGGACAATTTTGTTTTTGAGGTATGGCAACGGCAGAAACCATAAAGAGTGTTCTATCCAATCCTGTTACATTAGATCGGGTAATTGAAATGGCTTGGGAGGACAGAACTCCTTTTGAGGCGATAGAATTTCAGTTCGGGATCACCGAAGCAGATGTGATTGAAATCATGCGTCGGTCCTTAAAACGAAGTAGTTTTAATTTATGGCGTAAGCGTGTTAATAGCGGCGTTAGTATTAAGCATCAAAAAATCAGAGACGCCTCGATAGTTCGTTTCAAGTGTAGCCGTCAGCGACAGATCTCATTGAATAAAATCAGCAAGCGATAGGCTTTATTTTCTTAGCAACCCCTTCCATGAATTATTGCTGTAATAGCTGCAAACATCATTTTCAAAAGTCAGCGTTTGCGTCAGCTGTAAATTAGAATAAGCTTCGGGTTCAATTCCTGCATATTGATTGTTAGCAGGAAACAATTTATCTCCTACAAATAGTACCAACTCATCCACCAACCCTAATTTCAATAGTGATTGACAAAGCGTGGGTCCTGCTTCAACCAGTAAGCTGTTCATCTTGTGATTAGCATAGAGATCCTGTAACAACGCAAACAAATTAACACCGTCTTCTGTATACACTTCTTTTACTACTTCTACATGGGAGGGTAGTGGATGTACCTCTTTGTTTGAAACTAAAATTAGCTTCGAATGAATTCTGTGTTGATGAATAGCAAGATTGGTATTAGTTAAAAGCGCTAGATGTTTATCCAATACAATAGCGTTTAACTCTTTTGTCTTATCCTCTATTCGAACATTTAGCGTAGCATTATCTTTTAAAACTGTTTTTGCCGTGGAAAGAATGCCATCTACGTTTTCGCGCAGCACTTCGTGAACGTGTTTACGGCTTTGAGTTCCGGTTATCCACTTACTGTTTCCATTAGGGTCAGCCATCATCCCATTTTTTGTAATAGCTGCTTTTACTATTACAAAAGGCCTGCCATATAGGTGATTTATAAAAAAGCGTTTGTTTAAATCAAGCGCTTCTTCTACTAAAATATGTAACGCTTCAACCCCGGCATTTTTCAAAACTTCCATTCCCGCAACATGAGGGTTTGGGTCTGCAGACGCAAACACTACCTTTTTAATACCCTTTTCTAATATTAGCGAAGTACAAGGAGGTGTTTTGCCAGTATGTGAACAAGGTTCTAGGGAAACATATAAGGTACAAGCGCTCGGATTGTGACCTCTTTGAATTGCATTGTTGATTGCATTAACCTCTGCGTGGGCCTCCCCCCATTTTTCGTGACGGCCTTTTCCAACCACTTCCCCCAAACTGTTTACTAATATTGCGCCAACTCTTGGATTGTCTCTAACAAGACGTGGATCAATCTGTTGAGCTAATGTTATCGTTTCTCTTAAATACGCGGTTTGGGTAGTCTTGTTCATACCTTTGCAGTCCAAAATTAGTGTATCTGTATGTTCACCGGTCTGGTTGATTTAGCAACTATCAGCAATTTTCAGGAAGACCAAAACGGCTATAAACTTTGTGTAGGTGCACCCGCCCTGGATGGTTTATGTAAAAAAGGGGATAGTGTTGCAATCGATGGCATCTGCTTAACCGTAGTTGAACAGCAAGCATCGCAACTCGTGTTTTATGTTTCACCCGAAACTATTCAAAGAACAGCTCTGTTGAATTATAAAACAGGGAAAACGGTCAATATTGAATTGCCACTTCGCCCAACTGACCGCTTAGGCGGACACTATGTGTTAGGTCATGTGGATTGTACAGGTAACGTTACATCAATTCAAGCCACAGCCACTAGCTGGTTCTTTACTATCGAGATTCCTGAACCATTTATTAGGTATGTTGTTTATAAAGGGTCAATTGCCGTGAATGGAATTAGTTTAACAGTGAATAAAATTCAAGCTGGTGAAATTGAACTGTGTATCATACCGGTTACACTAGAGAAAACCAACCTTTCTTCTTTACAAATCGGTGATTTGGTAAATATTGAAGTAGATATTTTAGCAAAATATACAGCTAATCTTCTCCCTAAACATGGATAAAATGTTTGATACAGTCGAAAAAGCATTGGTCGATTTTGCAAAAGGAAAACCAATTATAGTTGTAGATGACGAGAGTCGTGAAAATGAAGGGGACATCATTATATCCGCCTCATTAGCCACTCCTGATCTTGTCAACTTTTGTGTTCAGGAAGCGCGCGGATTACTCTGTATAGCTATCGATGATACTATAGCCAACCGGCTTGATTTAAGAAAAGTGCGATCGAATCACAAAGATCATTTTCATACTGCTTTTTTAGATTCTGTAGATGCAATTGCTACGCATGGTGTTTCTACGGGAATTTCTGCATCTGACCGTGCCACAACGGCGCGCTTAATAGCCAATGAAAAAAGTACTCCTGCTGATTTTTCAACTCCCGGACATTTGTTTCCTTTATTAGCGGTTTCTGGTGGTGTGTTGGTCAGAAATGGTCACACAGAAGCTAGCGTGGATTTGTGTAAACTAGCTGGATTACCACCCGCTGCTCTGATTTGTGAAATTTTAGACAAGGATGGAACCATGTTACGCAGAGCTGGCTTACGCAATTTTGCTGACCAACATCAATTATCAATAATTAGTATTGCACTATTGCAGCGTTATAGACGGGAACGCGAAGTGATTTGTGTTTCGCAATCTACCGCATCACTTCCAACAAAATATGGTGATTTTACTATTGAGGTTTTTCGCAATAGGTTTACGGGCATAGAGCATACGCTTCTTTCTGCAAAAGCAGATTTATCAAAAACACCAATAGTTCGACTACACAGCGAGTGTTTAACGGGCGACGTATTAGGTAGTGCAAGATGCGACTGCGGTTCCCAATTAAAACTTGCGCTACGGGCTATTCAACAACATGGACATGGATATCTTATTTATGTGCGTGGACATGAAGGAAGAGGAATTGGACTAACTGCAAAAATTGCAGCCTATGCATTACAAGAAGAAGGTATGAATACCTATGAAGCTAACCAGGCGCTAGGTTATCATTCGGAACAGCGCGATTTTTCAGATGCAATTGAAATCCTGAAAAAATTACAACTCCCCACTTTCACGCTGTTGACCAATAATCCCTACAAGATTAATTTACTTCGTGAGGCGTCTTTTAATTTTGAGGTAAAATCTATTCAAACCACGCCTACTCCACAAAATCGTAAATATCTTTCAGATAAAGCATCAATCGGTGCCCACTCCATATTTCTACACCTATGATTGCAATTGTAAAATCAAACTTTAATCAAGAAGTTACTGATGCCTTACTAAAGGGATGTATTGATTGTTTAAATGAGAAATCAACCCCTTTTGAATTATTTGAGGTGCCCGGTGCAGTTGAAACAGTTGGATTCTCCAATAAATTAGTTGCAACAAAAAAATATGCTGGAGTTATTGTAATTGGTGCCGTGATAAAAGGAGATACGGATCATTATGAATATGTGTGTGATTATGTGGTGCAGGGCCATGCTGCCTTAGCTGCAAATTCTTCTATTCCTATTGTTTTTGGAATATTAACCACACAAAACGAAGACTTAGCATTGGATCGTGCGCTTCCTACTAAAATGAATAAAGGAAAAGAGTTTGCAATTACTGCAATTGAAATGATTGATCTGTATAAAAGTGTGAACTAGCGAAGGGTGGTGCGCTTACCTTTGCGCCAATTATTGTAGTATGCGCTTACGTATATTTTTATTTCTACTATTCGGATCCTACTTTTTTTCCTTCGCACAAGACAGTATACCCACTCTTTCAACTATTACGCTTACCGCACACGGTAGCGCACAACCGGTTTCTCGAACAGGCCGTTCTATCTGGATTATTCCCGGGTCACTGCTTCGACAACTTCCTGTCTATTCTGTTGACGACTTACTTCGGTTTATTCCCGGTGTTGAGGTTCAACAGCGCGGACCGCAAGGTGTTCAGGGCGATATTTTAATTCGCGGAGGTACATTTCAGCAAGTGTTAGTCTTAATTGATGGTGTTAGATACAACGATCCACTTACTGGACACTTTAATGCTTACCTGCCGATTGATCCACTAGAAATTGACCGAATAGAAATTTTAAAAGGTCCCGCATCAGCGGTATGGGGATCAGAGGCTGTGGGTGGGGTTATTCAAATTTTTACCAAAACATTTTCTTTATCACATAAGGCGCTCTTATCCAAACAAGTTTCATCATTTCAAACGGGTGCTGCTACTGGTAGCTATTCTTTTTTTCAGGCACAGGCAAGAGGGTTTATTGAGAAAAACAATACACGCTTTTCTATTTCTGGAAATACCCGCAATAGTGAAGGAGCCCCTCAACGTGGTACCAATGGTTTCTTTAACCTTCATTCACTTCAAACAGCTGTTCAACACACACTGAAACGAAATTGGATTTTTCGATTTAGGACAGCCTTAGATTGGAGAGATTTTAGTGCACAAAACTTTTACACCACTTTTTTGAGTGATACAGCAAAAGAACAAGTCAATACTTGGTGGAATCACGCACAACTGATTAAGCAAACAAAAAATGGTTTTTGGCAAACGGATGTGTCTTATAAGTACACAAGCGATAGGTATCGGTTTCGTCCTGCAGCGCTTCCCAATTTGAATAAAATGGGCCTTTCGCAGTTGCAGCTAAAGTATCAAAGTACTCGCCAATCTTCACTCGAGTATCAAACAGGTTTTCAACTTGTCCAGCGACAAATTCGGTCAAACGATAGAGGTAATCATGCTATTGAGCAATGGGCACTTTTTGGGACAGGACAATTTCAACCGAGTGCATCAATCTTTGCAAACGGCGGATTGCGTTTTATCTATGATGAACTATATGGCTTTGTGATAATTCCTCAATTAAGCGCTTCTTATGTTCGTAGTTCTCACCAATGGCGCATTGCAGCTGGTCGTTCTTTTCGTGATGCAGACTTTACAGAGCGCTACAATAATTACAATAAGAACTTAGTTACCAGCGGGCGTATCGGTAATCCTGGGTTATCACCCGAGGATGCTTGGCAGTTTGAATTAGGATATGATTTTTCTGTTTATCAAAAATTAAATTGGCATAACAGTTTGTTTTATCGCAACCACCGCGGTTTAATCGACTGGGTACAAACTCCATATTTAGAAATGCCTCGTGTTGTGAATTTGGCTCCGACGGGTACTTATGCATTGGCAAAAAACATCGAAGCTGTTAATAGTATAGGTTGGGAGTCTGATCTACAATTTCGGGATAGCATTGGTAAGGCTCGTATCTTGACGCAGCTTGGCCTACTTTGGCTTTCTAATAATGTACAATCTACCGGGGCTGGTTTTTACTTAAATAGTCACGCCCGATTTTTAATCAATGGACTTGTTGATTTCTCAATAAGACGATTGGGTTTTTCCACAGGATTTGTTTATAAAAAACGGAATCAGCAAACAGCTAATGCATTGAACGCCACCTTATCTGCTGATTATTTTTTACTGAATACACGAATACAGTTTTCATTCGGTAAAAAAGAACACGCTCTCTACTTACAAGCCGACAATCTTCTTAATAGGAAATACAGCGATTTATTGGGAGCACCTATGCCTGGGCGCTGGCTTTCCATTGGTGCCAGATTTGGACGATAGGTTGTCGCTAAAATTTATAGCCCGAAAGTTTCCTGAATTCTGGGTACATTAGCTATATCATAAAATGTATACCATGATAAGAATAAGCTTATTTGTTTTTGCTGTATCTGTATTTATTTCCTGCCAGCAGCCTGCAGAAAAATCAGCCACATCCTCTTACCTTGATTATAGCCAAACAGATTCAAAACTTAGTGGAGGTAATAAGATTATTCCCATTAACACCCCGCTTGGTGTGTTTAACGTGTGGACCAAGCGTGTAGGGAATAACCCAACCATTAAAGTATTATTACTCCACGGAGGCCCAGGCGCTACCAGTGAATATTTTGAAGCGGCGGACTCGTATTTTCCGGGTGCTAGCATTGAGTATTATTATTATGATCAACTGGGTTCTGGTAGAAGCGACAACCCTAATGATGAACGTTTATGGACGGTTGAAAGATTTGTGGACGAAGTGGAACAGGTACGTGTAGCATTAGGTTTTGATTCTTCCAATTTTGTTTTATTGGGACATTCTTGGGGAGGGATTCTTGCGATGGAGTATGCGTTAAAATATCAGAATCATCTTAAGGGGTTGATTATTTCCAATATGGTTTCTTCGATTCCTGACTACGTAAAGTATGCTAACGAAGTGTTGGGACCACAGCTACCCCCGGATATTTTAAAAACTATTCGCTCTTATGAAGAAAAGGGAGATTATACCAATCCCGCCTATTTGGGATTGATTCAAGAACATTATTATCCCGAGCACATTCTCCGTATGAAGCCTAGCGAGTGGCCTAATCCAGTTAATCGTGCTTTTAAAAATATTAATTATCCACTCTATTTAAAAATGCAAGGTCCTAGCGAGTTTGGTGTGGTGGGCGATGCATTACTCAAGAATTGGGATCGCACCAACGATCTAAACAAAATTGCTATCCCGACTTTAACAATCGGAGGTGAATTTGATACAATGGATCCAAAGGCTATGGAAAAAATGAGCACACTGGTACAGAAAGGATCTTATCTGTATTGTTCCAAAGGAAGTCATATGTCCATGTATGACGACCAGGAAACTTATTTCAATGGTGTAATTTCTTTTTTGAAAAAACTTTAATCCCGGTAATTTAATGCAGGTTTTCTGTTTCCGATTAACGGAACGTATTTGAAATCGGCGCCTCTATTTCTTTGCCACTCCTCCTTTGCTTGTGTCATCAAAGCGGAATTGGTTAGTAAATCAATTCCTGAAAAAGAAATAGTAGTAGCTGCCACAATCATTCCTTTGATACCAATATCGGTTCCGCCACAGGCAACAGCTTGCCAACTATGCGATGGTGTTCCGGGAATCCAGGTGGCTGCTCTAAAACCCACTGTTGGTACAGCCCAACTTACATCTCCTACATCGGTGGATCCTCCAGAGCGATTAGCTTCGTTCACTACTTTATACTCTTCAATTTTAGCAGCATCAGTAATAGCGGGTCGACTACCTGGTAAAAAACTCTCCTGAATTTTTTTACCAAATTCCAACTCTTGTGTTGAGTAGATTACACCACTTACTTTTTGCATATTATCATAAACCATTCTTGATAACGCATCAACAGGGAGCAATTCGTAAACGCCACCAATAATTTCGTAATCCATCTTTGTTCCTGTACCTGCTGCTGCCCCTTCGGCTGATTTAACTAACCGATCAAAAAGATCCATTAATACATCGCGACGGGGGTGACGCATATAATAATATACTTCTGCATAATCAGGAACTACATTGGGTGCTTTACCGCCACTAGTAATTATATAATGCATACGCGTATCGGAAGGCATATGTTCCCGCATCATATTGGCCATAAAGTTCATGGCTTCTACACCATCTAAGGCAGAACGGCCTCTTTCTGGAAATCCAGCCGCATGCGAAGAGATTCCATAAAAACGAAACTTAGCAGTTTTGTTAGCCAGTGACGAATAGGGATTAGCTCCGTTCTGACTATCGGGATGCCAGTGCAACACTACGTCTACACCATTAAATAAACCTTCCCGTACCATATATACTTTTCCAGATCCACCTTCTTCGGCAGGTGTTCCAAATACTTTAATGGTACCCGAGACTTTATTTTTTTCAATAAAATTTTTCAATTCAATGGCTCCTGCTACAGAGGCTACACCAAACAAGTGATGCCCACAGCCATGTCCCGCATTTCCATCTGCTTTTTCTTTTGAGGGAATGGCTTGTTGTGCTAAACCTGGTAATGCATCATACTCCGCAAGAATTCCGATAACTGGTCCTCCATTTCCATAGGTAGCTACAAATGCAGTAGGAATTCCCGCTACTCCGGCTTCTACCGTAAATCCATTTTCACGGAGGGTCTGTTGTAGTAGGGACGAACTTTTAACCTCCTTATATCCGACCTCTGCAAAATTCCAAATTTGTAAGGCGCGCTCTTTGTAATAGTCGTAGCGATCTTGAATATTCTTACGTGCTGTTTCTTTCGATACAGTATAGGAGTTTGGATTTTCTTTTTTCTTTTGGGCTGTAGTTACAAAAGCGCAACAAATGAAAACTCCACAAAAAAAAGCACTAAGCAGCAATTTGTTCATAAAACTCTCTCTTTAAATTGTATAATCTGTGTTGCATGATGTTTCCCATGCCAGGAATAGTATTGTAATACTTCCCACAATTCTATATCTCTATTTTGTTCCGGGTGAAAAAAGGTTCTAAAAAAATCTTCTTTTGCTAAGGGTTCCAATAATGCATCCCAGCGACGATGTAAAGCATGAATTAATGTTACTGAAATATTACAGGGCACGTTTTTTACATCTATGGTTTCAGCCCATACGTTCTGATCATAAGGTTTAACCGTGGGATGCTCCTCGCTCAGTGCTAACTTAAATCGTATAAAAGCATTCATATGAGAGTCGGCCAGGTGATGAATGATTTGATTCGGCGTCCATCCTCCCTCTCGGTAGGGGGTGTGTAGATGTGTGTCGTTTAAATTTTCAATGGCATAGTCCAACTGAATTGGTAATGCCTGCATCGCTTTCAAACAGTTGTTCTTTGCGGTTTCGCTGTATTCTACTAATTGAACGCGTCCAATAGGGTATTGCAAATCTGTGTTCATACTAAAATTATTTCTGACAAAGCCATGTATATAACCAATTTCCACCCACGCCGGCTAGCCCCAACATAAATGGATAGGCGAGAAACAACCAGGCTATATCAATGATGCGCAACTTTCTTGAGGTGGCTGTTTCTTTTTCAATTAGCAGGTTAATAAAATCGTACCATCCTAGTATACCCAGTTTGTTTACTATCCCATTTAAAAGAATAGCTGCTACCAAAATAATAATACCAATGAGGTAGATTTTTAGCATGATTGTAAAACTAAGTATAATTATAACTATCTTAACTAATCGACTAATTAAAAAAATTACGGATGAACCGAAAATCATTTTTAACCGATATAGGGTTGGTGGTATCTGGGTATGCCTTATTACCCACTGTGGTGTTAGCTAATAATAACGTTGTTACATCAACATTTACTTCTGAAATAATCAGAGAGGCTACTATCGATCAATTACAAAAATTATTGACAACAGGGAAAATTAGTGCAGTACAATTAACTCAACTCTATCTAGATCGAATTGCTGCCCATAATAAAAAAGGACCTGCTTTAAATGCCGTCATTGAACTTAATCCTGATGCATTAGCCATAGCCAGGCAGTGTGATGCAGAACGAAAACAAAAGAAAACCCTCGGTCCTTTACACGGAATTCCTTTTTTAATAAAAGATAATATTGATACGGGAGATAAAATGCACACCACTGCTGGTGCACTGGCTTTACAAGATAATATTGCGGCACAAGATGCTTTTTTAGTTACCAGACTTCGTGCAGCTGGTGCTGTGCTCTTAGGAAAGACTAATCTAAGTGAGTGGGCAAATTTTCGGTCTACCCGTTCGGTGAGTGGTTGGAGTAGTAGAGGAGGACAAACTAAAAATCCGTATTCTCTAGATCGTAATCCTTGCGGCTCTAGTTCGGGTTCTGGTGCTGCTGTGTCTGCTAATTTTTGCGCCGTAGCTATTGGTACTGAAACGAATGGTTCTATTCATTGTCCCTCTTCTGTGAATGGTGTAGTGGGGATAAAGCCTACCGTTGGTTTAGTAAGCCGATCTGGTATCATTCCTATTTCTAAAACACAGGATACTGCAGGCCCTATGACTAGAAGCGTTCGCGATGCTGCTATTGTTTTAACTACGATTACAGGAATTGATCCTGCTGATCCTGCATCCGTTTCTTCACCTAGTGTATCAGTTGATTATACTTCTTATTTAAATGCAGATTCACTTGCAGGTAAACGAATTGGTGTTGAAAAAAGTTTTTTAACAGGCGGACATGAGTCAGTGCTTGCACTATACAAAGATGCTGTAGCTGTATTAAAACAAAAAGGTGCCACAGTGATTGAAGTAGAATTTTTATCTGCGTTTAACCGACTGGGTATTCAAGCTACTAAAGTGTTGCAGTATGAATTTAAGGATGGCGTGAATGCTTATTTATCAAAAGCCAATAGTACTACCAAAACTCTTGCTGATGTGATTCGATATAATAAGGAACACGCCACAAAAGCCATGCCCTTCTTTCAACAAGAGATTTTAGAAGCATCTGAAGCGAAAGCGGCATTGACTGAAAAAGATTATTTGGATGCAGTGGCTCGGTATACGGAGGCAAGAAAGTTTTATGCAGAATATTTTGCTTTGCAACAACTCGATGCTATTTGTGGTCCTTCCAATGGTGCGGCCTGGTGTACTGATCTAATCAATGGTGATCGGTTTTCTGGATATGGAATGTATGGTCCTGCAGCTATTTGTGGTAATCCTTCTGTGAATGTTCCTATGGGTTTTGTTCATGGAATGCCCGTTGGGCTTGCCTTTTTAGGAACTGCATTTCAAGAGGGGCCCCTCATTGGAGTAGCCTATGCATATGAACAAGCCACTAAACATCGTAGAGAGCCGCAGTTTGCACAGACCGTTTCTTAGGGTAATTACATTTGCGCCATGAATCTTCAACCCACACATCTTAGTAATGAAAAGGTTTCATTACGACCACTGGCATCTATTGATTTTGATTCACTTTATGCTGTGGCTAACGATCCATTGATTTGGGAACAACATCCTAATCCAGATCGTTATAAATATGAGGTGTTTCAAAATTATTTTAAAGGAGCATTAGAATCCGGTGGTGCTTTTATTATTTTGAACGAACATAATCAAGTGATTGGCTCTACCCGTTTTTATGATTTTAAACCGGAACTTAACGAAGTTAAAATCGGGTATACTTTTTTTGCAAGAACCTGCTGGGGACAATCTTATAATCGTAGCACCAAGTTATTAATGCTCTCCTATGCATTTGATCATGTACACCGTGTAATATTTCATGTAGGTGCTAATAATATTCGCTCACAAAAAGCGATGGAAAAGCTTGGTGCAATTAAAGAAGGTGAAGAGGAAGTTGCCTATTATGGGGAAGCTACACGATTGAATTTTGTATACTTAATTAAATCATCTTTTAAGAGTTGATACTTCTACACGTGTTGGTGTTTCAACTCCCGCTACAATTCCTTTAGAGCTTAGCGCAATTGCTTTTATAATTTGATTCATATTCTTAAGATCAAGCGTACTTACTTCATCGCTGGCTTTATGATAATTAGGTTCATTATCCATTTTTGAAGTGGAGATGGTATGTGCAGGTACACCTAATCTGGCTAAAGTAGCATTATCAGAACGATAAAATAGTTGTTGGGTGGGATAGGGGTCGGGATAGAATGTAAAATTTGTACCCGTTAAGTTCTTTTGTAAAAGTTCTCCCATATTGGTTTTTTCAAAACCCGTAATAAATGCTGAATTCTTGCCCCATTTACTTTCAGTTCCTATCATTTCAATATTAAACATGGCTACTACTTGTGCAGGATCAAATTGTTTTGAAAAGTAGGTAGCACCAAATCCACCCATTTCTTCTGCATTAAACGCTGCAAAAATTATTGTCCTTTCATTATTATTTAACTTCTTGAAATATTTTGCCAGCATAATCATAGCCGTTACTCCTGCTGCATCATCGTTAGCACCATTATAAATACTGTCATTATCTTTCATGTTGCGACTACTAATTCCCAGATGATCAAAATGTCCGGAAAATATTACGTATTCGTTTGGTTTTGATTTGCCAGGAAGAATGCCCACTACGTTGGAAAGCAATACCTTTTCACCTTCTTGTGAAAGATCAAAGCTGTAGCTGGTGCGCTTGTTAGCATTGATTTTTTTTAACATCTGGAATGTTTGTAAATAACTTTCCTGCTCATTCCATTTTTTCAAACCAATTTTTTGAAACTCATCAGCAATAAAGGCAGCTGCTTTTTCATTGCCAGGGGTAAAAGCTCTCCGGCCTTCCATATTATCAGCAGCCAAAGCAGTTTCTATTCGGGTTGTTTCTTTTAAGCTGATTGCTTTTAGTCCTTTTTGAGAGAAGGTAACTGTACTAATAAAAAAGAGGGGCAATAGAAAAAACGGCTTCATTGAATTAATTATTTAAGTGAAGATAGGTGTCAAATTATTTCAGTGTTGTTCCTCACTGCACAATTCTCTTCGGTGCAATTGGAATTTTTATAACAGAAGGATAGGTTTTTGAATGATGAACAGTATTCTGTACAGTCGCCGCTTTTGATTCATTATAGTTAGGTCCGCCTGTGTTAAGGTTTCGTTCAAAGCGAGGGAAGTTACTACTGGAAATCTCAATGCGTATACGATGACCGGGAGCAAAGTAGTTGCTGGTTACCATTGGACTCATATTTACTTTGTAAACTTTTCCTTTCTCCAGCCATACTTCTTTATCATATCCTTCTCGGTAACGCAGTCGTTGAATAGTCTCGTCAAGGTTATAGGCTTTGCCATCTGGATGAACATCAATTAGTTTTAATGTAATATCAGTATCTGCACCAGTAGATGAAACATAAAGTGTGGACTCAATAAATCCAGTCACCTCCATTCCCTCAGTTAATGGCTCAGAGGTGTAGACCAATACGTCTTCACGTAATTCTACTTGCGACTGATCATAAGATCCGCCTTGTATAGCGTTACCTGTGCAACAAACATTTCCTCCAACCGAGGGAACTGGATTCATGGGGTTATAAGTGAATGTATCGGTGGCTTCTTTTATTGGTGATTTAGTTGGAGCAGTAGTGGTAAGTATTCCATCACCATTTCTTGTATTAGCATGACCATCACTTGCTAACCACATATTTTGTATGCGTGTTCCAGGAACAGGAAAGCTATCAGCAGTTTGCCATTTGTTCGCTCCCATGGTATAATAACGAACACGTGGATTTTGTTGCTTGAAATTGTTCGTCTCACCTTTTAAATGTAGATCGAACCAAGACCAGGTAAGATCATTATAATTTAATCTCGCATCCCCCACACTCAAGTCTCCAACCTTCGTGTCCTCAGTGGCACGCTTAAAGGAACAGTGTAAAACAGGTGCGATAACCAAGTATTGATTATCTGCAATCTTTCTGTCTTTGGCTGAATTGCGAACATGATTAAACAATTCAATATTAGGACCTGACGAAACATCAAACCAAGACACGAACCAGTAGCCCGGGACTTCAATCGGCATCGTTTCATGCCATAGTCCTCCAGCGTACCAAGCGGGGTCATTGGGTTTGCGCGTGATCATTTTATCATATACACCTACTTGGCCGTCTACATTCTTTATGATATCGCTAACCGGTAAGTGATTAAATGCTTTTGCCCAATCAACACGAGGCATTTCTGTAGCCATATCATAAAAACGAGAAATGCGAACCAGGTCTTGTTGTGTGATATCCTTTGAAAGTGTAGGTCTGAACTTGTCATTCTGTGTGCCATATAGCCAAGAGGTGAACAACATTTGTTGCGCACCGCCCCGGTACCAGTTGCCTTGCTCCTGAAAGCGACCCACTTTACCAACTCCTGCACCATATCCTTGTGCTACAATAGCACCAAGTGCTGGATGCTTTTGTGCAGCTACCGCCATTTGCCACTCTGCTGTGGATGAACAACCAATCAATCCAATTTTCCCATTTGACCAAGGTTGAGCCGCAAACCAAGTAAAAGCATCATCTCCATCTGTTACCGGCGTACCTAATATATCCCATTCACCTTCTGAAAAAAATCGACCTCGTTCGTTCTGTACAGCAAATGCATAACCACGACTTACGGCTTCGTAGGCTTCCTCAAAACTGCGTGCAGTCATTTTCCCATCTACCCAGCTATTGAAATTATAAGGGGTTTTTGAAAGTATCAGTGGATGTTTGCCACCTCCTTTGGGTCGGTAAATATCTGTAGCTAGCCTTACGCCATCTCGCATTTGGATCATCACTTTCTGTTCTATCACAGCTATTTCGGCTAGCTTATAATAAATAGGGAGTGTGTCTTGGGCTTGAGAAATAAAGCCAAGCAATAATAGCAAGGGCAGGAGGATGCGACGTTTCATTTATTCTATTTAAGATTATTAAGTTAATGAACTAAATCAAAGGAAACGTATTCTTAGTTACTTTTTCAATCGACTTCCCCTTTGCTAACTCATCAATAATTTTATGCCTCTAATTGTTCAATCGTTCTTTTTGCAGCTTCTAGTCTGGCTCGTTTATTATTTTCAATAAGCTTATTAACTGCCCAATGTTCAAGCTTGTGATGGAATGGAATAATTATTGCGGCAATACCTACCAGACTAATCAACATCAATAGTGGCGAATGATGAGTAATTTTTTCTAAAAAGGGGTGAATTAATAAATTAATAAATTCAAATACAATTAATAAAGACACTACACTTAAAAACTTTATGACGTTAGTATTTGTGATGTGTCTTCTACTAAATAAAATAAATATCATAAAAAAGGAGATGATACCCAGCGCAATGAATGTGTATTCTAAATTTTGTTTGCGTTCGTCCTCTTCTTTTTCTTCCTCCATTTTCAATTCAGCAATTCTTGCTTCTTCCTCAACAGCCATTAATTGTGCTTGTTGAAGCGTTCTAACATTAAATAAACTATCCGTGGCCGCTCTGTAAATTTCTGAATATTTAAAAGCGCTATCAATATTGGTATCTCTATAAATATTCAAAAGCAATTTAGCCGGGTCTACATTCAATGTATAAAAAGCAGTATTCGTAACACTGGTGATTGCTTTTGTTGCATAGAGTTTAGCGGAGTCTTTTTGATTGGCGTTATAATAGAACTGTGCTATAGCATTATAGGCGGTGCTGGCAAATTTTGGTGAGCCAATTCTTTTGGCTTCTTCTAAAGCTAAGTTCCAATAATTTAATGCAAGACTGGTGTTTTTCATCGCGGCGTGAATACTACCAAATTGTAAATAGGTTGAAGTAAGCCAGTAGGTAATTCCCGATTTAACAGCTAATTCATACGCTTTTTGGGTATATATAAGAGCCGAGTCTATTTTGCCCATAGCTAAATAGATAGTTCCCATATCATTCACCGCGCATACGTAAATAATATCTGTATCATATTTTGTTCCTGCTTCAATTGCATCTTTATTGTAAGCAACAGCTTTTTCAAAGTCCCCCATGGTTAAATAGGTTAAAGCCAACATTGCTTTCGCAAAGGTTTTTAGTCGATCATTTTTCGACTCTTCAGCCGCTTGATTTGCTTTAATGCCAAACTCTAAACTCTTTATTTTATTACCAAAGGCGATATAATCGTAGCAAAGACAACAGTAGCCTAACACTTGACATACTAGGTCATTATTTTTTTGCCCGAGACGAAGTATAATTTCTGAATTGTGCATATCCTCCACCGGATTAGTTTCAGAAATCGTTAATGCACTCATTGCCAAGTAATACCGTGCACTATCATTTTTTTCGGCTGTAATTTTTGGTAAAAGCGAATCAATATTCGGGGGCTTTTGTGAAAAATCAACTTTGGCGCTTTGTGCCTCAGCAAATGAAAAAACACCCAAAAAAATGAGTGAAAAAATGGCTTTTTTCATCTTAATAAATTTGATTGAATGTAAACTTATTTTTTCTTTTATTTACTGAAATTTATTAACCTTTATAGGGTTATATATTAAATGTAAAAATCTATAAAATGAAAACACTCTTCTTAAATTTCATGATAGCCGCTACATTAATTGCATGTACTTCTACGGCTCCTCAATTTGACTTAGCAGCTGCCAAAAAAGAAATTGAAACGGCTAACCGTGCTCTTTCGGATTATATGGCAAAAGGGGATTCTGTAGCACTTGCCTCAGCTTATAGTACGGACGGCGCTTTGATGTTAAATAACATGCCCGCAGTTAAAGGGAAAGAAAACTTAACTACGTTATGGGGTAGTTTTATAAATGCCGGAATGGGTGGTCTAGAACTCACTACAATTGAAGTTTGGGGCGACGAAAATTATATCACTGAAGAAGGGCTTATTGTAATTAAAGCAAAAGACGGTACCCAATTAGACAGGGGGAAATATTTAGTGTTATGGAAAAAGGAAAATGGCAAATGGAAGCTTCATAGAGATATATCTAATTCCGATCTTCCTGTGGTAACCCCATAAATAACGAGTAAATAATGGAAGTCCATCATCCGCATCATCCCACTCATAAAAAAAAGTGGTCTGAATATATCATTGAGTTTTTGATGTTGTTTGCCGCGGTTACACTTGGTTTTTTTGCTGAAAATCAGCGCGAACACTATGTAGAGGGGCATCGCGAAATTCAGTTTATGGAAAGTCTTATGGACGACCTGGCAAAGGATAAAATTGAAGTAAATTCTGCAAGAGAGTACACCACCACTCAGATTAGTAATCTCGATACGGCTATTAGTTTATTATCAAAAAATAACTGGACATCAGAGAATATTAAAATATTTTATCGAGTAAGTTTAAAAACTGGAGGTAACAGACCCATGACATTTATCGATAAAACTTCTTCCCAGTTAAAATCGGGTGGAATGCGTTTAATTAGAGATAAAGAGGTGAGTAGACTCATTACTGAATATTGGCAATTGATTGCACAGTTAAATGAGTTTGAAAGCCAAACAATATTCATGTATAAGGCTAATATTAAGAATATGGCTTATAAAATTATTGATGGCACAAAGTACATCGATGTAAAAAATAAGATTATTGGTGATGATGCTCAACTAATCACGAGTGACCGAACTTTTCTAGCCGAATACAATAATCGATTAATAAATTTGAGATTTGATCTTAATAAATTTTTAATTGAATTTGCATATACGCGCCTTGATAAAAAAATCAATGAATTACAGACTGAAATAGCAATAAAGTATAATCTAGGATATAAAAGAAATTAATTTGCACTCATAAATTAGAAAATGCGACTGTTGATTATCATATTGTTTTTCATTTTTAATTACTGTTTTGGGCAGCAAAAAAGTTCATTACCTCACAAATATGTTTTTAAATCATTTGTTATCTCTTCGCAACCAAAAAAGCCAATTCCAGTTATTAGGCCTGATTTCATTAGTTTAAAGCAAGGGTACATCTGTAAGCAAGAGTGGAAGTTTGAAAAGAAAACTAGAGTACCACTTAGGCTCAGAATAGGCTCACTTGAATATGTGAATAAATTGGAAGGGAAATAAATTATCAATAACTATTTCTGGTTAATTCTCAGAATCGAACCCTCAGCTTTAATCTGCTGATTACTAGTGCTTATACTTCGGCTACAATAAAAATCTCGCTACAATCTATATAAGAGTAAATGAGTTTAGCTTTTCCATTTTAATTCTTTGCGAAGAAAGCTAATTAGCTCCTTGGCAATCTCTGTGTGCTCTTCCAAGCTTGGATGGTTATCGCAGCCAGCAATATATTGTTTCTTGAAACTATAGCTTATGATATTTTTTTCACCCTCAGCTGCAAGTGATTGATAGATTGATAGTATAGATCTATCTAAGAAATTTTTTAAAGTATTATCTGCCATGGGACTATTTAGTAGTGCAATAGTTGCTTTCGGATATAAGCTTCTTATTTTTTTAATGAACAATATATAGGCTTTGCAGAATGTAGTGATGTCTTGAAGGCCATCATTTTGCCCCAACTCAGCAATAACTAAATCGGGCTGGTACTTGTTGAAATCCCAGGGGATACTATCCTTGTTGACATTAATTTTATCAAACACCGTGGGCATTACATATGGTTTATTGCAGCAACTTTTAAATAAGCCGATACCCGATTCGGCTGTGAGGTGCCACTGTGCTTTAAAGGCTCTTGCTGTGAGAGCACCATAGGAATTCCAGGCATTATGCTGATCATACCATTGGCCTGTTTTGCAAGGTATCGCTGTCATATCGCTGCCCATGCCACAGGTAATTGAATTACCAACGACTTCTATTTTTTTGACAGGAGCTTTTCGTAAGGGGGCTAGCCCTTTGCAAAGCACTCCATTGAATTGGATATAACCAATACCACTTTCGGTGTCTTTGCAAATAGTAACATGGTGTACACCTGGTTTAAGATTTTCAGCAAGGGTGATCCTTGACCTTTTCCCATTCAATTTTAATCTACGTGCAGGCTGACCATCAATTACTACACTAATATAGTTCTGGTAATTTCCCCAACGCTGCTCATCTGTTATATCAAGTTTACATGCGCTCCCTTTAAAATTAAACTCTACATAAGAACCGGACGCCCATACTCTAGGGTAATTTACGGACGAATAGTCTGCTCTTCCAACAAGGCGAATACGTGAATTTGAAAGTGTAAAGTAATTCAGCATGGGTTTTTCCAAAATTGGTTCAATCAGTGGCTGCCAAAGCTCGTATCCTTTTTTATTCATGTGAAGGCTATCAGAGAGAAATATCGAGGCATTAATCTCTCCGGAATTACTGATCATAGAAGAGTAAATATCTATAAATTTTGTGTGAGCTTGATCAGCAATAAATGCTTTAATTTTTGCATTTCCCTCTTGCATTGTTGGAAGATATTTTCTTCTGCTCGGGCTGGGTTTCATAGAGAGATATACAATAGGGACCTTGGGTAGTCGACTGCGAATAAGAGAGTGTAAACGTTGGAATCTGAAAAGAATCGAGTCAGCATTAATAGTGGCTCCTCCAGTAAGATCATTCTCTCCGCAATAAATCAAAATTTGTTTGGGATTGTAGCGAAAAATTATATCCTCCGCATACAGAATTAAGTGAGGCAACGAGGATCCCCCAAATGCTCTATTGAGTAATGTGTGAGATGGAAAATAATCTTGTACGTCTTTCCAGTTAGTAAAGGAGGAGCTTCCAATAAATAGTATGGGCTCTTTCGGAGGTGCTTGTAATGAATCCACTTTTTTAAAGTAATTCACTTCATTTATAAATGGCTGTGTAAATGCAAGAAAACTGAAATGGATTAAAAGTGTAGCGAGCATTAATATTTTTATTCGCATAAAATAATTTTAAATGAATACTCTATTTTCATTGGTGTAATTCTCTCTTAACTGCTTTGGTGTGCAACCTTTTTTCTTTTTAAATAAGCGGTTAAAGTTGGAGATATTATTAAATCCGCAATTGTAGGCAATTTCAGAAATAGGTTGATTTGTATCGATCAATAAACGCGAGGCATGTGCTAATCGAATATCAAGAAGACTATCTATAAATCCTATTCCTGTTTGTGTTTTCATAAATCGACTAAAGGATACTTCGGTCATATTGGCAATTTTAGAAACATCAGATAGATCAATTGACTTATCAAAATTTTGCCGCATATACTCCATAACTTTTTCGATTCGTCGGCTCTTATATGTGGGTTGTACGTTGCTAAAATTTGCCTCCGATAATAGCTGTAGATTACGGGAAGTTGATAGGTCGTGAAATATAGACATCAATTCCAGTACTGAGTCAAATCCTTGTTTACTTCTTAATTTTTTTAATCGGCTAATTACTTGTTGTGTGGTAGTTGGAGAGAATAAGATTCCTCGGCTAGATTTTTCGAACATTTCACGAATAAAATGAAGCTGATTTCTTTTCAGCATTTTTTCTTCGAATAAATCTTTGTGGAACTGAATAGTGATTTCTTGGATTTTCCGGCTTTTGCAATTATGAGTTCTCCATACGTGTGGTAGGTTGGCGCCTACTAGTACTAGCTCCACCTCATCGATTTCTCCCACGTGGTCACCCACCATGCGTTTGGCGCCTTTCGCATTGATGATGAGGTTTAGCTCCATCTCTTCATGATAATGAAGAGGAAAATCAAATTCTGTTTTAGTGCGTTCAAAAATAGTGAAGCAGTCACTGGCGGTTAAGGGGGTGATCTCTTTGAGAATATTTTCGTGCATAAAGCAGTTAAAATAGTATTAATATAAATCAGCTTAGGTGAACAATCACTATCCTTGAATTTATGCCACTGTCATGGAGGAAAGTTTGCTCTTTTTTTAGCAATTCAATCCTTCGGCATAATAAAATACAAAAAAAGGATAAAATAGTACTATTTTAATGTTGAAAGCTCAAGTTATTTTTGGTTAAACAACTGCCTGCCCAATGAGAAAAAAGATCCACTTCTTAGTAGTGGTATTATCCTTGTTTAATACCATTGTCGTTGCCCAGCTACGTTCTATTTCCGGTGTTGTAAGTGATGAAAATGGTAAAGCACTAGTGGGGGCTACTATTCAAGCCAAGGGTGCTACGGCATCTGCTGTTTCTGGTGTTGCAGGAAAGTTTGCCATTCAAGTTCCCGGCAATGTAAAATCATTAGTTGTTTCCTACGTAGGTATGGAGGCCGCTGAAGTGATCTTGGGGAAAAATACCTCTATTAATATTTCGCTCCAATCTACTGTTTCTACCCTTTCTGACGTGGTAGTAATTGGGTATGGTGCTGTTCGTAAAACGGATGTAACAGGTTCTATTCAGCGATTGGGACGTGAAGACCTTATTCGTGAAGGGCCCACTAACATTTTACAGGCAATGCAGGGAAAAATTGCCGGGGTTAATGTCACTCAAAACGACGGTGCTCCCGGAGCAGGAATCAGCATTCGTATCAGAGGATCCAATTCTTTCTTGGGGGGCACTGAACCACTATATGTTATTGATGGAGTTCCCTTCAATAATAGTCATAGCGGAGCTACACCGGGAAGTATTGGGGGTGATGAAAAACAAACTATTAATGCGATGGCTTTCATTAACCCTGCCGATGTAGAATCTATCGATATCTTGAAAGACGCATCCGCAACGGCTATTTATGGCTCTCGCGGTGCTAATGGAGTAGTGCTAATTACCACTAAAAAAGGCCGTGCTGGAAAGGATAAGGTTGAATTAAATATAAATGTTGGCTTATCTGAAATCTCTAAAAAGTTAAGAGTACTCTCACCATTTGAATATGCAGAATATCAAAATCTATCTTATAAGAATGCAAACTTCTATGATGGAACAAACTATACGACTCCTTATAGTGAGCAAGAGTTAGATACACTTTGGACATCAACCACAAATTGGCAGGACGCAATTTTTCGTAGAGCTCTTTCTCAGCAGTACACAGTAAATGTATCTGGTGGCTCTGAATCAGGCAGCCATAGTTTATCACTAAATTATATTAACCAAGACGGAGCCATCATTAATTCTGATTTTCGTAAAATGGGGTTGAGTTTCAATCTCAACAGGAATATTGGAAAGTTTCTTCGCATGGGAACTAGTACCTCTATTTCTAATTCTATAATGAATGGAGTTAAGACTGGTACGGATAAGTCTGATGCTGCTAGCGCTGGTGTAATTAGGGCGGCGTTAACCTTCCCCTCAACTATACAAAGGGAGGAAGAATTTGATGGAACTGGTGAGGGTTTTTTCATTACCAATCCCCTCATTTATTCTCGTGATGTTTTGAATAGGGTGACTGGAGTAAATATCTTTTCCTCTAATTATGCAGAGATCAGCTTCTTACGAAATTTTAAGTTCAGGCAAAACCTTGGATTTAATTATGGTTCTAATACTCGCGATCAATACTATCCTCGAACAGTTTATGAAGGATTTAGTGTAAAGGGTAGTGCTCTTAAAGCTGATAACCTGTGGACAAGTCTCGTTTCTGAAAGCATACTTTCTTTTCAGCAAAAATTTGGGAAGCATAGTGTTTCGGTTACTACAGGTTCTACTTTTGAACGTACCAACGGTGGCTCCGTGAGAGCGGAGGCAAAAACATTCCCCAACGATCTACTGGCAAATGAAAATATGCAATCTGCCGAGCAAGTATTACCAGTAGTTACCAATCGTTATCAGTCTACGCTAATTTCTTTTTTGGCTCGTGCAACATACAGTTTTGGGGACCGTTATTTGTTATCACTCGCCTACCGTCAGGATGGTTCAAGTAAATTTGGTAAAGACAATAAGTGGGCCGGTTTTCCTTCAGCAGGTTTAGCTTGGAAAATACACCAGGAGTCATTTCTGAAAAAGTCAACTACCATAAGTAATTTAATTCTTCGCTTGAGCTATGGAAAGACGGGTAATCAGGGGATTGGCTCTTATGCTTCTTTATCTAAGTTGGCGGTTTATAATTATCCCTTTAATGGAGTCGTTCAAACAGGATTAGCCGATGATATCTTTGCTGGTCCAGCAAATGCCTCCTTGCGTTGGGAAACAACAGACGCTATCAATGCGGGCTTAGATCTAGGTTTGTGGAAAGGGAAGTTGAATCTGCGTGTCGATGTATATCAGAAAAGAACAAATGACTTATTGCAGTTCATTACTACACCTGCTTCGACAGGGTTTCAGCGGCAGTTAAGAAACTCTGGTTCAGTAGAGAATAAAGGATTAGAGATTACCCTAGAAGGTGCCGTGGTAAAAAATACTGATTTTCAATGGAGATCACAGTTTAATATTTCTTTTAACAGAAATAAAATTCTCAGTTTGGGAGGTTCGGTGAAAGAGCAGTTTGCCAATAATATTTCTACCCGTGATGCACCTTTTATCCAAGCTGCAGGGTACCCGATAGGGGCTTTATATGGCTATGTTGAGGCTGGTTTTTATGATAACGAGGCCGAGGTAAGAAATGATCTTGTGTATACAAATCAGCCTTACAATATAATTCGCCGTATGGTAGGAGAGATCAAATATAGAAATCTGGATAACGATCCTACTTCAATCTCAATATCTGATAGAACATTTATTGGCGATGTAAATCCTGACTTCATCTTCGGTTTCACCAATAATTTTACTTATAAAAAATTTGATGTAAGCGTATTGATTAATGGTGTTTATGGAAATGATATAGTTAACATGAATACGATGTTCAATGCAAATTTGGGCGGCGGTAAGAATGTACTCAAGGAAGTTTTTGATGGAGCATGGGCTCCAGGAAAAGATAATAGTCAAGCAACAAGTCCCAAGGCAATTCGTCAATTCTGGCGCACATTACTTTTTTCCGATCGATTCATTGAGGACGGAAGTTTCATGCGATTAAAAAATGTAACAATTGGCTACACATTGCCTAATGGTTTGATAAAGGGAATTAGCTCTATAAGGCTGGCATTAAGTGGTAATAACCTGTATACGCTTACTAACTATTCCGGGTATGATCCTGAAATTAACAGCTATGGTGATAATCCTGCATTATTTGGAGTAGACCTTGGAGGATATCCCAATAATAAAAGCTATAATTTTTCAATTCGTTGCAACTTCTAAACTTAAAAGTAAAAATGTTGAATATGTCAAGATCTTTTAATCATATAATGTCTTTATTGCTTTTAATCTTGGTTGGATTAGGATCCTGTACCAAGCAGTTAGAGGAAAAAACATACTCTTTTCTTTCCCCCGAGTCATTTTACAAAAACGAATCAGACGCCAAGACGGCCATTGCAGGAGTTTATAATGCTCTTTACTCATGGGATATGTATTTACAGCCCATGTGGAATATCTCCATTCTTGATGATGATCATGTTTCAGGAGTAGATTGGTTTTTGGGTACTACAGGAGCAGGAAATCCTCAAGGATATTGGGGGGTCAATGGACCATGGGTAGGTTGCTATACCATAGTAGCAAGGGCTAATACAGTTTTAGAGAACGTAGAAAAGATTAATGCAAATATTGATCCCGACGTCAAAAATAGAATTTTAGGCGAAGCCTATTTTTTAAGAGGCTGGGCCTATTTTCATTTAGTCCAACTGTATGGAGGTGTGCCCATTCGCCTCAAATCTTTAACCACTGATCCAAACGCTAATGTCCCTCGTGCTTCTGTTAAAGAGACCTATCAAGTGATAATCGATGACTTGAAAAAAGCTGAAACGATGTTATTCCCTGCGGGACATAGCAAAGCAGGAGAGCCTGGACATGCCACTCGAGGATTAGCTAAATCTTTATTGGCAAAAGTTTACCTCACTATGGCCTCTGGTTCTTTAGCTAACGCGAATGTAATTGTTCGTGGAGGAACAGATAACGGCTATTATACTTATCCAAAACAAGTAGTGGCAGGCTTGGATGGCGTGGATTCTCGCTTCTATTTTCAAGCTGCTGCCGACAAAGCGATGGAGGTAATGACAAGTGGGGAATATAGTCTCTTTACCAACTGGAAGGATATTTGGAGCAAGGCTGGCCGCAACAAACAAGAGAATATGTGGCAATTGCAATCTGTGGCGGGTACAGCATTCGTGAATCAATTGAGTATTTATTTTTCGGCACTTTCTACATTTGGAAGAGGGGCGGTATGGTTTACCAATAATCATTATATGGATTATGAGGACCCCGATAAGCGTGTATTGGATGGAGTAGCACATAATTATAGTACAAATACGGGTACTCGATATTATTATCCATCTTGGCAAGCTGCTTTGTATCAAAATGTAGGTGGACTTACCTATAATAATAATGGTACTACCGATAATAGGGCTTACACAATTAAATATGCCGATGTGAATGACCCTTTGGTTGCCAACAGTGATGCCTTTTTCCCATTGATGCGGTATGCTGAGCTTCCTTTGATTTTTGCAGAGGCTGCCAATGAAGTCAATAATGGTCCTAATGCTGAGGCCTATGCGCAACTAAATGTGATTCGAACAAGGGCAGCTGCAAGTGCAGCCCCTGCTGGTATGAACCAGGAACAGTTTCGTAGTTATGTGTTGGCTGAAAGAGCAAGAGAATTTGTGTTAGAAGGGGTGCGCCGATATGATTTGTTACGTTGGGGAATCTACCTTCAAGTGATGAATAAAATTTCTGCTGGTCAAAATAATATTTCTAAGGTAAGAAGCTTGAGAAATTTATTACTTCCCATTCCTCTAACCGAATTAAATTCAAATCAAGCAATTACTGGAAATAATCCCGGCTGGTAAACTATAAACAACTAAAATCTGTATATGAAAAATCTCTTTGTTAAGTTAATTCTAGTCTTGAGCCTATTTGGCTTGGCAGGAATTACGTCTTGCAAAAAGGAAAAAGTTGAAGATAAAAGACCTCCGAAGCTTACGGGAGTCACCGATTTAAATAATAGGGCTATTTCCTTAACAACGGCTAATTATGGAGATTGGGTCATAATTAAAGGAGAGCATTTAGCCACCACGTTTCAAGTTGATTTTAACTCAGTACAGGCTTCCGACTCTTTGATTTATGCCGATGATACTACTGTAACTGTAAAAATCCCCTCCGTTCTTCCTGATCCAGCAAATAATCCAATTACGGTAACCACTAAGTATGGATCTGCCACATTGAACTTTAGAATATTGCAGCCAGCGCCAGTAATTAATTCTTTTGATCCGTTAGCTGGGCCATCGGGACAAACAATTACTATATCAGGAAATTACTTTGGCGGCGTAACAAGTGTAATGATTGGTAATACAGCTGCTAGTATTATTTCAAGTACAAAAGATGAAATTAAAATTAGTGTACCAACAGGGGTGACTTGGGGATATATAACCGTGACCACTGCAAGTGGTTCAGTGGTTTCCTCTATGGCCTACGGTTTTAGATATGCTGTTTATGAAGATGCTTTAACCTCTGGATGGAGTAATACTTCTTTCAGTGCAACAGCTACATTAAATAATACATCTCCTGTTCGTCGAGGAACTAGTTCGATAAAGAACACTTGTACTGCAACTTTTGGTGCATTACGAGTGAGTAAAGCTGCACCCTCAGTTAATATCGTTGGTTATAATGCAATGAAATTTTCTATTTATGTACCTGCAGCTTCAGTAGGTAAAAGGGTTAGGGTTTCTGTCAACGGGCAAAGTTCATCAGGTTTTACGATCACATTTGCGAAAGAAGGTTGGATTGATTATCAAATTCCGCTTATTAATCTAGGCAATCCCACTACTTTAAGCTCTATTACTTTTCAGGAGTTTAGTGGATTACGTCAAGAATTTTTTGTAGATGATATCGGATTGTTTTAATTATTATGGTTTGGAATAATTTTTGGTTTAGGTTTTTAAATAATAGCAGGATCAGTATTTTACTGGTCCTGCTATTTTTAGTAGCGCCCGTAAGTGTGTTTGCGCAGATAATGGTTGATGCAAGCGCAACACCGCTCACAAAAAAGGCCTATGCTTCTTTATTTGAGATTCAAAAACGCGGAGTAGTTTTTGGTCACCAAGACGACCTAGCTTATGGTGTGGGATGGAAGTATATCGATGGGAATAGTGATATTAAATTAATTACCGGAGAATATCCTGGTATTTACGGATGGGATATCGCACACATAGAAAAAAAATCTACTACTAATATTGATAAAGTTCCATTTGATAAGATAAAGCGATATATAGTTGAAGGATTTGATCGAGGAGGTTTAATCACTATAAGTTGGCATGCGCCAAATCCCCTTACCGGAGGGGATGCTTGGGATACAACCCATGGAACTGTGGCATCAATTTTACCAAACGGGCAAAAGCATCAACAGTATATCCAATGGCTTGATCGCGTTACCGCATTTTTGCAAGCGCTAAAAACAAAAGAAGGGATTCAGATTCCAATTTTGTTTCGCCCCTTTCATGAACTTACAGGGAATTGGTTCTGGTGGTGTAAGAATAGTTGTTCACCTGATGAATTCAAGCAGTTATGGAGGTTTACTGTTTCTTATTTGCGTGATAAAAGACAACTACATCACTTGATTTATGTATATAATACAGCTGACTTTGGTTCTTCAACGGAGTTTTTAGAACGCTATCCAGGCGATGAATGGGTAGATGTATTAAGCTTTGATAGATATCAGTTTGAAGGTAAAAATGGAACTGCTCTGTTTAATGAGGTCATGACCAATCAGCTAACAATTTTAAATCAAGTTGCCATTCAAAAAAACAAACCGGTAGCGCTAGCTGAAACTGGCTATGAGGCAATTCCTGATCCTACTTGGTGGACAACTACGCTGTATCCATTGCTCAAAAAATATCCTCTTGCTTTTGTTTTAGTTTGGCGTAATCATGGTTTTATGCCTTCCACCGGTAAGATGCATCATTATGCACCCTATCCGGGACACTTATCAGAAGCTGATTTCAAAAAGTTTCATTCCTTTCCAGAAATATTTTTTGAAACAAAAATTCGGGAATTAAAAATATATGAGTAATCATGAGACTCCATTGGATTGATATCTTAATTCTTGTTCTCTACTTGTTAACTATGGTCTTTATTGGGGTCTATATGCGTAAACGTGCTAGTTTGAATAAAGAAAGTTATTTGATGGGAGGTAAAAAAATGCCTTGGTACATGTTAGGTCTAAGTGATGCCAGTGATATGTTTGATATCAGTGGTACTATGTGGATGGTAGCACTTTGTTTTGTTTATGGATTGAAAAGTATATGGATCCCTTGGCTATGGCCAGTTTTTAACCAGGTGTTCATGATGATGTTTTTATCGAAATGGTTACGCCGTTCAAATGCTAACACGGGTGCCGAGTGGCTAGGTACTCGTTTTGGCACAGAGGGGAAAGCCATTCGAAAATCACACGCGGTGGTAGTGGTTTTTGCTTTGATTGGATGTTTTGGATTTTTAGCATACGGGTTTATTGGGCTTGGAAAATTCATAGAAATTTTTGTGCCCTGGTCTACGATATCTCCATACTTGCCTTTTGATTTGTCAGCAGAGTATGTTTCTCATTTCTATGGAATTATATTTACGCTATTTGCTATGTTTTATTCTATTATTGGAGGATTACATAGTATTGTTCTTGGCGACTTTGTTAAGTATATGATCATGACGGTTGCTTGTGTAGCCATAGCTGTAATTGCGATGATGGAGCTGCACAGCAAAGGCAACACGGTGCTTTCAGTGCCGGATGGCTGGCTGGATCCATTTTTTGGTGCTTATCTAAATCTAGACTGGTCGCGGTTGGTACCTGCCGCCAACGAAAAAATTAAAAATGATGGATTTGAGCTATTTGGTATCTTCTTTATGATGATGCTATTCAAAGGTGTCTTTGCAAGTTTAGCCGGCCCTGCTCCTAATTACGATATGCAAAAAGTATTATCGACTAGGTCACCTAAAGAAGCTAGTAAGATGACTGGATTTGTTTCAATCGTTTTACTTCCCGTTCGTTATTCCATGGTGATTGGTTTAACAGTTCTTGCATTATTATATTTTCCTCAATTGCAGTTGGAAGGAGCCAATGGTGTTGACTTTGAAAGAATTTTACCTGCTTCCATCAATTCTTTTTTACCGGTAGGTATTCTAGGCTTGGTGCTAACTGGATTATTAGGAGCTTTTATGGGTACCTTCTCTGGTACTCTAAATGCCGCACAGGCTTATATTATCAATGATGTTTACCTGAAGTATATTAATCCTGTTGCAACTAATAGAACTATCATTCGTGCAAATTATATTATTGGAATTTTAGTTGTGAGTGTTGGTATTATATTAGGTTTTTTCGCAAAAGATGTCAATAGCGTCCTACAATGGATTGTAGGAGGATTATATGGGGGATACATTGCAGCCAATCTCTTTAAGTGGTATTGGTGGAGATTTAATGCCAATGGATTCTTTTGGGGGATGGCTAGTGGTATACTATCTGCCTTAGTTTTTTTGAAGTTTTATGATGGTTTATTTCTTTATATATGGCCAATATTATTTTTAATTTCTGTTGTAGGCTGCTTAGTTGGTACTTATACTGCACCACCTACTTCTTGGGATACCTTAGAAAGATTTTATACTACTGTAAAGCCTTGGGGTTGGTGGGGTCCAGTGTACGAACGAGTAATAGCGAAAGATGCATCTTTCCAGGCTAATAAGAATTTTAAACTAGATATGTTCAATGTTGTGCTGGGTGTTATAGCACAATGTTGTTTGACCATCTTGCCGATGTATGTGGTATTGTGGATGGAACTTCCATTGCTTATCACTGTATCTATACTCTTAGCTATTGTATTGATCCTTAAAAAAACCTGGTGGGACAAGCTGGAGGACTAATTTTTGAAGAAGTATAATTTGATGATTATGAGTTTTGAAAATAGAATGCAAAAAATTAAATCAGATCAGCAGGCGCTATTTAATTTAAAGAATACACCTGTTTTTCAGGAACATGGCTGGTATGAACGTCATGAAAATCCGGTATTAACAGCTAAACATATTCCCTTGCCATGGCGTTTTGATTTAAATAAGAATCGTAATCCTTTTTTTTTGGAGCGAAATGCTTTTAATGCTGTAATGAATGCTGGTGCAATAAAATGGAACAACAAGTATTTACTAATCGCAAGAGTGGAGGGAGCTGATCGAAAATCTTTTTTTGCAGTTGCAGAGAGTCCTAATGGCGTAGATCAATTTCAATTTTGGGAACGGCCCATCACAATGCCAGAGTTGAATGACCCTGATACTAACGTGTATGACATGCGATTGGTTGCCCATGAGGATGGATGGATCTATGGTATTTTCTGTACTGAACGTCGTGATTTTTCTGCTGGAGAAGGCGATCAGTCTGCCGCAATTGCACAAAGCGGCATTGCACGAACAAAAGATTTTATTGGCTGGGAGCGACTGCCTGATTTAGTTACACCGTCCCCCCAACAACGAAATGTTGTGCTACATCCGGAATTTGTGAATGGTAAATATGCTTTGTATACGCGGCCTCAGGATGGATTCATTCAAGCTGGTAATGGTGGAGGTATTGGATTCGGTTTGCTTGATGATATCACGTACCCAGTAATCAAAGACGAATTACTGATTGATAAAAAAATATATCATACTGTCTATGAATCAAAAAATGGTCTAGGTCCAGCACCTATAAAAACTTCAAAAGGGTGGCTACATCTTGCGCATGGCGTTCGAAATACTGCAGCAGGATTACGATACGTTCTGTATTTGTTCATGACTGATCTACATGATCTTACGAAGGTAATTTATAAACCTGCTGGATATTTTATGGCTCCCGAAGGAATGGAAAGAATAGGAGATGTTTCGAATGTAGTTTTTTCTAATGGTTGGATTAAAGATTCTGATGAAGCTGTTTTCATTTATTATGCTTCCTCAGATACCCGTGTGCATGTAGCTACCACCTCTATCTCACGCTTGCTAGATTATGTCATTAATACTCCTTCAGATGGATTACGCTCTGCTGCGTCAGTGGATCGTATTAACCAGCTGATTGATCGTAACAATTACAGTCATTAGAATTTCAATTGAAATGCAAAGCTCTTTGCTTGCTCAATATCGAAAGGAGTTGCAAGAAGAACTTCAGTCTATTCTACAATGGTGGATTTGCCATATGGTCAAATCCTCTTTTGAATTCAATGGTGAGGTTGATGCATATAATAAAGTTTTGACGCATGCTTCTAGGGGTTTGGTGATGTATAGTAGGATCCTCTGGACCTTTTCTGCAGCGTATCAACTCCAAAACCGAAAAGAATATTTAGTGATGGCTGACCGGGCTTACGAGGGATTAATGCGACAATTTAAGGACGCCATTAATGAAGGTTACTTTTGGTCAATTGACCATAAAGGTGTACCGCTGGAAAATAGAAAACAGTTATATGGCCAGGCTTTTGCCTTATATGGAATAACCGAGTATGCAGCAGCTACTAATAATCCCGAAGCACTTAAGAAAGCTATAGAGATTTATGTTTTGATGGAAGAGAGTGGGAAAGATAAAGTGAACAACGGATATTGGGAAGCGCGTGCTCATGATTGGTCGATATTGGAGGATATGCGATTAAGTGAAAAGGATCCTAATGTGGCAAAGTCGATGAATACGCACCTTCATATTTTAGAGGCATATACTCGATTGGCACAAGAATGGCCTAACGAAGGTTTATTACAAGCAATAGACCAACTTCTTGCACTATTCAAAAAACACATTATAAGATCCTCTACTTCGCGACAGCAACTCTATTTTTTGACAGATTGGACTCCCGTGGGAGACTTTGAAAGTTATGGCCATGATATTGAATCATCCTGGTTGTTGTATGAAGCAGCTTGTTTACCAGGTCTTGAAAAAAGGAAAATAGAATTTGCTGAAATCGCTTTGCAAATGGCTACAGCCTCTTCAGTAGCCGTTGACATTGATGGTGGTCTTTTCTATGAAAAGGATTTGCTGAATAATCATTTGAATAAGGAAAAACACTGGTGGCCGCAGGCGGAAGCCATGGTTGGATTTTTTAATGCCTGGGAAATTGGAAAGAAAGAAATTTACTTAGACCGGTCTTGGAGTTCTTGGGAATTTATAAAAGCAAAAATTCGTGACAATAAAAATGGTGAGTGGTTTTGGGGTATTCACGAAGATGGTAGTTTACTTTCATTACCTAAGGCAGGCTTTTGGAAATGCCCTTATCACAATGGTCGTGCTTGTATTGAAATAATAAAAAGAATCAAATCTTATGAAATATAGTTTGTTGCTTATAGTCTTTGCACTTCTGTCATTTGCATTTGTCAAACCTCCCAAAAAGAAAATTGTATTCTTTGGGGATTCCATTACACAAATGGGAGTGAATGCGGGAGGGTATATTGATCAACTAAAAAAACAATTAAATGCTCAAGGGAGGGTAGATCAAGTAGAGTTAATAGGTGCAGGCATTGGTGGTAATAAAGTCTATGATCTGTATTTGCGCGTGCAGGAGGATGTCTTAGATATAAAACCTGATATGGTCGTTATTTACATTGGTATAAATGATATTTGGCATAAGACATCAGGTACCGGAACAGAACGAGATAAATATGAAAAGTTTTACAGGGCACTCATTACACTTTTTCAGAAAAATAACATTCGTGTGGTTCTCTGTACTCCTACAGTTATTGGTGAAAAATTAAATGGAGCTAATCCTCAGGATGCAGATTTGAATGCTTATGGTGACGTAGTACGATCGCTAGCAGCCGAGAAGAATTGTGATCTGGTAGACCTGCGTAAGATTTTTATACAATATCTGGAGCAGCATAACATAGCAAATAAAGAAGCTGGGATACTTACTACCGATCGGGTTCATTTAAATGAAGTAGGAAATAAGCTAGTATCGGATGCATTACTTCCTAAAATATAGCCAAGAGGAGAGGTAAGTCAGTATTACTACTTTTCGGAAATTACCCGGATACTAATTTGGATTACATTGTTTGTTTTCAAAGAAAAACCCTCACAAATCATTGATTTGTAAGCATTTTATTCATTTGTTTTTTGTGTGGCTGGTGCAGCTTTTCTAAATCCTGTTCAAAACAAGTTTTCAATTTTATGATTTTCATTCGTTTTAGAATTAATTAAAATATATTTTACCGGATGTAACATTTTCTCCATTGCTGCAACATATAAGCTAATAACAAACTGTTTGTTTGAACTCTGATAAAGAAAAGAAATTTTTAAGACTTATCTCTGAGCATGAAGGCCTGATTCATAAAATATGTCATGTCTATGCTGCGGATGCATTAGCAAAACAGGATCTTTTCCAAGAGATTGTCATCCAATTGTGGAAGTCATTTGAGAATTTTCGAAATGAATCTAAGATCAGTACTTGGATGTATCGTGTTGCACTGAACACTGCACTTACAGAGAAGCGAAGAAACAAAACAAAAGTATCGATAAGTTTTTTGGGTTCTCTCAAAGATGATAAGGCACAAGAAAGTATTGTGGACGCTCATGAAGAAAATTTAAATCTGTTGTTTAGTGCCATTTCGAAACTTACTGAAGTTGAAAAAGCAGTTGTTATGCTTTATCTCGATGACAAAAGTTATGAGGACATGGAAGATGTACTGGGTATCAATCAGGGTACCTTAAGGGTAAAAATGAATCGAATAAAAGAAAAATTACGCCAGATTACTAAAGTCTAGTCAGAATGGAACTTAGAAAGTTAAAGGAATTATGGGATGGCTCTAGCAACTCTTCAATACCAATAAATGAGAAAGAGTTAAATCAGATTCTGAATAAAAGATCAAGACGTCCAATTGCGATAATAAAACGAAATCTAAAGCTAGAAATGGCATTTGGGATTTTGTTTTATTGTTTTTTCATATGGATAGTTTCAAATCAAGCTGTTTCAATTATTTTATACTTTGATATTATACTGCTTGTTGTTGCAGGTATACTTTATTCCATTTACGTTTTCTATAAAAACCAACTGCTTAACAAAATGGAATGTATGAGTTGTGAGGTTAAATCAAACCTCAACCTCCAACTGGGTTTTCTTGAAAAGCTAGTTAAATTATATTTTAAGGTTGGAAATATTTTTGTGCTGTTGACTTATCTAATTGCTGGGGCAATAGGATACACCACCTCTGAGGGTAACACAGTCTCTTTCCCTCATTATTTAGAAGTTTTGATTTTTATTTTTATAGGTGCTGTCCTCTTTTTAAT
>ENA-OUVC01000293-OUVC01000293.1-marine-metagenome-genome-assembly--contig:-NODE-293-length-34470-cov-4.568459_pt1 | contig 34470 bp, 34 predicted proteins | sample MGYA00248622_ERZ508571 | MGnify/ENA primary metagenome ERZ508571 (study PRJEB26236, sample SAMN06267175) | marine metagenome | isolation source: Columbia River Estuary | place: USA:Columbia River Estuary... | reverse complement strand
AATCGGGCGCGAACAAGCGTATGCTCGTCAGCGTGGACATGAATGGCGAAGCCAAGCGCAACCATGCGAGCGGCGAGTTGACCACCATTTATGAAGTGTCGCCCGACGGACATAACTTTGCCTTCCGCCAAAATTATGAAGCCTTTGTCATGCCGCTCATGCCGGGCACGCAGGACGTGACGGCTTCATCATCGGGCAGCGCACTTCCAGTTGTAAAAGTCAGCAGCGGCGGCGGCGATTATATGCATTGGAGCCGTAATGGCGATGCCCTGCATTGGGCGATTGGGCCAACCTTATATTCGGCGCAAACCAATGCTTTTTATCCCAATGGCCCGCTGGCCAAGGATGCAAAGCCGGTAAAATTCGCACCGCCTAAGCAAGGCGTTTCGCTCTCCATCACTGTGCAGTCCGATCGTCCAACTGGCGTCGTTGCCTTCACCGGCGCACGTGTTGTCACCATGGCGGACAAGAGCGGCGGCATAATCGACAATGCCGTAATCTTGGTTGAAAATGACCGGATTAAGGCTGTTGGCAAAACGGGCGATTTCGCCATTCCTGCGGGTGCAAAGACCGTTGACGTCGCAGGCAAGACGATCATTCCCGGCCTTGTCGATGCCCATGCGCATGGTCCGCATGGCGTGGACGAAATGACCCCGCAGCAAAATTGGGTGAATATGCTCAACCTCGCGATGGGCATTACCACGCGCCATGATCCATCGAGCAGCGCCGCCACCGTGTTCCCAGCATTGGAAATGCAGCGGGCTGGCCTGTTGCTTGGGCCACGCTCCTTCTCCACTGGTGAGATTGTCTATGGTGCCAAATCCGCAGACGTCTATGCCGAAATCAATGGTCTGGACGATGCGCTGGCGCATGTTCGGCGGTTGAAAGCGCAAGGTGCGCATAGCGTCAAAAACTACAATCAGCCGCGCCGTGAACAGCGTCAGCAAGTGGTGGCCGCCGCGTTGCAGGAAAATATGCGTTCGGTCGCCGAAGGCGGTTCGCTGTTCGGTATGGACATGAACCTGATCGCCGATGGCAACACCACCGTCGAACATAATGTCCCGCTCGACATCTTCTATGATGACGTGCTGCAATTCTTCTCCAAGTCGAAGGTGGGATATACGCCGACGCTGGTGGTGACCTATGGCGGCCCTGCGGGCGACCCTTATTGGCGTGCACACACCGATGTCTTCCGGCATCCGTTGATGGCCAAGCATTATCCGCCAGCCGAGCTTGCGGCCAATAATGCCCGTCGCGAAATTGCGCCGGAAGAAGATTATGTCGACGACAATAGCGCGCGCGAGGCACATAAGCTGGCCAAGCTGGGCGTTCCTGTCTCCATCGGTGCGCATGGCCAAGAAGCTGGCATTGCCGCGCATTGGGAGCTTTGGTCCTTCGTCCGTGGCGGCATGTCGCCCATCGAAGCACTCGCCGCTGGCACCATCGAGTCCGCACGTTCGCTGGGCTATGACAAGGATGTAGGGTCCATCGCCGCAGGAAAGCTTGCCGATCTCGTCATCCTCGATGCCGACCCAAGCGTCGATATCCGCAATTCGGATAAGGTCGCGAAAGTCATGATCGGTGGCCGTCTATATGACGCAGCCACCTTGAATGAAGAGGTTACCGGCACGCGCAAGCGTTTGCCTTATTATTGGGAATAAAATTATCCCGGTGAATATAATTTTCTGGCCCGGGCGAACAATCCCGGGCTCGGATTTTTTAGATATCAGGCCGCGTCCTTGGCGGCACGGCGGGCGGCAAGTTCCTCCACCGACTTCGCACGCATGAACGGGTTGGTTGCGCGTTCCAAAGCAATCGTCGTCGGCACCGTTGCTTCGCCACGTTCGCGATGGGCAATAACATCGGCCAGACGCGCGACAAGGTCGGCATTGTCCGGCTCCACCGTCACCGCAAAACGGGCGTTGCTGAGCGTATATTCATGCGCGCAATAAATTGCGGTATCGTCGCCCAAAGCCTCCAGCTTACGCATATTGTCATACATCTGCGCCGCGGTGCCTTCGAACAGTCGGCCACAGCCCATCGCGAACAAGGTATCACCGACAAAGGCGGCCTGCTCGGTTGCGAAATGATAGGCGATATGGCCTGCGGTATGCGCCGGCACGTCGATTACGTTCGCGCGCAATGCGCCCAATTGGACCGCATCCCCGCCGCGCACATGCACGTCCAGCGTCGGTATCCGCTCCGCTTCGCCTGCAGGCCCGGTGATGACGCAGCCCGTCGCTGCCTTAATTTCTGCATTGCCGCCGACATGGTCGGGATGCCAATGCGTGTTCCAAATCTGCGTAATCGTCCATCCGCGCGCGTCCGCCGCCGCCAAGACAGGGGGTGCAACCGCCGGATCGACGACCAAAGTCTCACCGCTTTGCGCCTCATGCACCAGCCAGACATAATTGTCCGACAGCACCGGGACCCGCACAATCTCCAGCATCGTCACCACACCCCAATATTGGGCATGCTGACCCATGGTTCCGCAGGCGGAAGATTGCCCTCTTGCAGCAGTTCAATCGAGATGCCGTCGGGTGTCCGCACAAAGGCCATATGCCCGTCGCGCGGCGGGCGATTAATCGTCACCCCTGCATCCATCAGCCGCTGACAAGTCGCGTAAATATCGTCGACGCGATAGGCCAAATGGCCAAAATTGCGTCCGCCGTCATATGCCTCCGGCGCGCTGCCATCGGCCGGCGGCCAGTTGTATGTTAACTCCACCTCAGCAAGCCCAGCCTGCCCCGGTGCCGCCAAAAAGATCAAGGTGAAGCGGCCTGCCTCACTGTCGAAACGGCGCACTTCCTCCAGTCCGATCAGCTTGAAAAAAGCGACCGTTGCATCGGGGTCCGTGACGCGGATCATGCTGTGTAGATAGCGTGTCGGCATTTTCATTCCATTCACAAAAAAGTGCTGTTTCAGACATAGCCATGAACCGTGACCGCTGTCCACACAAGGGAGGGAAACACCCGCCCCAATTATCTAGATTGCGCCTCATCCTTTGCTGCGGGCGTCGCCGTCGCCGCTAAAGCCGCAAGCTGTGCCGTTGCGGTCACCGCTTGGCGGCTAGTGGGTCCGATCTTAATGACCTGTTCCCATTGCTTGCGCGCGGTGTTGTCGTCGCCAGCGGCAATGGCGATATTGCCTGCCTCTAACGCCACCGCCGGATCGCTGGGCAGCAACGCGGCCGCGGTTTGAATAAAGGCCAGCGCATCGGGCAATTTGTTCAATCGCCGGGCCAAGGTCGCCGACAACAACCATGCCGCGCCATTTTCGGGCGCCAACTGCCGCGCTGTGGCCAAGGCGGCCTCCCCATCGGCGCTTTTGCCCAACGCGACCAGCGCACGCGCGCGGTCAACTTCGCTATCGGCGCGTTCAACATTATCGAGAGCTTTAGACGCCAGCGCTTTGTCCAGCGCATCCACTGCGACATCTGCCTGCCCTGCGGCAATCGCGGCATTGCCCGCTTGTGCCCAGAAACGCGCGGCGCGCGGATCGCCCTTGGCTTGCGCCAAAGTGGCTGCCTCGGTCAGCATCGGCACCGCAAGGTCAAATTTAAAATCGGTCGCCAGCGCAAAGCCATGGCAGGCACGCGCCAGATAGCCGCCCTTTTGCTGCGCCCATAAGCTGGCACTCGAAATCGCCGAAGCGGGATCTTTACTGGCCAGCGTTAGACATTCGCTGAACTGCACCTCATCCAAAGTCGGAAGCGGTTGTGCTGCGGCGGGCGTTGCGGCCTGAAGGAGGAAGAGGGGAAAGAGAAGCATATGGGATCCTAAAAAAGGCCGTCACCCTGAACTTGTTTCAGGGTCCATTGACCAACCTGAACTGCCGGTCGCGTGGCACGATGGATGCTGGAACGTCAGTCACCATTGGTGAAACGAGTTCAGCATGACGGGTTATATCCTAATAGACCTTGCCAACTTGCCAACAACATCGATCAGCAAGGCAATATCCTGATGCCGTGACAGCCGGTGGTCGCCATCCTTTAACAATATCGTCTGCACATCGGATGAACGCAGCGCAGCTGCGAGCTTCAACGACGTCTCCCACGGCACGTCGGGGTCATTTTGCCCATGGATCAACCGCACGGGGCAATCGATGCCGATCACGCCCGTCAGCCTCAGATTGCTTTGCCCCGATTGCCAAAAATCTTGGGTTATGACCATCGGGTCATAGCCATAATCGCTGGGCCGTTCGATACGGCCATTGGCGGCAATCGTTGCGCGGTCGGCGGCGTCGAAATCCCAATCGGTAAAATCGGGTGCGGCGGCAATGCCCACCATCGCGGTGACTTGATCACCCAAAGCTTCCGCCACCAACAGCATGAGCCACCCGCCCATCGACGAGCCAATCAAGATCAGCGGACCTACATTCGCCGCCGCAATCACCGCCAGAACATCGTCGCGCCAAATATCGAGCGTGCCGTCTTCAAACGCGCCATCGCTCTCGCCGCAGCCGGAATAATCCAAACGAAGCATGGCCAGACCTTGCTCGGCCGCCCACGCCGCCAGCGCCTGCGCCTTGCCGCCTTGCATATCCGATTTATATCCGGGCAGAAAAACCAAAGTTGGCCCGCGTCCCTGCACATGCCGATAGGCCAAGCGTACGCCATCGGCGCGTGTGGCAAACATCATTGGCGTTTCTGGCATCGGGGGAACAGACAGCGTCAGATGACCCAGTCAACGGTCATCATTTGCGTCACATCCTGCCCCTTGGCACGACGCTGTTCGACCATGATGCTGTTCAACCGTTTTACTGTATCGCTGCCCGATGTGATGCACAGACCAGGGATGACCGCATGGACCAGCGCCTTCATTCCGCCCCAAATCATCGTAAGGCCAAAGCGGCTGGCGACACCGAAATGTTCGACATAATTTTCATCGACGCTTTTGGGGTGATCGACAAAGAGGCGGTTGAACATAAAAGGTCCTTATCGAATGCTGCGATGGGCGATGACACTGCGTGTAACGCGGTCCTTAATCAAAATCAAAGCCGAAGCCCGATTTCACTTTGCGATCCTGCGTGCACATAGTTTTCAGCTCGGTCCATTCCGATGGCGTCAGCGCCGGTTTGTAATTTTTGCCTTTAACGATGCTCTTTTCAAACGCGTCTTTGCGTGATGCCGACAGCGGGTGGCTGGATAGATAGCTGGTGATTTCGACATTATATTTCACCGCGCCTTCGCTGCCATCCAATTGGGACAGCCGGTCAAAAAAGGAGGCTGTGCCCACCGGCGAGATATTGGCATTGCCCAACATCTGCATCGAATGGGCATCGGCCTCCGCCTCCGCATCGCGGCTATAGCTCATCGCCAGCAGATTGTTGACCATAGCGCCGCTATTGCCATCGACACCGCCCAGCACCACCGCAAGGCCCATTTGCCGCAGCAGCGCCTGCATCACATGCTTTTCGCGGACATGGCCGATTTCATGCGCCAAAACGCCCGCCACCTCATCGGGTGATCGTGCTTGTTTCAGCAAGCCATCGAACAAGATGACATTGCCGCCGGGCAAGGCGACCGCGTTCAACATATCAATATTGGCGACCTCCACCCGCAAATCTTGCGGATTGTCATCAAGTGACGCGACCAGCTTCTGGAGTGCAGCATCGCCCGCTGGCGTGTGGCAAAAACGGCCGCCAAAATCGCCCACCAATACATCGCCGAGTTGGTCATCCACGCTATCGGGGATCAACGGTGCCAGCCACTGCGGGCTGAACAACACCACTGCAATCGCCGCCGCGCTGGTCAGCGCAAAGGCAATGACCGCCTTGCCAAGGCCGAGCCGATCCACCCATCCGCCATATCGGCGCGGCGCAGGTAACAAAGCCGCCAGTTCCGATGGCACAGGTCCCGACAGCATCAACCGCCAGCCATCATGGCCAGCAAGACCATAGACATCGGCATCGCCCTGCTTTGTTACATATGCGACATCTGCAAAGGCAAAGGGGCCGGTGCGTTGTTCATTCTCCAACACATAAAATTGCGATCCAACGACCTGCACCTCCACCTTGCGCTTGACGGCTTTTTGGCCGTCATAATGCGCGACGTCGAAGAAAGCGGACATTTTTTAGATCGCCCCCACATCAAAAGCATCGAGCAAGCCTTCGCCATGTTTTTCAACGACCGTCTGCGACTGGGTCAGCTCGTCAATATTGATCTCGCCATAGGCTTCCATATGTTCGACGAAAAATTTCCAGTTGCGATATGGCATGAAGATATAGCCAATACCCAAGGTGCAGATGATGATCGCCATATTGGCCAAGAAAAACAGCACCCAGTCCGCCGCGCGCGCGCGAAATGCGAATTCCAACGTGTGCAAGCGCAAGCCACCGACCGCCAGACGGAAATATTTGCTGTAAAATAGCAAGGCGGCGAGCGGAATGATGATGTAAAATGCCAGCAGCGCCACCACCGCCAATATGCCGCCAACCGCCATGCCCGTATCACCCAGCGCGTCAGGCGCATTGCCCGATGCCGCCATGCTGAACCCGAAAATCACAGCGCCGCCAAAAAAGAGGAACGGCACCAAATAGAATAACAAATATCGCTTCATCAGCGGCGTCCATTGCGCGGTCGCGCTGAAACGGTGCGGGCCAAAACTCATCGCGTTCCACCGGTCGTTCCACAAGGATATCATCGCCCATGGCACCATCAGGAATAAGGGCAGCCAAGCAACGACCCATTTCCACATATAAGACAGGCCATATTGGAAGCCGGGATCATCGCTGCCACCGCGAATGCCGCGCCAATAAGTGCGGCTCAACCGATAACGCAGCGCGCGGAAATAGGCGACGCCAGTAAGGTAAAATAACGACAGGAACATCGCAAACGTCAACAGGCCGGCCAGCAGCGGCAAGCCCTGAAAGATCAGCCCCTGTGACACCAATTGAATGACAATGAACGGCACGCCGATGAGCAGAAACACCATGATGAAGCCAATAAAAAGCTCTATCCCACGCCCCGTCCATTCCAGAGGTTCGTCAATAAAGTCCGTCTTGCCCCACAAATATTCGCGTTCGCGCGTCGTCGCCCAAAAACGGTAAATGCCCAATGTGACAATGGTCAGCAGCAAATTCGGAAAGGCAATGCGCGCAAATTCCTGCCAGCTTCCGTGGAAGCGAAAGGCGCTATGCGTTGGTAATTGTTCGTCGCTCATTATTTCCTCCCTTTGCGATGCGCCAAACATGCGGTGAAATGTTGCACTTTGTCAACAATCTCTGTGTTTTGAAGGAGATGGCGGGATGAGGGGCGGGTCGAGGCAGGTTGCAGCAGCTTTGCCATATAGGCCCGTTTCAAAAACTGATCGCCGTTTTGGACGCGCTGATGTTCAACATCCAAAAAGCCGAATATTTCCCCAACACGTGGCTTCACGCTTATCATCAGCATTTTGAGCGGGCGCGGCAACGCCGATGGTTACAATTGTTCACTTTACCCAAGGCGGGATTGAGACGACTTATAAACTAATTTTTAGGTGTCATTTAAGCGGTCAAAGCGCCCAGATAATGACGATATGAGAGAGAAAATCGACGTCTTCGCCTTCAAGAATAAGGGCGTTTTCGACGGCCGGTGAAGGAGAATGAAGATGAAGGCTTTTTACACAATTCCCGCCCTGTTGCTTCTCGTTGCAGGTTGTTCCGGCGGTGAAACGCCGTCTGCTCCAGCGGATATCAAAGCCATCGAGGCGGCAGCGCATGGCGGCTATGTTACGGCCATTAACAGCAACAATGTCGACACATTAATGGAAGGCCTGACCGACGATGTCGTTTTTCAGGCACAGGGTGCTCCAGAAGTCATCGGCAAGGCAGCGGTACGCGAATGGGTCGGGGGATATTTCGGCGCTTACACGACGAAGTGGGAAAAAACGTCGCTCGGCTTCACCGTCAACGGCGATTTGGCCGTTGAGCGCTACACGTACAAGTCCACTGACACTGATAAGAAAACCGGCGCGGTCACAACCGACATCGGCAAGGGCATCAACGTTTTCCGGCGCGGTACTGACGGCAAATGGCGCGTCGCCATTGACGGATGGAGCTCCGACAAACCCGCATCATAACGTGCACGCAGTGGCGCGGAGACTGCCGAGCAGCTGTTGTTTAGACCGGATACGACCCAATTGGAGACAGTGCGTTGGAAATGGCTTAGCATTGGGTCATGGATAATGCTGTAGATTTTGACCCTGCCGAAGCGACGGAATATTCGAACAGGCTGAACATCGTGCCGACCACCCTATTCTGCATGTGGTTAGGCGCGACGGTGATGTTTTGGCTGCAGGCATTCGGCCCGTTGAGATCATTTAATCGAGCTTCGCCAGATGAGGCACCGTTTTACTGGCTGATCGGGTCTTTATTGACGAGCTACGCAATAAGCTTTTTGCCTCTATCTTGGTATCGCGTTCACCGTTTTGAGGCGAACGGCCGGATTTATGAAGCTCTTGGCGTTAAGGCGATACGGGCGCTGGTGAGCAACGGCGACCTGATTAATCGCCTCGTTCGTCGACGCTTTCCCGGCTATAGGGTGCACGCTTTCGCGGGGCGGATTGACAAGGTGGCCAAGGACGGCCGGAGCAATGAGCTGTCTCACTTAGTTGCATTCGGCGGTGGACTTGTAGTCGCAGTCTACGCTTGGCGGATAGGCTGGACCGATTGGGCGGCGTGGCTGACGCTGGGAAACCTTCTGGTCAACTTCTATCCGGTCTTAGTTCAACGCCACACCCGCGCCCGGCTAGAGAAAATCACCTCGCGGTATCGCTAAGTATCGATTTCAAAAAGCAAATGTCCGCATCCAACCCAGACCTCACCAAAGAGCCAACAAAAAAGGCCCCGTGAAGGGGCCTTGTTTGCTGGTTGCGGGAGTAGGATTTGAACCTACGACCTTCAGGTTATGAGCTGCATTTTCAATGACTTAGCCGAATCTCGATACAGCCGACATAAGTGCGACATTACCGACAGATAGGCCAATGTCTAGCAGGTCCCCTCCCCCGCACGTTTGCGACGGCATTTGCCCTCTTTTGCCCCCTCTTGCTTCCACAGTGCTTACGGCCCGTTCGGCGAAAGTTGCCGGAATGCAGTCGGCGATTCGAACGGATAGCCGCTGGCACGGCCTTCGGGCCCTCTCGCCCCATACGCCCAATTGCGGCAATTTTCCTTTTCTTACTTCTTTTCAATATGTTCGTTGACTTCAAGGGCACTGATCAGCACCCGTTGCGTCGGCCAAGGCAAGTCGGGTCGCATCGAGGTGGGCCGCCAACCACCAGGGTGCAACCAGCCAGCCGCGGTCACAAATCCGATCGACAGAAGTGACACGGACATGACCAAGATAACCAAACGCGCGGTCGAAGCGGCCGCCCCAAGGGACAAGGAATATTACATCTGGGATGAGGACATCCCGGGCCTTGGCCTGCGGGTTCTGCCGTCAGGGCGCCGGCAATACATCGTCCAGTATCGCGCTGGGCGGCGATCTCGACGGATCTCGCTCGGCCCGAGCACCGTTCTCACCACCGAACAGGCACGCAGCCGGGCTCTCGCCATCCTTGCTGATGCCCGAGGCGGGAAAGACCCGGCCGCGGACCGAGAGGCGTATCGTAACGCGCTACTGCTGAAGGACCTCGTTGAACGGTTTGACCAGCAGCACATCTCGCTCCGGCTCAAGCCGCGAACGGCGGCAGCTTATCGGCGCTCGCTCGCCAAGTTCATCTTGCCCAAACTGGGAAAAATGCTGGTCACGGAAATCACCCGTGCCGACGTCACCAAATTTCATCATGACCTGCGGCACATTCCCTATGAGGCGAACCGCTGCCTCGAGATCATCTCCAAGATGTTCAATCTGGCCGAGCTGTGGGGCCTTCGCCCCGATGGGAGCAACCCGCGCCGTCTGATCCAGAAATACCCCGAGGTGAAACGCGAGCGCTACCTGAGCCTGGACGAGATCAAGCATCTCGGAAATGTGCTGCGCGAGGTAGAGCAAGAAGGCCGGGAGATGCCGTCTGCCATCCTCGCTGTTAGGCTGCTCATCTACACTGGATGCCGCCTTAACGAGATCATGACCTTGCAGTGGGACTATGTGGATCTCGAAGACCGCACCCTCAACTTGCCTGACTCCAAATCGGGGGCCAAGAAGGTGTTTCTAGGCCGGCCCGCATGCGAGCTGCTCGAAAATGCCCCTCGCCTACCCGGCAACCCATGGGTGATCACGGGAACGCTGCCCGGTGCCCGGCTGACTGATCTTCAGCCCTTCTGGCAGCGAGTGCGCGCCCGCGCAGGTCTGCCCGAGGTCCGGATCCATGATCTTCGGCACACGTTCGCCTCGACAGCGATTGCGGCCGGACACTCGCTTCCTATCATCGGAAAGCTTCTGGGACACACGCAGGTGCAGACCACTGCCCGCTATGCCCACCTCGCAGCCCAACCTGCCATGATTGCGGCGGACTCGATTACCGACGTGCTCGATCGGGCGCTGGCGGCATAAGGGTGCTTTGCAGCCCGAAACAACGGTGACCTCAGAAAGCATCCGGCCCCAAGCCCTAAATAGCCGCCGGCATCAAGCTCACATAGGCGCTTCGTTAATTCACCGAGCCCCTTGCACGAGCATACCTAATAGCCCGCGGCGTCCGTCGTCGGCGCACGAGAGGCGATGCCAATTTAAATGCCATATTTTTCCTTTTTTATTTCCTTTTTATATTGATTTCGTTTCCTGATAAAATTCCAATTAGGAAATGCAGGCAGCCATCCGTTCCGACATAATCTGCTCAACACAACGGAGACAGAACATGCTAAACATCAACTCAGCCGACGCGAGCCAAGCGTTCATTTGCAGTCATGCACTGTTGCGCGGTCAACAGCGTGGCATAAAACAAGCAGACCGGGACCTCGTATTCGACTTCGGCGACAGAGAGGAAAATGCCGGCGGAGGGCTCTTTCGCCTCTCCATCTCCAGTAAGCAGATGAAATTGCTCCTAGAGCGCAAAATCATTTCCCCCAGCCAAGCCGAGCGGTGCTCACGCCTGACCCTCGTTACCGATGGGTGGCAAGTCGTTACCAACTACCGCACTTCGCGCACTCATTGAGAAAAATTATGCACCAGAACCAGAACGCGACCTCGAACAACCGCACTGACGGGTTGGACGATCTATTTCAACGCCTAGCCTCAGACCGCCGCCTTTCGGCTGCGGATAAACCCATCTTCGCCCGAAATCTCGGCGAAATGGCCGCACGCCTCTCCCCAACCGACCACCTCGATGGGGCTCGCCGGATCGTGATGCAATCTGGCAACGAGGGCTTATGGCCTACTAAACGGAAGAAGTATTTCCGGCTGCCAGGTGAAGAAGTCCCAGCTGGAGGGAAAGATGGCGAGTATGCCTCGAACCCCAGTCAGTTCAAAAGATTGGCTGAAGCAGCCGGAGAATTGCTCTGCCAAAGCAACAAGGCCGAAACAATCGAGCAATGGCGGAAAAACCACGTCAAAGCGCTGGTGAATGGCAGTTCATACATGCCGACCTTTATGCCAACTAGTATTGCCGACCAGTCAGCAAAGGCATTGCTCGATGAATATGCCTCTGTCCTCTCCCTCGCGCTTAGCAAGCGGACAAAAATTATCGAACTCTGGCAGGTCCTAGCAGAAACTAGGATCGGCATCATTCCGGTGGGAGATGATGTAACAGACCTCAAGGAGCATCCCACATATGGTGGTGCGGAAATATGCCCAGAAAGTCTCGTCAGATCCATTTTTAGGAAACACATCAAGTCAGCGATGTTTACGACTACCAAAGGCTTCTTAGGCAATGACGTCTCTTGGGCATTCCCCAGCATTACGATCGGCGTCATTGCCATACCGGTTCAAATCAAAATGCTCCGCATTCCCGATGACAAAAGCCATTTATTCGAATGCGGCAAAATTACCGACAGCACGCTCAGCCCAGAGGCTCAAGCCTGGATAAAGAGCATCGGGTTTAACCTCAATGATGCAGCTGTATTTCCTAGCGATGACGATAGCCAGCCGGATAACCTGTGGACGGATGTCACGGCAGAAATAATGCTTAACGTGGAACTTCGGCTGAAGACAGATGATTTCAACGAGCCCTGCATTTCAATTTCGTTCTGGGGTGATTACCCATACGTAATTGGCGGCAGATCAGCGTTCTCGAATTTGAATGAAAATGTGATCAGTTCAATCTCTAATGAGGGTCTGACGCAACACATCGAAATAGACGTATCGGAAGATGAGCGATGGCGCAGTGGCATTGATGTTATCTACGCCAAACCCATAGATCCAAATGGAATTTTTGACACTCGCGCGATCGGGATACTTCCCAGCGGCTGGCAAAATGATCTAGATATCGATGACTGGGAAACGCGACCAATCTGGCTGGATCGAGAAGAGTATTGGGCCATCCAGGAATTAGAAGATCAGACGGGATGGACTGACAACATAGAACTTTCAGAAGTCCTACTCACCGACAAATACCGATTTTACCCATTGATATCTGAAGCCGATCCTGTCGCCTCCGTTCTTCCAGAGGGTTCAATCGGCGCAAGCATTCTACAGAATGCGCTGCATGCATCGGAGGACAGCAGGATATCCAACATTATCTTGGATAGATCCCAAGAGCTGGCAACAGCTGGCCTGACTTACTACGAAGCAATGATCAACAACTACAGATCGGCCATTCACCGAATTTGAAGCATGGCATACCCGCCGGAGCCTCCCACTTGGATCGAGCTTCGGCAGGCAAAAATCAGACTGGAATAAGTTTATGGACGCTACTAATCCAGATCTGTCTGACGCTACGGTCGGACATATCAGCCGAATGCTGGCACTGGCCAAGAGCAAACATCAGATTGCCATGGCGTTGCTCGGCACCCCCGATCCGAATGCCCTGCCACGCCTGCGCGAAGTGCTGCAGCTCCTCGAGGAGGTCGAGCTTTTGGCCGATGACGCGACAAGCTATGTCGAGGCAGACGTGATGAAGGCAGCTATCAAGGACCTGCATTTTCAGCAGGCGTCCGTTCAAGCGGCTATAGCCCGGTTGGAGAATGTGAGGGTCCAGTCCCCATGGGCGACGCCTTGGCCATGGCTTTCCCTGATCATCCTAGCCTTGCTGATCGCCCAGGTGGTCGGCTGATGCCTCAATTGGGACCCGAAGCGTCGGTTCTCATGATCGTCTCTAACCGCAATCCGACACAAACGGTTCGGCAGATGGAAGGCCAGAAAACCTCGGATTAACCTCGTTTCTGGAGACCGAACCTTTGCAGCGGAGGTTCGGGTGAAAAGAGGCTAAAGCCGGTCAGAGGCCGATTTTGCCGTTTTCAGCAGTCTCTAAGATTCGGTCGCCGCCGGCAAAACCCCGCGGAAGCTGGGGATTTTTCGGCCCCTTGAGGCCCATCTCATTGATTTGCATTGAGATGTTGGCGGTGGGCGAGAACCTGCAGGCAAACTCTCTCATCGAGGGCCAGCCACAAGCAAATGAATGCGCGTAATGAACCTTGGTGTCAGCCCGGCGGGGTCGACACGCCCGAGAGAGCATGCGAAACACAATGAGTTGATAGTAAGGGGCTAATCGGAGAAAGCATTGCACAACTGCTCGCCCACTGTAGCCACACCCACGTAATGCATTAAGTGGAATGAAAATTTGAATTCAAAATCGTCTGCAAAACCAAATTCCCGTTCACCACTTTGGGCAAGGAACAATGCAAGGAAGGTCATCGATTTGATTGATGGCACGCCGGCATATATCTCACTTCACAGGTCCAGGCCCAAGGCCGATCAACAGCTTAAGAAATCCGCCGCTGAGGTTAAATTGAGATCCTACCTTCTCGGCATGGAGAAGGAGAACCGCCTCCTAATCACAGGCAAGCGCGCATTCATTGCCCCTTGCCTTGGCACGGCTTACGTCTCTGACGGAGAGGAGGTTGAACGCAATGTGATGATGTCGAGGATCAGCTATAAAGTCCAGAAATCCGGGATAGTCACCCAAATCACTCCGTTCATGAACATCCCGCACCATGCATTTGGCCGGATCTTTGAGCGAGATTTGCGCCCACCCATTGAGGTAGCCAAGGCAATCGTGAACCGCCAATTTATCGACACTGTCCTCAAACTTCACGCGCTTGGAGACCCCGAAGGACGCGACAACGCCTTTGTCCTTCGGTTTCTGGGGGGCTTTCTGACGGGAACGGTACGCGAGGTCATAGCCGAGAATGAGGTTGTTGATACGAAGATTCTGGACGTCAGGACATTTCTCCATGCCAATGACAAGCCGGAATGGGTGTCGATGACAACTAATAAGCCGTACGCATTTTTTCAATACGCTGACCGACGCAGCAAAAATGCGGCCATTGATCAGCTTTCCGAACCACTGAACGCATCCAGTGAAGTTGTGCAGCCATTCCTCAATCCCACTATATTCAAGGAACTTCCCTCTGGGGCCTGATCTTGGGTCAAGATTGCGAAGTTTCGCAGCCATCGTGCCCAACGTGGCTAATCCTAACGGGACACAAAACATACCGGGCGAGAGCCAGCATGAATAGGATCAACTGATATGCAAATCTCAGAAATTCAAGCCCAACTGAAAAATGGCACCATTCCCGATGATGGAGGTATTGACGTCCCCGCTGGCGACGCCATCATTGCATACGCGAATGAACTGGCAGAAAGGCTCGATGCAAGTGCAAAGCAGGGTTGCACCGGAGTTTCTGATTTCGCAGCGACGTTGAGGCTGATCTCTTGGTGCTATCCGATCCAGACAAAGTTGGTCAACGCGGGAAAGGTTGACCGCCTATCTTCGATGTTCTGCGGACCGTTCTTTACATCGGCAAAATATCCGTGGCCGCAGAACGACGAGAAATATTATGAGCCTGTTGCGCAAATAGATTTGGCGGCCATCAACGAAGTTTCGGCCGTAAATTTTGAGGACGGAATTTTCCAGCTTTGGGTCGACGGCTTTCTTCCCGATGATTTTTTCATCAGGATTATCCCACGCGAGGAGTGGAATACGGAAAACCTATCTCCCGTTCCTGAATGCATAGACAGCGAATATTACGATGAGATTGAAAGAACAGGAGATTCTTTTCTTGCATGGCCGGCAATCCACTACAAAAAGAAGGTGCCCGCTGTTTACATTTTTGAGGGAGCGTTTGGAAAAAATCTGACCTGGAGCGGTGATTTGGAAGTAGCGCTTTCACTTATCGTTGAAACAATTGATGACAGCCAAATAGTGGAAGATTTGACGCAACTTATCTCAATTTTTCCAAACAATAACCCATCGACAGAACCCCATCTTTTTGGGACCTTTTCACCGATTTGTTATTACCCAACCGACACAAACCCCACTTTTTTAGCCCTCGAAGGCGGCCCCTGCTTCTCTTGGAATTACGGGAACGCGCAGGTTTCGTATTGCGTGGGTGAGCAGGGCAAAATCGAATTTGGCTTTGCCTGCAGTTGTCAGTAAGAAGACAAGAAGGAAGGCCAGTCCAAAAAGCTAATTGCGCTTGCGGAATAGCCAAACGACGAGAACAAAAACTAGCAATGCAGGACTGTTAAAAGGTTCTCAAACATAGATTTGATCGCCGAGATTACCAAAGCAATTAAGAATCCGAAGATTATGATATGGATAGGCTAGGGATCTCTGTCGTTCATGACCCAGTTCCCGTGCAAGCCGCCAGCGCTACATGGTTCGTTCGCCACCCCAGAACTTGGTAACAACGGGGAACCTTGGGATTCCGTCAGGGGTCAGATGGAAAAACTGGACAGTGACGACACGGTGCTCTTCCGATAGCAGTTCTATCGCCCGTTGCTGGCTCCCCTTGATCCCTGCCCCAAAGGTCCTGCCATCTGGCAGGCGGCAGACGACGCTTTTGGCCATGCCGGCCCAGTTGCCGACACCCTCCTCAATGGATACGCATTCATACTCCTCGTCCTGAAATTCCTTACGCTTGAGCAGGCCCTTTGAACGCTTCTGCTCATATTGAGCATCGGCCCGCCACATCGAACCTTCATATCCGGCTTCGAGCCACTCCCCATGAAGAGTGTCGTACTGATCTTCATCGACCACCCGATTGGTGGAAACCAGCTTGATCATATCTGCTGATACGCGATCGATCGTTTCCTGCAGAAGGTCCCACCTTTGAGCGAACATCGCTTCCGAAGACGGCAGGTCGTAGACATGATATTGGACCAGATGTCGCGAACGTTTGAGGTGCTCAGGGTCGGACTCCTTGCGGCGGACAAGGCTGACTATCGAATTGAAATCGTCCTTCAACTCGTGGTTGTAGAGTTCTCCGTCGAGGATCAGGTCGGGATTGTTTGAAAACAGCGGCAGAAGGCCTTCATGCACGTGTGGAGCGCCCAAAATTGGCTGGCCTTCGCGGGTAAAGAGGCCATCCTGACGCGCGACACAGCGGATCCCATCGAGCTTTGGCTGGGCAAAGCCGGGCGCAAAGGCCCCGTAACTCTTGGCAAGCATAGGTTTGAAAAACCGAGGCGTATCCACCTCATCAACGTTTTCAAAGTACTCCCGCTTCAGGTGGTAAGCATAGGCCGATTTGATCTCGAATTCAGCCTGCTGAAGGTCGGTTCGCCCCTGCTTCCCTTCACACAATGTCCATCCTGTTGCGACGTGCGCCCCTTCGCGAAGTCCGGAAAGCACTCTGTGCGCCGCTCCCTGGCGCTCCATCTGCCAGACACGAATTCGGCCCAGGGTGTCCCGTTTGAAGATCGACGGATATGGTATGATTTCGTATTCCATAGGGTTTGTATCTTCCAAGCAATCTGTTGCTGCCAAATGGCCTAAATCATTCGCAGGACTTCCCCGAAAGGGAAGTGCCCATCATTCGCCCCGCCGGGGACAAGAACCCACATTACAGGACAATCAGGCGCCTTGGCTGGAAAGTCGCCGTAACCATCCGTGAGGTAGATGCAGAGAGCTTCCTCGTGCGAGGACGTTCCCTCCGCTATCGCTCGAAAAAACGGCCTGAACGACGTGCCGCCTCCGCCTTGGGGAACCGAAATCTCCGAGGATCGGCTAAGCTTGTAGGGACCGTGAAGACCGGCGTCAGCATAATAAAGATCGCAGTCGATGTGCGGATAAGCCCCGACAATTGACTGCACCTCGGCCAGAAATTGCGAAAGCTCCTGGTCACTGACAGATGCACTGGTGTCTATCGCGATCTGAACTTTCAGGCTTTCTCCAGCCATGTCATCGATATACAACCCGCTGTGAATGAACCTACGGTCGAAACCACCGAAGTCACACGGTGTGCGGACCAGAAATCTCCAGAGGGCCGTCTTCCAGTCTATCTGCGGTGTGTCAGCAATCCGCATTTCCCGGTCAAACTGGGCAGGGATTGAGCCACGGCCCCTTTCGCTCGTTTCGGCCATGATCTGGGCTGATCTGATCGCATGCTGCCAATAGGCTTCGTTTTCCCCTGCACCCCTGGAGATGTCGGAACCGTCCAAGGGGAGCGGGCAGCCGCCCCCTCCTGCCAGGTCCATCACGAGCATTGGCGGGATGAGGATGGCGTCTCTCTCAAGGATGGCATAGACCTCCTCGACGCTGAAATGTTCGATTGACTGCTTGCGGATTGCCCCAAGCGGCAACTCATAAGCTTCGAGGGGAGCAATCATTCCATTTACGACAATGTCAGCGGCAAAGTTCCAGAGCTCACGATTGAGATGTTTGCGCCTCGGAACATGCTGCAGGGCGCAATGCAGCACTTCGTGCATCAGCAGCCCCTGAGTCTGCTTGACCGTCAGAGTGGCAAGGTAGGCCGGGTCGTAGTAGATTTTTGAGCCATCTGTTGCTGCTGTTCCGAGACCCGCGCGAGGTTGCAGATCCGCAAATAGCAACAGCCCGGCGAAGAAGGGGGCTGACATTCGCAGCCCCAGAATAGCCCTTTGAAGAACTGGATCCTCGTTCATCCAAACAGCAGATCCCTGAAGGCAAGCAGGCGTTCCTTGATTTCCTGGTTGCCAACCAGTGTTCGAACGAGAGCGTCTCCAAATCCCGCTTCGCGACTGTGCCGTAGAATGTCGGAGGCAAGAACCTGGAACCACTCTGAAGGTGCCTCCTTACTGGCCCATTCGATGATGTTGTTTGCCCGCTCAGAATCTACGGCCCTTATAATCAGGCCGATTGTGACTGCGTAACGGACAGATGGTTCATCCGGAAATTTGATGCCCCTCTTGCCTGCGGCAATGGCATCGAGGTCCGGCAGATTGCGGTAGACGGATTCAAACGCATCGAACTCGACTGCTGCGGCATTGCCTACAGCCGATGAGATCGGCAGTCCGATTGCCCGTAATCTACTAGCCATCATCCAGGTGCGTGGCGATGGCCAAGCTGGATTCCGCTGATCGAGTTGATGCAACAGGTTTGTCCTGTACGCCAGAAATGCGAGAATTCTCTCGTCAACACCTGTCTTCAGAGCATGAAATTTGAAGCTTTCGAAGTCAGGTTGCACCTCTAGGTGGACAAAACGATTGGAGAGCGGCGCCGGCATATCGAACACCGAGGCCTTGTCTTCTTTCCGGTTGCCGGCTGCCCAGACGAACCAGCCATCAGGGACCTCGTAGCTGCCCACTTTCCGATCGAGGATTAGCTGCTGTGCGATGCCTTGCATGGCTGGGGGCGCCATGTTGATTTCATCAAGAAACAGAATGCCCCGACCATCGCGTGGCAAAAATTCTGGCGGGTACCAAGTGCATACGTTGTCGACAGGCACCGGAAGGCCGCGCAGATCGGTCGGAGCGAGTTGACTGAGCCTGAGATCAATCAGATCCAGCGCGTTCTCGCTGGCACATTGCGCAACGATGCTCGACTTTCCCACCCCCGGTGGCCCCCAGATCATCAGGCTCAGCTTGACGTCATTGGAGATTATTGCCTCCAGTGAACTGGCCAACGCCTCAGGCGTATGGCCCAAACCGACTGCCGTTTTGGCTTGCTTTGTGGCTTTCGCAGTCATTCGGACCTCTCATTAAGTGGCTCTCCCATGCCCATTAACCGAGATGTTGCGAGTTCGGCAGCCTTGATATGGGGGCCGCTTGCAATCTGCCGTAGCGAAGATGTCGGTAAGTCCTCCCGTCCTGCCAGGGCAAGGGCATGTGAACTGTTGTCAGAGCGCATCGCCCAATCGATGATCGATTGTGGGCATCCAGGTGATTTCAGTATCGCCTTGATAACCGTTACCGGCAGACGCAAAAAAAGATCTGGATCTACCAGAAAATGAAGAAGAATGGCCGGATTGGCAAAAAACTCACTAGGAAATTTCGGCGCTAGCTTTAGCAGGGTCTCTTTCGGACAGGCGGGGTTTAGGGCCACATTGCGCAAAACCGATGGCGAGCGGGACTTGGCAAGTTTCTCCAGTGCTGAACCGGCCACCCGCTCGTGTTGCGCGATCTTTATGTCCAACTTGTCAGATATCCCAACCAGCCTGTCCAACTCGCGCGCCGACAGGTTGATCAGATCCGGATCCCCAGCCACCAGATCACTCATCAGGGTTACTCACCCGTCGCAACTGGCAAAGACAGGAAGTCTCTGACCAGCTCACTGTAGGCAATAGGATCGCTTCCACTGACATCCAGCTTCACGGTCTGATCGCCGCCGAAGTCTTCGTGATCGAACCCAGACAGCGACCAGCCCGGCTCAACATCGATAGAGGCCCGAGCGCCCTCATCGGATTTGTAGACGCTCCATACCATACCAGCGCCACCTTCCTCGAACTCCCAGCCTTTGGCCTTGAGCCCCCGGAGCGCGCCAAGCGGCACCTTGGTGCCATCTTTGTTGCTGATCAGGTTCTCGGTTTCAGGGCCTTCGAGGAACCACTTCCTTGCCAGTTGAGGGAACGGCTGGGTGAGTTTGTTCTCCGCAAAGATCTGAAGCCACGTCTCGACTTTGTCGCCTAGCAGCAATGGATGCGGCAGAGTGACTCTTGCCTCATTGTCGAGAGACAATTCCTTACCATCAGCAGCCACGTATCGCCCTTCGGCATCGATCCGGAACGTCGTCTCAGGGGCCTGATCTTTGAGGGTTGCCCAAACAAGGCTACGAACCATCCGCGAAAGCAGCGGATGGACTGCAATAACCTCTTTGAAGGTGGCCCCAAGCCATTCGCGGCGACTGAGCATGGCCTTCTCGAACCGTTTTTTCTGGTCCGTTGCTTGCCCCCTGAGCCCAGACTTTAATTCTTTCCACTGGGCTGTTGCTGCTTTGGCCAACTGAGCGTTGTCGCTCTTGGTGGCCTTTGGCAATGCCTTGAGTACATTGCCACTCTCGTCAGAAAGAACAACATCGAGATTAGCGTCCAGCGAAACCAGGAAATGGCGAGGCCCAAAGTCGAGGGACATCCGGCTATCCTGATCAAGGCCCAGATCAGGAACCGCCAGGTCTTCCAGCATCTCTGGTGTCAGGCCGCGGGCTTGAGCAATATCTTCGAGCACCTCCTGAGCATAGGCTTGTGCTTTTTCATATTTGCTGAAGCGCTTGATTGCCTGGAGGCCAGATATTGCTATGTTAGTTCCCATTGCTCCCAGCACCTCAATGGCCGCTGAGGTTGCAGGGTAAAATGGCTCACTCTTGTATGACTTGATCAAAAGTGCCGAGGCCCGTGCATCGCCAACGTAGCCTAACGCATGGAGGAAACCGATACCGTCTTTTTTCGCGCCATTCTTGACCCAGCTATCGTATGCGCTCAGCGCAAAGTCGGTGAGAGATTGGAGATCGCAGGCGGCGATCGCATCTAACAGCGCCGAGACCTGTAAATTACAAGTTGACGCAAGCATCATTCTGCCAAGCGTCTCGACTGCGTGATCCGGCAGCGCTTTGCCTGTATCCTTGAGGACAGGCGCTGGATGTGCTGAGGCGATGAACCAGGCAGGCAGTTTCGGAAGTTTTTTGGGAAGAAAGTCGCCGTCGGAATTCTGGTTGAGAAAGATCACAGTCGCAGCCTGAGCTTCAGTTCCAAAACGTTTAGCCGATTGCTCGATTTTATCCCTCAATCCTTGGCGGGCGAGCCAGCGCAATGCTTGTTGCGCGTCGCTTCGGTCACTTTGCACGTCACTAAACGCGCTGAGCAGCAAGCCGGAAATTGCAGTGTCAGAAAAACGTTTCAACCAAGCTTGCGCAGGCGCACAGCCAAGTGCCCGAGCCATAACTGCTGCGACTTCAGTTGAATCGAAATATGCCAAGCAATGGATTGAAAATTTATTGCCATGCCTGATTCCGGGAAAAGCGCTCTCCCCAAGTCTATAAATAACTAAATCATATACACTTTTTTGCAGAATGTTAATTCTATATGAAGATACCAAATCTCCGATAATGTCGAAGCATGAATTCCAGAAATGCAAAATGATATCATTTGAGCATATCAAAAGTTCATCAATTCCGAACCTATTTCTGTATATATCCCACGAAAGTAATCCGCCTTCTTTTGAAGAGTGCATTTTGCATATCTTCAGAACTTCAGCCTCCCGACCCTTAATGTGCCTTAATTGTTCGGATTTCTTCCAATCCGATACGTCGAGTTTGATCAGGTCGTGAAGATCGCCCAACCTTTGAGCGAAGCCTTGTGGAGGATTGAACGCAGGAAAGCTTCCATCATTCGACGGCATTGTCACCTTGATGTGCGGTGTTGGAGCCTCTAATTTGTGAGGCCATGCCCCCGGGCGAAGAGCGTGTGGGAGGTCCTCGTCACCACATACAGGCCGAGCCTTGGCCACCTCGAGAATGAGATCACGGGCTGCCACAATTTTGGCAATCAGCTTATCTGCCTTTTCGCCATCACCACTGATCCCGCCCCTGAAGAGGTCTAAATTCTCTTGGGCAATGTTCTCAAGCAAAGCCTGATGGTTCTTCACCTGCACATCGGACAGACGGGTTTTGAGACCGTCCTTTAGCAACTCCAGAGACAAGCTAGCATTTTTCCCGGTGATTGCGGTGGCTAAAGCCGATGAACCCTCAGGATTGATTGGTGCGCCAGCTTCTACAAGCACCGCAAGAGCTTTGACCTCCGCATAGTCCGTGGCGAATTTTCCATCCCGGTCTTTCGCATCAGTGGCAGCCCCCGCTTTCAACAACGCCTTTACGAGACGGAGGTCGCCTTTTTCAGCTGCCAACATCAATGGGGTTTGCCCCCGCTTATTAGCCCAGTTGACGTTCGCACCAAGCTTCACGAGCGCTTCTGAAAGTTGCAGGTTCAAGGCGTGATTGCCATCGGCATCGACATCATTGATCCGCGCCCCAGCCGTAAGCAGCGCCTCCCAGTATTCCGCGCGGGCTAGCATGAGAGGCGTGGTCCCATTTTGGTCCTGCGCGTTCACATCGCAGCCAAGAATTATGGCTAGTTTGATTGCTCCCAGACCGTCATAGTGATCAGCCAAGTGATGCAGGATGTTCCGATCACCTGGAGCCTTGGCGTTGATATCCCCACCCGAGCGCACGAATTCTTTCCCATATTTCTGGAAAATTTCGACACTGAAATAGGACCTTTGGAAAAGAGAGTTCCCATTTTTGTCTAGGTGGGTGAGGCTCGCACCTGCATCCAGCAATGCTTTGGCAACCTTGAATTCACTTGCGTAAAACAGGGCGGTTTGACCGTCCTGATCTACAGCGTCGACAATCGCACCCAGCCCAACGAGGTGGGTTATGACCGGCAGTACCCCACTACTGCATGCGGACATCAAGAGCGTTTTAGATGAACTCTGTGAGGCGATATCAGTGGGTTTAATCCCATGCTGAAGTAGCCAATCGATGATCTGGATTTTCCCGGTGTTGATCGCCACCTCCAGGACACTTCCATCCCATCCGCTTTGGCAATCCAACCTGGCACCAGACAATACCAGTTCATCTAAAATTTCAATACTGACTGCCTTCTTTGTGCCCCCAGAAATGTCATAAAAGGACCAGTAAAATCTATTATTTTTATAATCATCGTTTGATGACAAGGCGAGCGCAAGGCATGAGTTACCATCTTCGTCGAGGGCATTCGGGTTCGCACCCTTTGAAATTAGGTATTTCACCAATTTCAGGTTTTGCAGGATAATCGCGCAATGCAACGGCGTAAGGCCGAGCGTCGACGGCGCTTCGATGTCGGCCCCGTTGACGAGTAGGAGGTCAATGAGCCCCTGCGGCTCTTTACCCTTTTTTACGACCCGCGAGAGCGCGGTAAAGCCACTTGGAAACCCTGCCGTTTGCGCGTTCACATCAACACCGGCGGAAACGAGAAGGGCAATTTTCTCGTCTAGGTTCCGGCATCCTGACAGCAGAATGTCGCAGAAGAAGTCGTCATCATCCTTCCTTAGCGTTTTGAGACCTTTGCTCAGGATGTAATCCTTCGCATCTTCAAATGTTGCTTTCTGGAACTCTCTAATGTCCACAAGCGCCCCCTTTATTGCCCCCAATATGCCGTGATTGGCCTGTCACATGCCTCAAATCGGCAAGTCATCCCCTGCATCGTCAGTCAGGCTCGGAGACTGTGTGGGCTTGGGAGGCTTGGTCAAAGCCTTGGGAATGAGCAACTGGATCAACGTGGCAATGGCCTCCAGATCATTTACCGGAAAAGGCGTCCCCTCTCGGAACTTGGCGGCAGCAGCTTCCAAATCTCTAGCATCGATCTCGCCAGTGATCCTTTTGCTAAGGTCGTGCAGCATCGTAAGCGGGTCAAGGAACCCATGAGCATACCCCGGATCCTCGTTTTGCCAGGCTTCTGTCCAATCGGAGTGATCGGAAAGATCCGTGTCATCGAACTCTCCAACTACCACTTCGAGATTGTCCCGCTCCGCTGAAACCCAGTACCCCCCAAAACGCATTTTTCATCCTTTCACCGTTGCGGTGTGATTCGCCAATCAGCGTAACAGGATGGAGCAACGATTGTCCCGAATCATTTTCGGCGACCTCTTTTTGTTCCGTCGGCGTGTTGCGCACCCCAAGTTGTATTTTTCACCGTTAGAGCCAATGGCACAGGTTTGATATTATGATTGAAAGAGTATTCTGGTCTCACAAGCGCTACTAAGGAACTGTTAGATAGCCATCAAATTTGGTTTACCGCATTATTGTTAAAAGTGTTTAGAAGAGCCATTGATCTAGCAAGGCGTTCACATACCCGTGATCCAACATGTGCCCAGCATCGGGAACGATGGTGACGGGCACACCAGTCAAGCTACCAAACTCAGACAATTGTTCTGCAGGGCACTGCCAATCATTCGCGCCAACATGGACCTCGCAGCGCGCAGGAACAACCAACTCCCTCAACCTTGCGAGAGCCATCAAGCGGTCGGCATATGGAGGGGCAAAACCCACCTTACCTATCGTTGACTGCGAAACGTCGCCGATCACTGGAGATAGCAAGAGCACCTTTCCCAGTAAGGGAGGTATCAGTGCTTGGGCAAATAGGAATAAATACGCCCCGTATGAATTTGCAACCACAAGCGCATCGTTGTCCCAAAAATCAGCCTGTAAATCTTGGGATATGGCCAGAGCCTGATGGGGAAGAGACAACTTTGCAAAATCGCCAAGTGTCTCTCTACCGCTCACATGATAGCCTCTGGCTTTTAGCGCCAAGCCAAGACCCGCATCCAAACTACCTCCCCTCCCCGGCAACAGATAAATTGACCTCACAATAAGAACTCCAAATTTGATGTGGTATTCTGAAACACCGCCTAGATCAGCATCCGCCTAAGCAAAACGACCATGGCCCACGTATCCCGTTCGCAATAGGCTTCGAGGGATGCAGCAATCTGAGCGCGGCGCTCAGGTGCACATTGAGCCGACGCGGCTTCAAGCCAAGCAAGCTGCGCGGCGGCACCATCGCCGACATCAAGGTCGGAATAATCGAGGTCAGGCGCAATTGTCGGTAGCACCTTCTTGATGGACCAACTCCCCTTTTGATCCCGGTGATAGTAATACGATTGTGCAATAGGGAGCAGGTCGACGAACCGCTCAGCAATCGCCGTAAGTTCCTGCGACAAGTCTGTAAGAGCATCTGCAAGACCCCTGACGCAACTGCGCTCGAAGCTAGCGTTATAGGAAATAATTGCGCCGGTTGTTCCTACGCACTCTATGAGTATTTCAGCGCAATGCCGCCTTGGGTCACTTCCGTCGACACTCAGGAACGAGCGGTGGACGATACTTCCATCAGCAAGCTCTGTGTGACAAGAAAATTGGAATGGGACTTGTTGATATGGCTTGGTGCCTATCCAAGCTGGAACAGGAAGGGCGATGGTTTCAAAGTCTAGGTAATGCCTTGGAAAGTCCCAATCTTTAGTCGCATCAGCAACGCCGGCCGGGTCGTGATACGGAAGGCCGCTAACAGTAGCCTGATAGACTATTTTGTGCTTGCTGTTCTTCAATGCATCCAGTGGCACATCGCGCAGATCGTATATGCCTTGCCTAGCCATTTCTTCGACGAAACTCCGACTGGCTCGGGGCAGAATATCTACCGGCCAGTCAGGCGGCGGGGGCATGTCTTGGCGACAGTAGGACTGAAATTCGCAGGAGAATGGTTTCAGGCAATGCGGCCCCATTGCAAGGACTGGCTCTGAACCTGCAAGCGCCTCCCTGGCACTTGCCGCCACTTCGCCTCTTCGGGCAGCGATCGGACGAACCTCCTCCAACAGTGGAGCGTCTTTGAGAAGGCCTTGGTAGTCACCTGCGGTACTCAGGACAAAACTATTGTCGATGTGCCTGATGGCAGCTGCTTCAAGTTCGATCCCGCAATGCTCAAGGACCCAAACCTGCGTGGCCAAGTCCCCGCGGTGATAGTCTTTCACCCCAGTAGAACTTTTAACCTCAGCCATGCGCCAACCGCTTTTGCCGGCAGGCTCAAGAACGTCCGCCTGGATAAGTACGCCATCGTGGGAGAAGGTGGCTTCATAGATAGGCGCCCTGTGCCCAGCGGCTAACAATGCCGAAGTCTGTTTGAGAGCGGCTTGCAGATCGGGTTGCGCTTCAATCATGACGCCGCCCGGAACCAATTCGCATGCAATAGCACCGACTTCATGGCCCCCAGCAAACCGCAGTTCCGATCCAGCCTGCGTCTCTGCAAGCTCCCGTTTATTCACCAAGAGCCAGAGCTTTTTAGGACACTGCTCGAAGGACGTTATCCGTGACTTCGAAAGTCCAAAAACCCTGTTTACTGTAGCTTGCTGATCGCCCACTCACTGTTTCCCAGAATAAGATGATTTTAAATTTATCAGTTAAGTACACTGCTTGGCGGCGAATGCACGTTATCGTGGATTGGTCCATTCTCCAGAGGCCCACCCTCAAAGATTAGCGGCATCCAATTCTCCGCGAGGTTTATTGCAGTTTTCTGGTCCTCGCTTCCGAGCTTACGCATCAGTTCATCTCGCAGCATTTCGGCTCTGCACTTGCTTTGGCCTTCAGGTAGATCTCGAGATGCCAGCAGCGCGTATTTGGCCGCCTCGACCGATATAGCTTCATCAACCACAGCCTCTGACAGAATGCGTGCGAGGCCATAATAGGCAGACGGCTGCCCCCTCTCTGCCGCACGAGCGAAAAAGTAAGCTGCTGCCAAGGCAGATTGGCCGACTTCTGCTCCATGTTCATAAAGATCGCCAAGGCTGTTCATGGAACCGCCATAGCCAGAACGAGCATTGGCCAGATAGATATCTAATGCCTGCTCTGGGTCACTCTCGGCACCCCACATAATACCTACAGCCTCATTGTGCCGCTCTACAAGCACGTTCAATGCATCGCCCTCAACAGCGACAGTGCGCTTGGTCATGTCTTCGATCAGTTGGACGTACATGTCGGCGACAGCGAAAAACGCCTCATCCGTCAGGCCATTCGGGCAATAGTGGTCCAGTTTAACGCTAAGGCTGTATCGATCATTATCGGAAACCACAGTCGCCTTCGCATACCGCCAGGCATGATTGAAGCGATTGCAGACCATGAGAAAGCGCCTTGCATCATATGAAGATAGACCGCCCCAACCACCATCAAACTGGATCGAGCGAGCTTGGCTGTTTGGATCTGCAAGATCCGCCGAATAGGCATAAATACTGAATTTGTTGCCGTTAGTGGCGCTCTCTACCCAGCACCAGTCATCGCCATGGACTAGCTTGCCTCGATACCCCATATCTTGCATCAGCAAGGCAATTCGAGTGACGTTTACCGGCTGATTTTCAGCCTCAGCCACTTCCCCGACTGAGGCTTCCTCTCCCTTGGTTTTTCCTCGAGCAACCAAGGATGCTGTTTTGTTGATTGCCACTTATTATCTCCAAATTTGGCTTTTGCGGCAGTGCCTAAAACCTTGTTCATATGCCTATCCATTGCCACCAAGGCTGTGAAGGATTCGATCATTCATAAATGCCATTGTGGGACACACATCAGGCTAATGCGATTGCAAGATAGACGTCATCCGGGAGAAGGCTGTCTTTGAGATGCGAATGACTGAATGATGAAGCGGGCGGAACTGTGCCTCGGCCTATCATTTCTGTGACCACGTCGAGTGGGGCGTCGATGCCCGGCGCATAAGCGATCCTGAGCAAGCATTCTTCCGCGCCGGATTTGACGGCCCCGACGGCGGCTTGCCGAGTTGCCCTCGCTCCAATCCGATCAATATGTGTCCAGTGTTTGCCTGACAGCGCCCCGCCACCAATCGGTATTCGTGGCCCGTAATAGTCGGCAACCAGTTTACGCCCAGTCTGGCCGTTGTCTCCATCACTGCCAGCCTGGATAAGGGGCCCGTTTGGATTGATCAGCAATTGGATATTTACAAATGACTGAGACCAGCGCGGATCCAACGCACTCAGGCGGACATAAGTCTCTTCGATAACTTCGCCGACTGCACCAACGAAAGGCAAAAATGGGGTGCCGTCTTTTTGTTGCAGGGTGACCAGCAAGTGTTCAACCTCGAAGCAACCATTCTCCTCGCGCAAGCGCACAAGCACCTTACCATCTGGTCCATGGCCTGCGAGCCGTCCTAAGCGGCAAGACGCAAATAAGGCATCGCGAAGAGCTAGCGCCAGAAAGTGCTCAGGTGGAAGATAGGCTACCTTGGCATCATAACCTGCCCACCCTGAAATCACACACTGGTCGTTAACATAATGGGACCATGGCGTTGGGTCGCGAGTTTCAAAGCAGAGTGCCGAGTGAATGCGATAGCGACTAGCGTCTATCCAGTTATCACCGTCGAGGCCTATGGAGTGGCCAGCAGCCGTGACGATTTGCGAGAGTGTCTGCTCAAATGGTACGCTGGTCGCCACTCCGCCTGAAATCCACATTTGGTCAGACCAGACCGAGACTTCAACCTGAGCATAAGCGTCCCTGTCGAGCCGTGTTGCTTCCCGCACGACGGCATCGGCCACAAGGTCACAGAATTTGTCGGGATGGCCGGGAAGAACGGACTCACTGAACCTGATCATGATGGAAACCTTTGTAATTGAGTGTAAGGGATGCGGGCTGCCTTCAAGGCTGCAGGCGAACCATGTCGTGCTATGACAACATGCAGTCGGGCAGCGGAGATGGCCGCAGCAACTAAGTCGGTATCGAGAGTCTCGATAAAGCCATCAGTGATCACAACAGCAGCCCGGGGACGCGTCTCGATAACATGCCGCAATACACATGCCATGCTGGTGCCACCCGTGGTTGAAGTGACAAGTTTGCCCTCACTGATCCGGGCGGGTACTACCTTATCACTGAAGGCCCAGAACGGCCGCCGGATGTGACCAGATAGCCGTGCTAACAAAGCGATTAGGGCTGACATTTCGGAATTCATGGAGCCCGAGACATCAAGATAGACCTGAGCTGTTTCACCTTTGCGCGCAGCAGTGCTCTCCCAACGTGACTGGGGCAGGATGGGATCCCACAATGCTCTTACAAAAGACCTTCGATCTCCGGATGACAGAACCGGCAACTCTATGGAGCGGGTCTCGCTTTCCGTGCGACGGGCTTTGGGATCAGGAAGTACATGACGCCGCAGGATTTGTAGCGTCGATTTTTCCCACTGCCGGACAGTATCCTTTGCCGCTTTCTCGAGGTCGGCAAGCGCTTGGTTATGTCCCAAGCCGGCACGCTGGTTCCGCCAGATGCCTGCGCCGGTCATTTCGCGCATGGATTGCTGAAGCGCGTCCTCGATTGCTTTGGGTGGACGGCCTCCAAGCTCGTCATGATTGCCTATCAGGACGCCATGACCATCCGCCTCACCCGGTAAGTTGATTAAGCCAGTATCCTGAGATTGAGAGCGAGCCACTTCTTCTGCAAGTTCGGCAATATCATCAGAGACAAGAGTGCCGTCATAAAGCCCTTTCCATGCGCGGTTGATTGGCGATAGATCGCTGCCTCTCCAAAACTCAGATTGCTCAGAGGGGGTTGGAGGCCGTAGCAGTTTGGCTATACCCTCAGCCTCGGCATAATAGGTTTGGAAAAATGAAGCCCATTCGTCACCTTGCGTTCGGCAAATAATCGCATTTATCACTGCATCGAACGCTATGTGTTGGGCGCGCGTGAAAGGAACTGTGCTTTCCGTATGCCGAAGCAGCACATGCAGGAACTCATGAACAATGACTGCCTTCACGTGATTTTCGGTATGACAGTGTCGGGCAATAAAATCCGGGTTTACCAAAAAGTGGGGCTGGGCTTCGCAGCTTACCGCAAGTGTCGGTACACTGTCGGTAAAGCTGACCTCTAAGATTTGCAGTACTGCTCGGACGGCAAAGGGGTTATCATCGATGAGTTCGCGATAAAGTGCGATGAAGTGGTCATAGTTCATTGATAAAAACTCCCCGGATCATAGAGTTCTAGGCGTCGACCTAGGCTCGCCTCAGTCCATATGACCGGTCGAGTGGGATCGTAGATGGCACCCGTCGCCAGCCCAAGGATCAGGGCTTCACGCAAGATCACTTCCGGCTTTTCCAGCTGGATATCCTTTGGCGAAAAGTGTTCCGATGCATGGCGCGCCATCAGGCGCTGAGGCGGATGGTCAAAAAGGTCGCGCAACTCCTCGGGGCTATGGCAACCGGCATCGCTGAGCAGATCTTCCATGAATGCGCGAGGACTAGCGTTAATACCGAAACAGATTCCCACTCGCAGAACGAGCGGGATCTTAACGAACGCGTCTCCGGGACCAAGCAGAGAGCTTGTTAGGTGCTCGCGATGGCGGCGGCTCATCGGAGCGCCGGAATTTGCGCGCCGGATCTTAGTGTTGCTGATTGCAATCACGGTTGCACCCGCTCGCGTATCAGTTCGATAGCGTTACCAATATCCTCTTCAACTTGTTCGGGTTGCTCGACTGGGATACGTTCAACAAGGCAGTAATAAAAGAACTGCCGAGCGCGGGAGAGGCGCGATCCTGACAATGTCTGGAGATGGCGAGCGACCCTGGTAAGCTCTGCAGGTTTGATGGCGCTTGTCGCATGAGCCTGCGACCACTCCAAGTGGCCATCAACCTCCAGTATAGGCCCTGCTATCCGGGCAAGATCGTTCACCCCCTCCGCACCGATGGGCAAGTGACCTGCTGACGCTGCGGGATAGGTGACATAGGCGAATGCAGTTGCCCTATCTCGTCGCTCGCAGGCGAGCAGTTGGGCCACTGCTTGGGTACCCGCATCATTAGATGGGCATCTATCGAGCAGTATTTCGACCTTGCGCGCTATCGAAGGTTCGGAAAGGAAGGCGTGGACCCAAGCAGCCTGGGTATTTTGTGCCGTGTCCCAAGCAGCACGGTGCGCCGCCTGAATTATTTCTGGGGCTGGATGCTGTCCCCAAGCCTTGTGAGGCAAGCTACATCGCAAAATAGTTAGGTAAACGTCCTCACGTGCATCCGCTGTGATAATCTCGGAAGCGAGCAGACTTCGCGCGAGAAGGCGGGTACGGCGCGGAGAAATCCGAATGCCTGCGACCACGAGATGGTTGGTGACGGCCGTGACATAGTCCAACAGATAGGACGGACAGTGCTCTAGTTGCGCAACAAAGGCGTGCCGCCAGCCTGTCAAAGTTTCCAACAGCGCTCCACCATCATCGGCAATTCGGCCTTCGCCGGCAGGCGTGGCTATGGCCCTGCGTTCCTGTTCATTCAGTCGATCCCAGTCTGCTGCCTCAACAAAAAGACTAAACCTGTCCGCCAATGCCGGATCGAGCGGCTCCGAACCCAGATAATCGTCATCTCCGCCTTGGTCTCCTGATGATGGGTTCATAGCAGCCCAGCGAAAACGCAGATTAGAAAGAGCGATACCCTGGATCCGACGCTCATGAACAAGCGAAAAAAGGCGGTTCTGATGCTCGGGCTTGCAACGGCTGATCTCGTCGATCAGCACTGATTCTGCGGGCCATACAGTGGCAGGCGTCTCCAAGAATCGGACGTTGCCGGCCTCTTGGTCAGGGAATGGAAAACCGACCAAATCATCAAAAGAGATAAGAGAGGCATTGTAGTGCCGGTGCTCGAGCGCAAGAGCTTCGGATAGGGAGTTGAGCAGATATGTTTTGCCAGTCCCTGACCGGCCAATGAGGAGTAGTGGATCCTCCGTCACGAGGGCAGCTAAAATTGCGACCTCGAAATCGTCGAAGCCGTATACTCCCAGCGCAGGAAGGAATTTGCCAACATTGCAGAATTGTTTACCGGTAGTAGCTGCAGCCTGAACTGCTGTGTCGATCGAAAGGGTGCTCATTATATCTGTCCTCTTCGGAGTTTTCCGAGGAGGTTTGACGTATCCCATGTTTTGCCCGTTTGATTGCCGTTGGGCCGCATGCCGCCTTTGGGCGGAACCACCTTGCCCGGACGGGCAGGTTGGCGGAGGCGTCAGCCTCGCTCGCTATGCTGATGATTTTTTAGAGTGTTAAATGCAGTCCTACATCTGCGCACGAATACACCATGCTTTTGGCGCAACTGTTCCGATCTTGAGGAGCCAACCCGGCATCGCCGAATTTCAGGTTCATAACCTCCAGACCACCCTGTGGTCCTCTGCTTGGTAATGACGTCCCAAACGCTTCGTCGTTGCAACTTACCAATACAGAGCTGTAACGCATTTTTACCTCCTATGTTTGCCCCGAAGGGCCTCGTCTTTTTGCCACCGATGCCAGAGTTGGCCGGTTGGCAGGGCTGAGCCCTTCTTGACGATGTCTCATAATTACCAATGCGCAGACCATGCGCAATCAAAATTTGCTTTCCGAGTTGTTAGCCCCTCTATCTCGGTCCCATTCTGACATTCATGGGCAGATATTCCTGCTCAGGAGGGGATGGCTGCGGCAGTAAAAGCGTTCACGAACAGTATAATCGTCGTGCTAACTTTTGCCCGCGTCGATTATTGCAGCCTTTTCAGTGCCCAGTCGTGCTTACAATACCATACAAGACTACTTATCGGGGAGATGCTTCAGGCGCCAAAGGAGGTGTTGAAGTTTGCGGCAATGTAGAAGTAGGAGAGGCTTGCTCGGCGTTTAAGCTCGCCTCTACCGGTGCTTGTGGAGCTGTAGTTGCGTTTTCGGGGTTTGCGGTCACCGCCGTTATTGCCGCAAACTGCGGCATGGGCGTTCCTTCTTTCACCACCCTAAAAGCAAAAGGATAAGTCTCACCATTCCACGTCAACTTTACGTCGACCCGTAAAGGCAATTTTTTGCTTTTCGCTTTCTGAAGAACCAGCATCCCTGCGTAGCTGTCACCAGGGTTAATCGTTGTAATTTGGATAACATTATCCTGCATGTTATCTAGCGTTGCTTTTAATTGATTATCGATGCTTGCGATTGCAACACCTCCCCCCGCGACCATGCCTGCTGCGGCTAGCTGCCCACCGACACTTGGCGCACTGTAGTAGCCCCTGTATACGCCGTGTGGGGTTAGAACCGTGCTGGTATATTGGTCTCGTTGACTGGCCATCGCACCAGCTGCAACTCCAGCTAAAGCAGCTACGGCTATCTGGCTCCACATTGCCCTATTTTTTGCCTTCTTTTCCAGCTCAACTAGCGTGAGAGGACGAATTACTGTGCCGTCTACGGTTGCTTCGACGTTCGACGTATCAAAGTTTGCGGGTTCAGCGGCGCGGTTATACACAGCAACGTCGAACGCCACGCTGCCGTGGTCGAGTTTACGCGGTCGAACCTGTAGTGCACCTTTTTCTCGCCAGATCGTAATCGTCGGTAATCCCCGATCATATCGTGCGGTTTCTTCTGCAACCGGCACCGGTTGAACTATGAGCTCTGCCATAACAGCGCTGCTTTGCGCTAATAAGGCGCACGCAGCGGCAATCTTAAATGTTTTGCTCATATTCCATCTCCGCTAACGTATTGATAAAGTGTACAGTTTATTCGGCGCCGATCAGCGCTTCCCCGGCACGCACAGCCGTGGGCATGATTTTTCACTCTTGCGTACTTCGTTATTTTACCAACGGCGACGGGGCGTTAAACTTAATAGCAACGCCGGTTGCGAGCACGGATCCCCAGCTCAAGGCGGTTATTTTGGGATCCCCGTACGATGCCTTAATGACCGCATCTGCGCCCAGCTTTCGTGCGCGTTCCCACAACTCGCGATACACCTTACCTTGGTTAGGCGTTTTGCTGAAGATTGTGGCCTTGCGTACGCCGGCTTTAACCTCGCCTAATACCGTATAAGGGCGGTCAGTGATATCATAGGAGAATACAGGAACCCCGAATTCTTCTTTTTCAGCAGGCAGAGTTGCGCCATCCTGCGCCATCGCAGGCGTTGGCGATGTAATAAGTATGGAGGCCGCAAAAACTGCCGCTGAACAATATTGTTTCGTGAAATTATTCATCTGGTTTACCTTTCTTGATATCGCCGGCCCAGCCGCCACATTTCACGGATGCCGAAATCGAGTGGTCCGTCCTCGGGAAATGTTGGGGATCATATGCAACAAGCGCCTAGAGTTTGAGGGGCGCTTTCACAAAAAGCTGGGTTATGAAACGGTCGTGGGCCGCACAAGGCGGCCCACCCTAATATCTCAGAACTCAAAACCGATGCCGACAGTGCCACGGTTGTACTGAGTGTCAAAATAACGCTGGTACTGAACGGACACACGCATCGAATTGCCGATTTTGTGCTGATATCCTACGCCGGCGGCAATGTCCGTTTCCCATCCCGAGTATACCACGAAATAGTTTGGCCCATAAATATAGCCGCTATCTTCGTAACGCGCCACTCCAGCGGTTGCGAACAATTTACCAGCCTCGCTTATTTTTGTGCCGACGCGAAGATTTAATCCGTAAACTGGCGTGTCAAAGCTGGCATTGGTGTCGGCCGTTAGTTCAGTGCCAATAAAAGCGCTAGATCCAACATCCACGTCAAAGCCTGCTGCAAGGCCGATAGTCTCAGTCGTGGTGCCTGATCCACCTGCTATTCCGCCGCGTACTTCTAAGTAACTTTGGGCTTGAGCCGCCGTCGCGAAAAATGTCGCAACGGCTGCCGCTGCGATGCATGCAAATTTCTTCATAATTATACTCCTGTTGAAAAATTTATTTTTCCCTGAACTTAAAAGTTCATGACGGGGGGGGGGGGGGTTTTTTTTTTTTTTTTTTT
>ENA-OUVC01000289-OUVC01000289.1-marine-metagenome-genome-assembly--contig:-NODE-289-length-34777-cov-4.005793_pt1 | contig 34777 bp, 34 predicted proteins | sample MGYA00248622_ERZ508571 | MGnify/ENA primary metagenome ERZ508571 (study PRJEB26236, sample SAMN06267175) | marine metagenome | isolation source: Columbia River Estuary | place: USA:Columbia River Estuary... | reverse complement strand
CAACGTAATTGGCAATACCATGAAATACCACCCGCACGGCGATGCCTCTATTGGCGATGCCATGGTGCAGTTGGGTCAAAAAGATTTATTAATTGATAAACAAGGAAACTGGGGCGATCCCATCACTGGCGATTCGGCGGCGGCACCTCGTTATATCGAGGCCCGTTTATCAAAATTTGCGCTCGATGTGGTGTTTAATCCCGATACCACCGAATGGCAATCGAGTTACGATGGCCGTAACCAAGAACCGGTAACCTTGCCCGTTAAATTCCCCTTATTATTAGCCCAAGGAGCCGATGGTATTGCGGTAGGTTTGGCTACCAAAATTATGCCTCACAATTTCATCGAACTCATTGATGCATCTATTGAGGTTTTAAAAGGAAACCACCCCAATTTAGTACCCGATTTCCTCACTGGAGGTATGGCCGATTGTTCGGCCTACAACGAAGGACAACGAGGCGGCAAAATTCGGGTTCGTGCAAAAATTGTAGAGCGTGATAAAAAAACCTTAGCCATTACCGAAATACCTTTTACCACTACCACCGGCGGTTTAATTGATAGCGTAATTTCGGCTAACGATAAAGGCAAAATCAAGATTAAAAAAATTGAGGATAATACGGCCAAAGACGTAGAAATCATGATTCATTTGGCACCCGGAATTTCGCCCGATGTAACCATTGATGCTCTTTATGCCTTTACCGATTGTGAGGTTTCTGTTTCGCCAAATACCTGCATAATTAAAGACGATAAGCCTTGGTTTATGAGCGTAAACGATATTTTGGTAGAAAGTACCAAATTTACCAAAGCGCTATTAAAACAAGAGTTAGAAATTAAACTCACCGAATTAAAGGAGCGTATTTTCTTTAGCAACTTGCTCAAAATCTTTATTCAAGAGGGGATGTATAAGCATGCCGATTATGAAAACGCTACCGATTTTGAGAACATTGTAGGTGTATTGTACAAACTCTTTGCTCCATTTAAAGAGCAGTTTTACCGCGATATTTTACCCGAAGATTTCAAGAAACTAATCGACAAACCGATGAGTAGCATCACCCGTTTTGATGTCAAAAAATCGGATGATTTGATGAAAACCTTGGAAGAAGAAATTAAAACGGTTAACAAACATCTTAAAACCTTAACCGAATACACCATCGCTTGGTTCGAAAAAATTAGAAGCAAATACGGTGCTGGCCGAGAGCGTAAAACCGAACTTCGCCTGTTTGATAAGGTTGAAGCCTCAAAAGTAGCACTAGCCAATGTGAAATTGTACATGAACCGCGAAGATGGCTTTATTGGCACATCCTTGCGTAAAGACGAGTTTGTGTGCGACTGCTCCGACCTCGATGAAATTATTGCTTTTAGAGCCGATGGCAGGTTTACCGTAAGCAAAGTAGCCGAAAAAACTTTTGTGGGTAAAGACATTATTCATGCGCAAGTATTTACTAAAAATGACGAGCGTACAGTTTATAATTTAATTTATAAAGATGGTGCCAGCGGAACCTCATATGTAAAACGATTTGCTGTGTTGGGGGTTACCCGCGATAAAGAATACGATTTAACCAAAGGCGGCAAAGGCTCACAAGTGCATTATTTTACCGCCAACCCCAATGGCGAAGCAGAAGTGGTAAACATTGCTCTAAAACCACATGCAAAATTGCGTAAGCTGCAGTTTGATGTAGACTTTGCCGAAATTGCCGTGAAAGGGCGTAGCTCTATGGGCAATACCGTTACCAAGTATCCGGTTAAAAAAATCACCTTAAAAACCAAAGGAGTTTCAACTTTATCGGGCCGTAAAATTTGGTTCGATGAGGTGTTAAAACGTTTAAATATTGATGCTAGAGGTAAATACCTTGGTGAATATGATGGCGACGATCAAATTTTGTGCGTAACTAACGATGGCGCCTACGAATTGTGTGGGTTTGAGTTAAGCACCCGGTTCGATGAACCACTTGTGCTCATCGAAAAATACAATCCCGAAAAAGTATACTCGGTAGTGCATTGGGAAGCAAAATCTAAAAATTATTACATCAAACGCTTTGTGTTAGAACGCACACCCGAAGGCAAGAAAACACCATTAATTTCTGAAGAGACTGGTTCTAAATTGGTGCTCATTTCGGGTGCCACTGCTCCCAAAGTAAGCCTCGAGGTTTTAAAAGGGAAAAGCCAAACTCCCGAAACAATTGAACTCAACCTAGCTGAACTAATTGACGTAAAAGGCCAAAAAGCAATGGGCAACCGCTTAAGTACGCACGAAGTGAAACAGGTGACGCTTCTGTTGTCTGATGAACCCGAACCTATTTTAGAACTCAGCCCAATGAACGAAGTGTTGGACATAGAGGATACTATAGAGCTTGTGGAAGAAACAGAAATGCCAAGCATACTAGAACCCGAGGAAGTAAAAGAAACTCCTGCTCCACAGCCCGAGAAAGCACCTGAAATACCGGAAGAGACAGCACCCGAGCCAATTAAACCGGTTAAAGAAATAGATTTCGAAATTACCAACCCCGATGAAATAGATATGGACGACAAGGGGCAGTTGGGCTTATTCTAAGTTACTAATCGCTACTTTTCAAATGAAGTTCGAGCAATTTCTATACCTGTTGGCATTGGCCTGTTGCCTTCATCTTCGGCCGTAAGAATAATCTCTTTCGGATTAAATGGAGTTAATGTTCTAAAAACCACTTTTTTCGCATTGGCATTCATAATTTGCCCCAAATTTTTGTATTCGTTTTGTTCGGTAACAATCCACACGTTGTAATGATCTTTAGGCGGATTCAGTCTTTCTGGACTAGTTAAATTAAGCGCCACTAATTCTACCACATAATTTTTGTTTTTATCTACTGTTTTCTTGGCCGTAATTACGGCGGCTGGGGCCACTGTAGAAATTGGAAATTTGGCGCTAGTGGCACAGCCAGCCAACAGGGTGGTCAAGCCTAGTAGTATCATTAGTATGTTTTTCATGTTGTTGTTTTCATAGGCCCATCAGCAGGCATATAGGAAACTCAAACGCTATAAAGCCAGAAAAATTTCAGCAGCCTGTAAGTAGTTAAGGGGGGGGGGCTGTTTAGTTATACTAAAACTAAACTGTTGTGCGTTAGTCTTACTAAAGTAGCACGTAATATAAGTTTAAACTGCTGTCTATCATGAAAAATATAACCTTAACTCTTTTATTGGCCCTAGTCTTTGTAAGTTCTTGTAAAAAAGACTCTAATCCTCCTGTTACCGATGTTTATGTAGCTGGTTATCAAAATATTGGAGGAAAAAAAGTGGCTACGCTTTGGAAAAATGGTGAAGCCAAACAACTGAGTACCGGCCAAGTGAATGAGTATGCCTACTCGGTGTTTGTAACGGGAAACGATGTATATGTAGCTGGTTATGAAGATAATGGAATTGTTAAACCAGTAGCAAAATATTGGAAGAATGGGGAAGAATTTATATTAACAGATGGCCAATACAGTGCCTATGCCCGTGACATTTATGTAGCTGGTGGGAATGTATATGTTGTGGGTGTGCAAAATAACGGAACAAAAGGTGTGGCCAAAATTTGGAAAAACGGTAGTCCCAAGGCGCTCACAAACGGTCTACAAAATGCCGATGCCCAAAGCGTGTATGTGATTGGAAATGATGTATATGTAGCTGGTTATGAATACACTGGGATGGCTGCTACTGCCATAGTATGGAAAAACGGGGTACCCAACCCTTTAACAAACGGCCAACAAAATGCCTATGCCTATTCGGTATATGTGGTAGGGGTAGATGTGTATGTAGCTGGCAAAGAGGATTTAGGTTTGAAATCAGTAGCCAAAGTATGGAAAAACGGGGTACCTACCGCGTTAACAAACGGCTCTCAAAATGCATACGCTTCTGAGGTGCAGGTAGTGGGTAACGATGTATATGTAGCTGGTAACGAAAATAATGGAACGAAATATGTAGCAAAAACTTGGAAAAATGGAGTAGCAAGCCCCTTAAGTAATGGGCAGAACGATGTCTACCTCACCTCTCTCTTTGTATCGGGCACCACGGTTTATGCTACCACCTATGAGTACAATGGAACAAATTATGCGGCCACGCTTTGGAAGAATGCAAATCCTACCAATTTAACAAATGGCCAAAATGATACCTATGTAACCTCTGTTTTTGTGGTGAACTAACAGCTACTCGGTGGCTACTTTTTCACTAAAATGTTTTAAAAACTTAGCTATTTTAGGCGCAATAATTACACTACAGTAGGGTTGGTAACTATTTTGGTTGAAGTAGTCTTGGTGGTAGGCCTCGGCAGGGTAAAAGACCGTAAGTGGGCTTAGTTCGGTTAAAATAGGGGCATCGAAAATTTGTTCTTTTTCCAATTGGATCATCAGCTTTTCTGCTGCCAATTTTTGTACTTCATTGGCATAAAAAATAATAGAACGGTATTGGGTACCTACATCATTTCCTTGGCGGTTAAGCGTAGTGGGGTCGTGGGTGTGAAAAAAGATGATGAGCAATTCTTCTACCGAAATTTGTTGCGCATCGAAACTAATTTCTATCACTTCGGCATGGCCGCTGTTGCCTTCGCAAATTTCGCGGTATGTGGGGTTGGGGTATTTGCCACCACTATAACCCGATACTACTTTTTGTACGCCTTTTACCCGCTGAAAAACCGCTTCGGTGCACCAAAAACAACCCCCACCTAAAACCAGCTTTTCCATGCTTATTGGTATTGAATATAACTTGGCTGCGGCACCAATTTTACCAATTCTTCTGGGGTCATTAGGCGCTTGGGTGGGTTTTTAATATCGTTTTTATAAAATATTTTAAAGCCTGTAAACTGTACCGGTTCGTTATAAATCCAATGGCGGTAGGTTCCTTTTTTCAATTCGGGTGCACCCCAACCGTCCATGTGCATCACCAACTGTACTTCGGGGTGTAATTTTATGTTTTTCGAATTGGTAAGCATGCCTTTGGTAAAGCGGTGTATGGTAAATACTTTCGGTGGCAAGCCATTTTCTTGAACCAATTTGGCTAAATAGGCCGAACAATAATTGATGTCAACTGCATCGTAGGTGCCAATTTTGGTTCCGGGTTTGGCTCCGGTTTTCATCGAAAATTCCGGATCGATACCTAAATGTACCTGCGGTAGTTTTAAATATTTTTCTAAACGAGGTAGTTCGCTTTTGATATCGCTAAGGGCCACCTGTATATCTAAAAATACAATGGCGTTGCGCATTTTAGCAATGCTCAATACCGAATCAATTTGTTTATCGGGCATACGGAAGCGGTATTTACCATCCTTACCGCCATCGCCTTGTGCCACCACAGCAATATAATGCAGGGCAGGTTGTACAGGCGTTTTAGGGTCGGCTTTTTCCCAGCGTTTTACTTCTTGGTCTAATTTAGCCAGCATTTGTTTAGGGGGCAATTCGCCTAAAATACCCATGCGCACCGAATATAAATTTCCGTAGTAAGCCACAATGCGTTTAAAAGGTAAAATAGCTCCCGGTAGCGGATAGGGTTGTTTTTTTACCGGCCATTTTCCGGTAGTATCGCCATTGGCTATGGCTTTTACTTTTTGTAAATAGGCCAAGGTATCTACTGGTGGGTAATTGCCCACGTTTTGTTTTACTTTAGTTGTATCGCTGTTCCCATTTTCACCTGCAGAGCCCGAACAATTGCCAAATAGGCTGGCTCCGAAAAGTACGAGTAAACTAATTTTTGCTAATTTTTTCATGTATTTGGTTTATTTAGAACACCTGCCAAAAACTCCAAGCGGCAACTTACAGCCACTGCTGGCTTGTAAATACAATTCGCCGCAATGTAGGTTTTCTATGTTCGGCATCGAGCTTTTTAATAGGTTTTCTATAATTACAGAGGAGAAGCCCATAGAGTAGGCATTTAAAATGAGAAAATGCTCTTCGGGATCTAATAATTGCATCACGTCGTGCATCATCTCTTGAATATGATCCTCTAATTTCCATTTTTCGCCATTGGGGCCATGCCCATAAGCCGGCGGATCGAGAATAATGCCGTTGTATGTTTTGCCACGTTTGAGTTCTCTTTTTACAAATTTAAGTGCATCTTCTACTACCCAACGAATATTGGCTAGGCCCGAAAGCTCTTGATTTTCATTGGCCCAGGTAACCACCTGCTTAATAGAATCTACGTGGGTGGTATCGGCACCCGCAGCCTTGGCAGCCAAAGAGGCACCGCCGGTATAGGCAAAAAGGTTTAAAATTTTTGGTTCCGGATTTTTAAAGCGCTTTACTTGTTGGGCAATAAAATCCCAGTTTACGGCTTGCTCTGGAAAAATTCCTACGTGTTTAAACGATGTTAATCCCAAGCGAAATTTAATAGCGATGTCTTCGGTTTTATAGCTAATGTTCCATCTATCGGGAGATTTGGCATTTTTTTTCACCCATTCGCCCGAGGTAGCCGATTTGCCTTTAAAGCGGATATGGTGTAGCTTCTCCCATTCCGATTCGGATAATACTTTTGCCCAAACAGCTTGGGGTTCTGGTCGTATTAAAATGAGTTCGCCAAAGCGTTCCAACTTTTCAAAATCGCCGCAATCGAGTAATTCGTAATCTTTCCAGTGGCTAGGGCTAAGTAGTTCAATCATGGTTTATTTTTTGAGCGCTTTCATGAATTTACTGGCAAAAATAAATTCATTAAGCTCAACATTCTTACTGGTAATTATTTCTTCTTTGGTCCCTTCCCACCATTTTTGTCCGTTGTGTAAAAAGATAATATGTTCGCCAATGCCCATTACCGAATTCATATCGTGGGTAACCACAATGGTAGTGGTTTGGTATTCTACGGTAAGTTCATGTATTAGCTCATCAATTACAATGGCTGTTTTTGGGTCGAGGCCCGAGTTGGGCTCATCGCAAAACAAATATTTTGGGTTCATGGCGATGGCACGTGCAATGCCTACCCGTTTTTTCATTCCTCCAGAAAGTTCGGCAGGGTAGAGGGCATTTTTCCCGGCTAGGTTTACCCGTTCTAAACAAAAATTTGCTCGGTCTTTTTTTTCTTTTAGGCTTTGGGTAGTAAACATATTTAGCGGGAAAAGTATATTTTCTTCTACCGTCATCGAATCAAAAAGGGCAGCGCCTTGAAAAAGCATGCCAATTTCTTTACGTATGGAGATGCGTTCTTCAAAATCCATGGCTGTAAAATCACGTCCGTCGTAAACTACCTTGCCTTTATTTGGTTCGTGTAAACCTACCATGCATTTAAGCAAGGTGGTTTTCCCAGAACCTGAGCCCCCAATTATTAAATTGGTTTTACCCGGAAGAAATTCGGCAGAAATTCCGTCTAAAACGTGGTGTGTACCAAAAATTTTATGGATGTTCCGAACTTCTATCATAATAATAACTGAGCGGTTACATAATCGGCAAACAAAATCATGATACAAGAAATAACCACGCCCTTGGTGCTAGAAATACCCACTTCTAGGGCGCCACCCGATGTATAAAAGCCTTGGTACGCCGATACGGTTGTGATGATGAAAGCGAAAATAACCGATTTTACCATGCATACAGTAAAGGTGAAAGGCACAAAATCGGTGGTTATACCGGCAATAAAATCTTGTGCACTTACTGCTCCAGAAAGGGTTCCAGCAATATATCCACCAAAAATACTGAGGGCAATAGAAATAATTACCAAGAGCGGAATCATGGTTACTGCCCCTAAAATTTTAGGAAGAATGAGGTAGCCCGGAGAGTTGATGCCCATAATTTCGAGGGCATCTATTTGTTCGGTTACCCGCATGGTGCCTATTTGGGAGGCTACGCTAGAGCCCACTTTACCGGCCAATACTATGGCCGAAATGGTTGGGCTTAATTCCAATATAGATGAATCGCGAACGATGGTGCCAATTACAGACCGCGGTATTAGGTTACTTACCAATTGAAAAGCAGTTTGTACGGTAGTTACCGCACCTAAAAAAACCGAAATGATGGTGATGATTCCGATAGAACCTATGCCGATGGCCACCATTTCTTTGCTAATTTCTTTCCAATAAATGTTCCACTTTTCCGGTTTGCGGAAAACAGCTTTTAACAGAAGGAGGTATTTGCCTAGTGGCTGAAAAAACATGATTTATTGGATTGTAAAGGGTAAAAATAACAAGCCTTTACCTCTTAAACGAATTAGCAGCCATATTTTTATTTGTATGCTGCAGGTTAATTCTAAAAAAATGGCTTTAACTTCGCTTTATGAATGCAGTAATTACCGGAGCCAGTAAAGGAATAGGCCGAGCCATAGCTCTAAAATTGGCTCAAGAAGGATACAATTTGGCATTGTGTGCCCGTAGTTTAACCGACTTAAAAAGCCTTCAATCGGATTTACTCCAAATTAGTCCAAACGCAAACATTTATATTGAAGCCCTAGATTGCGCAGACTTGCCGGCACTACATAGTTTTGCCAAGCAGGCCCAAGCCAAATTGGGTTTTATAGATGTGCTTATAAACAATGTGGGGCAATACCTTCCAGGGACTATTTTAGAAGAGGCCGACGATGCTTTAGCTCTGCAAATGCAAACAAATGTGTACCCTGCCTACACCTTAAGTAAGTTTTTTGGAAAAGAAATGCGCACCCGAAAATCGGGCTACATTATTAATATTTGTTCAATTGCTAGTTTGAACGTGGTCAAAGAGGCTGCTTCGTATAGTGTAACAAAAGTTGCTTTATTAGGTCTTACTACTATACTGAGGGAAGAATTACAATCCTCGGGCGTTAAAGTAAGCGCCATCTTGCCGGGAGCCACCTATACCTCCTCGTGGGAAGGCACACCAATAGCTCCCGAAAAATTCATTCAACCCGAAGATGTAGCCCAGGCTGTGTGGACTTGTTTAAACCTAAGCCCGGGTGCAACAATAGATCAACTTATATTAAACCCTATATCAAAAGCGTTTTAATTGTATACTCATGGAAAAGAAACTCTACAGAAACACAAGTGATCAAGCTATAGCAGGTGTTGCCGCAGGTTTGGCTCGTTATTTAGAAATTGATGTAACCTGGATTCGTATATTTTTTATTCTGGCTACAATTTTTGGCGCCTCGGGCTTACTCATTTATATTATTTTATGGATTGCCATCCCCGAACAGCCCTTTGGCTTATGGAACATGCCCGGACAAACCGATTATAAAGTAAAAGATACTGTAGCCAATTCTTTTGAAACCGATTATAAAGCCGCAAAATCAAAACGAAAAAGAGAATCTGGTTTTATTTCGGGTATTATCTTAATTGCTTTAGGCTCCTTTTTCTTACTCGATCAGTTCGATTGGATACCAGAATGGGTAAGTTTTGGTAAACTTTGGCCTTTGGCATTAATTATTCCTGGGTTAGTGATTTTAGCCAATTCAGGTAAAAATACCGAAGCAAAAACAGTTGAAGCTACTGAGCCCGTTACGCCGGTTGCCGAAGAAAAAGCGACTCCTAAAAAGCCGGTAGCAAAAAAACCTACTGTGGCCAAAAAGCCAGCAGCTAGAAAAACTAAAAAAGCAGAATAAGCGTTAAAACCCAAGCATATGAAAAGCGAAAAAATAGTATGGGGAATTACCCTCGTTTTTGTTGGCAGTATTTTATTGCTCGATAATTTTGATGTTATTGATTTCTATTGGCGTTCGGTATGGCATTTTTGGCCACTCATACTCATTTTATCGGGATTAAATTTAGTGTTTGGCAAAGCAAAACAGAGTACAGCAGGTAAAGCACTTGTTATTTTACTAATCTGTGTAGTTTTGGGTGCTGTTGCCTACGTGGGCAGTACCCGTTCTAATCATAATGCTAATTGGTTTTTTAATAACGATGAGGAACTCAGCGCTAGTGATACCAACCAAGTAAGAACCTTCTCAGAAACGTATAACCCAGCCATACCTAATGCAGCATTAACCATTGAAGGTGGTGCGACTGTTTATGAGCTCAAGGAAGCTACATCTCAACTATTCGAAGCTGATGTAAACCAATCGTATGGGCAATATACCCTTACCAAATCGAGCACCGATTCTTTAGATAAAGTACAGTTTAAAATGCACGATGGCGAAAAATCTTGGAATTTAAAAAAATCAAATGCGAACAAAGCGGTACTGCGTCTAAATCCAAACCCAATTTGGAGCATTCAGTTAGATATGGGTGCCGGTAAAGCTGATTTTGATTTATCTGCCTACAAACTTGCTGATTTAAGCATTAAAGGTGGAGCAGCCGCTTTTGAAGTAAAACTGGGGCAACCCTTAGCACTTACCACTGTCAGCGTAGAAACAGGTGTATCTGAAGTTAAGGTGTATATTCCTGAAAATGCAGCCTGTCAAATTGAGTACGAAGGTGGTTTAACCAGTAAATCGTTCGAAGGATTTGATAAAAAAAGAGATGGATTGTATGAAAGTGCCAACTATGCCACAGCAGCTACCAAAATTCATATCAAACTAAATGGCGGTTTGTCGTCATTTAAAGTAAAACGCTATTAGTGTGCCTACATTTTGGGTGGTTGAAAATGGGAAACCTGCTGGTCCATTTTCACTCGAAGAATTAAAAAGCCGGTCCATAAAACCCGGCACCTTCATCAAGTCGGACACGATGGACGACTACAAAGAAGCGCACGAAATTCCTGCAATACGAAGCCTCTTGGGTTTTAAATCTACCATTGTACAACCCCAATATTTTGCTTCGCTTGATGTTCGCCTATTGGCCATGGCTGTAGACTATTTACTAGTTTTTGGTATGTATAGCGTGGTGGCTTTAGTCTTGCTATCTTTTGCAAATCAGCAGCTAGTTAAAATTGCCATTGCCCTCTCGGGTATAGTAATTATTCCTATTGCACGTTCTGTTTATGCTGTTTTTATGGAGAGCTCAAAAAAACAAGCTACGCTAGGTAAACAATTATTGGGTATAAAAGTATGCGATGAAGAAGGTCGCAGCATTAGCTTAGGCCGGTCGCTTTTGCGCAACCTAGGCAAATGGTTAAGTACGCTAACATTTGGTTTAGGCTATTTATTCGGTTTTTTCGACCGAAAACAACAATGTTTGCACGATAAATTAGCGGGCACCTTGGTGGTAAAAGAACGCTTACTTTAGGCTACATTGCATCGAACATTTTCTTATTTTTGTTTTCCTAACACACGTGCATGAAGTCTACTAACTCCCCCGAACTAGCAGGAATATACTGTCCATCGCTCCTGCAATACAAGCGCTTTCTTACTAGAGAAGTGCAGGTGGGAGATGTGGCTATGGGAGCAAACAACCCTATTCGCATACAAAGTATGACCACTACCGACACCATGGATACCCACGGAACGGTAGAACAATCTATACGCATGATTGAGGCCGGTTGCGAATTGGTACGCATTACGGCTCCCAGCATAAAAGAGGCTCAAAATTTAGCCGAAATAAAAAAAGAATTGAGTAAAAGGGGCTACCACACACCTTTGGTAGCTGATATTCATTTTACCCCCAATGCCGCCGAGTTGGCTGCCCGTTTGGTAGAAAAAGTGCGCATCAATCCGGGGAATTATGCCGATAAAAAACGTTTCGAAACCATTGACTATACGCCGCAAGCATACCAAGATGAATTAGACCGTATTTACAAAAAATTCGCCCCTTTAGTGGCTATTTGTAAAGAATATGGTACCGCCATGCGTATTGGTACCAACCACGGTTCATTATCAGACCGTATTATGAGCCAATTTGGCGATACGCCTCTGGGTATGGTAGAATCGGCTATGGAATTTATGCGCATTTGCGAAGATTTGAACTACCACAATTTGGTAATTTCTATGAAATCTAGCAACCCGCAAGTAATGGTACAGGCTTACCGCTTATTGGTAAAAACCATGGTGGCTGAAGGCATGAATTATCCATTGCATTTGGGCGTTACCGAAGCCGGCGATGGCGAAGATGGACGCATTAAATCTGCCGTAGGTATTGGTACCTTGTTAGAAGATGGTTTGGGCGATACCATTCGTGTATCCCTAACCGAAGACCCTGAGTTAGAGATTCCCGTGGCACAAGATTTAGTAAAGCGCTATGCTCAGCGCAATCAAGCTGCCGAGCAAAGTTCAGTAATTACATTGCCTACTGAATTTTCGCCCTTTAGCTATCAAAAAAGAATTTCCGAAGAACTAAATACTTTTATCGGAGGCCATCAAGTGCCTCGGGTAATTATCGATTTATCATCAAAAAATTTAAAAGATCCTGCCGTATTATCTGATGTGGGCTATCTCTATTCGCCTATTTTAGATAAATACACCATGGGCGAACAATCAGTTGATTTTGTATACCTAGCTGATCAATTACCATCTTTTACTCTTCCCGGAAATTTAAAGCAGCTGTATCAATATCCAACGTGGAAAAAGCTGGCTAATAAAGCGAATTGCCATCCGTTTTATAGTTTGCAAGAGTATTTAACTGCGGTAGACAAATGCCCAGCACTCAATTTGGTAGAACTGAGTTTGGCCGATATGCACAGCGATGCGTTTCAGCAAATACCGCTAGATAAAACACTCGTTTTTGTGCTTAGCAGCACCGCCGAAAATGCCATGCAAGATCAAAGGCAAGCGTTTTTTCTGTTAGAACAACTAGGTATAAAGGTGCCCGTAATTATCAAAAAAATCTATCCAAATTTAACTGAAAACGAATTTCAATTGTATGCCGCTACAGATGCCGGAGCACTTTTACTAGATGGTTTTGGCGATGGAATTTGGTTGCATGCACCTCAGCTTTCTCCTAAACTACTCCTTAGCACCTCGTTTGGTATCTTACAAGCTACGCGTTGCCGCATTTCTAAAACTGAATATATTTCTTGCCCTAGTTGCGGACGTACTTTATTCGATTTGCAAGAAACTACCCAGCTTATCCGTAGCCGTACCGATCATTTAAAAGGTATTAAAATTGCCATAATGGGTTGTATCGTAAATGGTCCAGGCGAAATGGCCGACGCCGATTATGGCTATGTTGGTACAGGCCCCGGAAAAATTACCCTATACCGCGGTAAAGAGGTGGTTAAGAAAAATGTAAATACTGAAAATGCCCTCGATGAACTGATTGAGATTATTCGCGTAGACGGTAATTGGGTAGAGCTTGCCTTATAAAATTTAGTTAAATAGGCCTCATTGCAGTCCTTTTCAGCCAATTTATATCCATTCTAAATACCGTTGGTTTTACAAAGGACTGACAGTTCCCCTCCTTCAATTTTCTACTTTTGTTTTGTCAAAAAACAGTCTTGAAGAATTTAAAAGTTATAGCCTTTACCCACAAAAAAGTCGATTTAAAAGACTTAGGGAAATTAGTAATCAGCGATGAGTTGATTGAAAGCTATTTGCTATCACTTAAAAATCAATTGGCTATTTCTGAAATCTTTTATATCAGCACCTGCAATCGCATTGAATTTGTATTTACTCATGAAGAGGCATTAAGCCCTTCATTTGTCGAAACTTTTCTGTCTACCTTGTCTGTTGGCGCAGACATTGCTAGGTTGGCTTCACAAGCTGTTGTGTACGAAAGCGTAGAAGCGCTTAATCACTTATTTAGAGTATCATGTTCCTTAGAAAGCTTGGTGGTAGGTGAAAAAGAAATTTTGGCTCAATTGCGTCAATCGTATGAAAAATGTAAGAATTTAGGCTTTACAGGCGATTACCTTCGATTGATAATGGATCAGGTAGTTAAAACGGCTAAATCGGTTTATACCGATACGCAAATTGCGTGTAACCCCATTTCGGTGGTATCTCTAGCTTACCGAGAATTACGTAAAGTAAATACTTTTACCAATGCCCGTGTACTGTTAGTAGGTGCCGGCGAAACCAATCAATTAATTGCAAAATATCTTCAAAAACATAAATATTCAAACTTTGTAATATTTAATCGCACCTTGTCTAAAGCACAGGCTTTGGCTGCCGATTTAAATGGCGAAGCTTTTCCGCTAGAAGATTTAACAACCTATACCAAAGGGTTTGATATTTTAATTACGTGTACAAGTTCCGTAGACCCCATCATTACACCCGAAATTTATACTAATTTATTGGCTGGCGATACCGATAAAAAACTGGTTTTAGATTTAGCCATACCAAATGATACCCATCCGGATGTATTGAAAAACAATTCTATTCATTTTATCGAAGTACATGGCCTGCAAGAAGTTGCCGAACGGAATAAGCAAGAACGTTACCACGAATTGGTAAATGCCGAAAAAATTATTGAACAACACCTCCAAGATTTCAAACAAATCTTAAAACAGCGTCGTGTTGAGTTAGCCATGCGCCAAGTGCCAGAGCGTATTAAAGAAATAAAAGAAACGGCAATGAACTCGGTTTTTGCAGCAGATATTCAGAATTTAGATCCCAAATCTGTTGTAGTACTCGAAAAAGTAATTGCCTACATGGAGAAAAAATACATCAGCGTGCCGATGGTAATGGCCAAAGAAATTTTGGTAGATAACTGCTAATTTTTCACCAATTTTATAACTTAACCCATTCATTTTCATGAAAGCCAACTCCTTAAAATATCCTTTAATTATTGGAACTCGGGGTAGCGATTTAGCGCTTTGGCAAGCTCATTTTGTGAAAAATAGTTTGGCTGAAATAGGTATTGCTGCTGAATTAAAAATTATTAAAACCCAAGGCGATACTATTTTAAACTTGCGTTTAGATAAACTTGAAGGGAAAGGTTTTTTTACCAAGGAGCTAGAAGAAGAACTGCTAAACGGAAGTATCGATATTGCGGTACATTCTCATAAAGATTTACCCACCACCCATCCTGCGGGTTTAATCATTGCCGCTGTTTCCGAACGGGAAGATCCTTCTGAATTACTGTTGATTTTGAAAGATTGTGTAGACGTACAGCAAAAGTTATCGGTTAAGTTTGGTGGTACAGTAGGCACTTCTTCTAACCGCCGAAAAGCACAATTATTGGCCTTTCGTCCCGATTTAGAGGTGGAGGATTTACGTGGTAATGTGCCTACACGTATACAAAAACTTCGCGATGAAGATTACGATGCCATTATGATTGCCAAAGCAGGTGTGAGCCGTTTGGGTATCGATTTAAGCGAATTTTACGTAGAGGAATTAGATCCTATGGAATTTATTCCGGCACCTGCACAAGGCGTGTTGGCTATCCAGATACGTGAAAATGATACCGATTTAGCTGAATTATTAAAACCTTTGCATCATGCTGCGGTAGCTAAAGAAATTGCTGTAGAGCGTAAAGTATTGCAATTATTTGAAGGCGGTTGCCACATGCCCCTAGGTTGCTATTGCAGAAAAGAAGGCAATATCTACGAAGTATGGACTTCTAAAGCTGTAGATGGCGATGATTTTCCAGATAGATTGTTTTTAGCATCAAGCAGCACCAAAGGCCTAGCCGAAAAAATTGTAGCTAAGTTTAATCCGGAGCGAAAATTTCCGAGCAATGTATTTATTAGCAGAATGCTGCCCGAAACCAGCTACTTCCGTAAAGCATTAGAAAAATATCAAATTCAATTAGACGATCGCTCATTAATTAAAATTTTCCCGATTATTAATAAACTCGATCCCTTTATTTTAAAACGAGTAGATTGGGTCTTTTTTAGTAGTAAAAATGCCATTGAATGTTTCTTTTCATTATCTCCTCAATTGCCTAAAAAAGTAAAATATGGGGTAATTGGACGTGCCTCCGAAGAAATGTTGCGACGCTACGGCATTGTGCCCGATTTTAATGGTGAAGAAGATGGAATTGATACACAAGATATTGCTAAAGATTTCGCCAAATTGGCCAACGGCAGTACCGTACTTTTCCCTGGAGCCAAAGATTCCTTGCGCACTATACAGCAAGCGCTGAACAAAGCAACTAAAATTATTGATTTACCGGTTTACGAAACTGAAATGGATGAAAATTGCGATCCATCTGCCGCTGAAGTTTTAGTATTTACCAGCCCATCAAATGTAGAGGCCTATTTTACCAATAACCTACTTGAGCCTGGTCAGCAAGTTATTTGCATTGGCAAATCTACCGGCAAAAAATTCGATCAAATGAATGTAAACTATACCTTACCCTACTCTCCAGACGAAATTGGTTTGGCAGAAGCGGTTTTTGGTTTAACTTATTAAACATGCTTATACGCCCCAGAAGATTACGTAAAAACCCCATTATACGGGAATTAGTAGCCGAAACACGCTTATCAAAAGACATGTTTGTGTACCCGTATTTTGTAGTGCCGGGCAAGGGTGTAAAACATCCCATCGATGCCATGCCGGGTATTTTTCATTTCTCGGTAGACATGTTGGTGAAAGATGTAGCCGAGGGTTTGAAATTTGGGTTAAACAAAGTGCTATTATTTGGTGTTGGAGAGAATAAATGTGAAGATGCCAGCTCAGCCTACCACCACGATTCGTTGGTGGCCCAAGCCGTTCGTGAATTGAAGAAAGCATTTGGCGATGATATTTACGTGATTACCGACGTGTGTACTTGTGCGTACACTACGCATGGGCATTGCGGTATTTTGCACAACGATTACGTACAAAACGATGAAACCGTAGCTGTTTTAGCTAAAATGGCCTTGGCGCATGCACAAGCTGGCGCCGATATGGTGGCTCCTTCAGATATGATGGACGGCCGAGTGGGAGCCATTCGCGATTTGCTGGATGAACACCACTTCGTAAACACCGCCATTATGAGCTACAGCATCAAATTTGCATCGGCTTATTATGGTCCGTTCCGCGAAGCAGCCGATTCGGCGCCAAGCAAAGGCGATCGTAAAGCCTATCAAATGGATTTCCGCAACCCGAATGAGATGATGCGGGAAGCTTTTTTAGACGAAGATGAAGGTGCCGATATTTTAATGGTAAAACCAGCTTTAGTTTATTTAGATGTGATTCAAAACTTAAGCCAACAAACGCAATTACCAGTGGCTTGTTACAACGTTTCGGGCGAATATAGCATGGTAAAAGCAGCAGCACAAGCCGGTTGGATTGATGCTCAAAAGGTGATTATGGAAAACATGTTTGCTTTTAGCCGTGCAGGTGCAAACATCATCATCACCTATCACGCCCGCGAAATTTTGGAAAATAACTGGCTATAAGCCCCGTTCTATTTAAAAAACAAATTATGGCCAATTTTTTATCCAATTTATTCTCCAAAAAGGAAGAAACAAGCATACCTATTTTTCATGCCGATAAACCGGATATCAACCGAGATCATTCGGCTGAATTATATGAACAAGCTAAACAGTATTTTCCGGGTGGTGTAAATAGCCCGGTAAGAGCATTTAAATCTGTTTACGGCACACCACTTTTTATTGAGAAAGGTGACGGGTGTCGTTTATGGGACGCCGATGGAAATGAATTCATCGATTTTTGTTGTTCTTGGGGTCCACTTATTTTAGGGCATAACCATCCTGCCGTTCGCGAAAAAGTAACTGAAGTGATGCAAAAAGGCATGAGCTTTGGTGCACCAACTGCCCTCGAAAATGAATTGGCCGAATTAATTCTAAGTCATAATAAATATTTAGAAAAAATCCGTTTCGTAAGTTCAGGTACCGAAGCCGTAATGTCGGCCATTCGTTTGGCTAGAGGCTATACCAAACGAGATAAAATTTTAAAGTTTGAGGGTTGTTACCATGGCCACGTAGATAGTTTATTGGTAAAAGCGGGTTCGGGTTTGGTTACTTTTGGCGAAACTTCATCGGCAGGTATCCCCAAATCTTTTGCCGAAGAAACCATCGTAGTTCCATTAAACGATCCCAAAGCGGTTAAAGAAGCCTTTAAACAGTTTAAAAATGAAATTGCCGCCATTATTATTGAAGGCGTTCCGGCAAACAATGGCCTTTTAATTCAGGATAAAACCTTTGTACATTTCTTAAGAGAAATATGCACCAAAAATAAAAGCTTATTAATTTTTGATGAGGTGATTACAGGCTTTCGCCTCGGTTTTGAAGGCGCTGCTGCCTATTATGAGGTGCAGCCCGATATTATAACCTATGGTAAAATTATTGGCGGCGGTTTACCGGTAGGAGCTTACGGTGCTTCGGCTACCATAATGGGTCATATTTCACCCGATGGTGCGGTTTACCAAGCCGGTACGCTTTCGGGTAATCCGGTGGCTATGGCGGCGGGTATTGCCCAATTATCTGAATTGGCTAAGCCAGGATTTTACAAAGATTTAAATGCCAAAACTCAAGAATTTGTAGAATCTATACAACGCTATGCCGATACGCATAACTATGCTTTTAAAGTGTTTTTGGCCGGTTCTATTTTCTGGTTTGCCTTCACTAAAAAAGATATTAAAACAGCCGAAGCAATTGATCCGGCTAGCATGGATAAATTCAAAATCATGCACCGCGAATTGTTAAATCGTGGGATTTATATGGGCCCATCGGGTTACGAAGTGGGCTTTGTTTCGGCGGCACATACCAAAATTGATTTAGAGAAAGCAAAAAGGGCTATCTTTGAAAGTTTAGACATTGTTTTTAGAAAGAAATAAGCATGCGTAAAGCGCTCTTACTATTTTATGTAGTTACTTTTTACGTGTTCGCCGAGATGGCGTGGTGGGGCTATTTATTAATAAAAGCTGAGCCCGATCGTAAATTAATGGTACTGGGTGAGGGTAGTGTTTTTTTATTTTTAGTGTGTATTGGTATTATACAAATTCACAAAACCCTTAGCCGTCAAGAGACATTGTCGCATCAGCAAAAAAACTTTTTACTATCGGTTACGCATGAGTTAAAATCGCCTTTGGCTTCTATAAAACTATCTTTGCAAACCATTTTAAAAAGAGTGTTAACTGCCGATCAACAACAATCCCTATTGGGCAATTCTTTAAAAGATATTGAACGACTAGACGATTTGGTAGAGAACATGCTCTTGGCTACGAAGATTGAAAATAGTTCGTATAGTTTTCCGAAAGATAAATTTAACCTATCAGAATTAGTAGAAAAAGTGGTAGAACGTTTACAAGTACATGCGTGCAATTCACAAACCATTAAGTGTAGTGTTAGTCCCAACATATATTTAATTGGCGATGCATTTGCCATGAATTCGGTGCTGATTAATTTGATTGAAAATGCCGTAAAATATTCACCTCCTTGTGCCGAAGTGCAAGTAAGTTTAGACAGTACCGATGGACAAATTTATCTGCGGGTAGCCGACCAGGGTAAGGGCATACCCGATGCGGAAAAAAACCGTATTTTCGATAAATTTTACCGTATTGGAAGCGAAGATACTCGTCAAACAAAAGGTACCGGTTTGGGTTTATACATCGTAAAAAAGGTATTAGAAACACATCAAGCAAGTATACTGGTAGTAGACAACACCCCAACGGGCACCATATTTGAAATTCATTTTACCGCACAACATGACAGCTAAACAACGCATTTTATTAGTAGAAGACGAGCTTCATTTACTCGATGCCATTAAGCTAAATCTCGAGTTGGAAGGCTATAAAGTAAGTACGGCCACCGATGGTAAAAAAGCCCTAAAAATTTTTAAAGAAGAGCGCTTCAACTTAATTATTTTAGATGTGATGTTGCCCGAGATAGATGGCTTTCAGGTCGCCGAAACTATCCGTTTAGAAAACTCGGAAGTACCCATTATGTTTTTAACGGCCAAAAACACAAGCGAAGATCGGGTGGCTGGCCTCAAAAAAGGTGCTGACGATTATTTAACCAAACCCTTTAACCTAGAAGAATTGATTTTACGGGTGGGTATTTTGGTTAAGCGTAGCCTCAAAGGCGACGATTTGAAAGAACTACAATCATACCGCATTGGTGATAAAACAATTTATTTCAATTCATTTGAATTAAAGAAAGACGACGGTACCATGGTGGCGCTTACCAAAAAAGAAACCATGTTACTTAAACTGCTTATAGAACGTAAAAACGAAGCCGTTTCTAGAGAACAAATTTTAGAAACCGTATGGAATTACGATGTGTATCCATCAACCCGAACCATCGATAATTTTATTCTTACGTTTCGTAAATATTTTGAACCCGATCAGAAAAACCCAACCTATTTCCATTCTATTAGAGGAGTAGGCTATAAATTTATGGATAGCTAATGTTTACTCGTAAAGTTCGTCTACTAGTTATACTAATTGGCCTGCTGATTTTGGCATGGACCTTAAATGAAAAGGTGTATCCTATCGCCATTATTCTTGGGTTAGGTATTCTATTATTGATTTGGGGTTATTTTACCGAAGGCACTGTAGTAATGGCTGCTAAAGAATTTCATCTAAAAAATTACGATAGAGCCGAAGAATTGCTACAAGAAGTACCCGATCCGGAGCGCTTAAACAAACACCGCAGAGGGTTTTATGAATTTATTTATGGCAATATTGAATTGCACCGCCAAAATTACGAAGAAGCTGAGCGCCACTTTCAATTGGCTACTCGTTACCCCTTACGTAACACTAGCGACAAAGCCTTGGTATGGACTCATTTAGCCAACTTAAGCCTGCGTAAAAAAGAATTTGAACGTGCCCAAGTGTACGTAGAAAAAGCTAAATCACTCAAAATTACCTCGAGAGTAAAATTGATAATAGAAAAAATAGAACAAGAAATCCCAAAAAAATCGTGAGTACACCAAACCAATTAGATTCTTTATTAATAAAAGCTGCATTTTCTCAAAAAACAGAACGTCCGCCCGTTTGGATGATGCGTCAGGCAGGTCGTTTTATGCCCGAGTATTGGGAAATTAAAAACAAATATTCGTTTTTAGAGATGTGCAAAACGCCAGAAATTGCCGCCGATGTAACCATGTTGCCGGTAGATTTATTGGATATTGATGCTGCTATTTTATTCTCAGATATTTTGGTAACTGGTGAAGCCATGGGAGGTGATTTAAGCTTTACTCAAGGTATAGGGCCTAAATTTGCCAATCCCGTTCGTACTGCTGCCGATGTAGATGCCTTAGAAACCGAAGTTGGCGATCGTTTGCAGTATGTAGCCGATGCCATTAAAGTGGTGCAACAACGTTTGAACGGCAGTATTCCCCTCATTGGATTTGCTGGTGCACCCTTTACCGTAATGAGCTATTTGGTAGAAGGAGGCTCTTCTAAAGATTTTAAATTAACCAAGTTGATGCTGCACAATCATCCAGAATTGGCGCATAAATTGTTGGCAAAAATTGCCAAAGTAACCACCGATTATTTGAACCTACAAATTGCAGCTGGCGTTAATGCCGTTCAAATTTTCGACAGCTGGGCACAAGCACTTTCTTGGGACGATTACCGCGAATTTTCGCATCAATACATTCAGCAAATTATAGCAGGCCTACAGCGAAAAGACATTCCGGTAATTTCTTTTTGTAAAGGTAGCTCGGTATTTGCGCCATTAATGGCCGAAGCAAAACCCGATGTAATATCTATTGATTGGAATGTAGATTTGAAAGACATCAAACATCGCTTGCCTGCTGGCATGGCCGTACAAGGAAATTTAGATCCACATATTTTATATGCGGATAAATCGGTGATTAAAGATCGTATTCATCGTTTATTTGAACGTATGCGTGGCGAAGACGGATTTATTTTCAACCTAGGCCACGGTATTATGCCCGATATTCCGTTTGATAACGTGAAATACGCCGTTGAAGTAATTAAAGAATTCCGATACTAAAATGACTTACCTCTATTTTAAAGCCATACACATTATTTTTGTGGTTAGCTGGATGGCTGGCTTGTTTTACAGTGTACGTTTATTTATTTACCATACCGAGGCAAATACACTTCCGGAGGTAGAACGTAACATTTTGCAAAAACAATACGGCATTATGGAATCGAGGTTATGGAACATTATTACTACGCCAGCCATGGTACTCTCTGTATTGGCAGGCCTGGGTATGCTGTACATCAATCCGGCTTTATTACAAGAAGGCTGGATGCAATTGAAACTAGGCTTTGTGGTGGCCTTATTGTTGTATCATTTTATTTGCCAGCGCATGATTGGGCAATTTAAACAGGGCATTTTCAACTGGTCGTCTACCCAATTGCGTTTATGGAACGAAGTGGCCACTATACTTTTGGTAGCCATTGTGTTTGCCGTTATTCTTAGAACTGCCCTCGATTTGGCTTATGGCCTCATCGGATTGGTAGCATTGGGCGGAAGCATTATGGTCGCGGTAAAAGTATATAAATACTTTCGGGAGCAATCACGCTAGTCAACAGCTTTTTCGAATCCACTAATAGTTGTGGCTTCTTTTTGAAATAAATCTACCAATACCAGTTCATTTACACCTTCTTTTAGCCAAGCTTTGGGGCAATACACACGTTGCTGCGGTCCAATATTCCAATAGCGACCTAAATTATGTCCATTGATGTAAACAACCCCTTTTTGGTAATTGCTCAGATCAAAGTAGGTATCGGCGGTGTTGGTTAAGCTAAATGTTCCTTTAAAAAGTATTCCTCCTTTAGACGTATCTACGCTTGTATTTTTTTGGCTAGCCTTGGTAATAAACTCGGTATCTAGAGGCAGCGGGTACATGTTCCAATTCATTAGAGTCATATTATTTAGCGTAACACGGTCGGTTATACCTTTTCTATCAATCATATATTGCGCAAAATTAATATGCCCCATGCCCTCTACTAAAATTTCTAAGAGTGGATTTTCGGTACTAGAACTAGCTTTTGGTAGTTCAATGCTCCATTTCCCGCCATCTCTAGAAACGCTGCCTATATATTGGTGGTTTAAAAATACCAGGGCCAAGTCGTGCGGTTCGGTAATGGTTAAACGCCCTTCTTTATGCCCAATAAGTCGGGTTTGATAGAGCATAAGGCCTTGATTTTGGCCAAGCATTTCCATGGCTTTTGGCTGTGGACTGTAAATGGCTTTGGGTAGTACATTCCAAATAGAATTAACCACTTGCATAGAAATTGCTGGAATTTTCATGCTAGCTATTGGCGCTGGTAATTCGGGTGCTTTAAATCCGGTATAAGCGCTAATGAGTCGTTGTAGCATAAAATATTTAGGCGTAGGCAGCCCTTGCTCATTAATAGGAGCGTCGTAATCGTAGCTAGTAAGATCGGGTTGGTACTGCGTTGCCGAACTAGCATTGGCACCTGCTGTAAAACCGAAATTGGTACCTCCGTGTATTACATATAAATTAAAGGATTTGTTGTTTTTGAGTAGAAATTCCACCTCTTTTTTCAAATTGGTGGTATCTGGCTTAGCCCATTTTTCGCCCCAATGTGTTAGCCAACCCGGATAGGTTTCACCGCTAAATGCGGGCACATTGGGGTTGAATTTTGTCGCTTGCTCAAAATCACGTTCATCACTTCCGCTATCAAGTCCAATGGCTGCACCGGGTAAGGTTCCCGCTTCAAGCATAAAGGGCGTAGCTCCATCGGATGTAAAAAATGGAATACGAATACCATTTTTTACCCATAAATTTTTCAAGGCACTTAGATAGTCTTTATCATTTCCGTAACTACCATACTCGTTCTCTATTTGTAGCATAAGTATGGGCCCTCCTTCGGTGCATTGCAATGATTTTATTTCTTTAGAAAGATGAGAAATATAGTCTGAAACTCGATTCATATATCTTGGATCCATGCATCGAATTTTAATATCGGGTATGCTTAATAAATCGGTAGGTAACCCTCCAAAATCCCACTCGGCACACACATAAGGTCCCGGTCTAAGTAGTACCCATAAGCCCTCTTCTTTGCAAATACGTATAAATTCAGCCACATCTCTATTTTCTGTCTTAAAATCAAATACACCCGTTTCTTTTTCGTGATAATTCCAGAAAACATAGGCAGCAATGGTATTGCAACCCATTGCCTTGGCTAACTGAATGCGATGACGCCAATATTCTTTTGGAATTCGTGCTGGATGCATTTCTCCGCTAATGATGCGAAAGGGTTTTCCGTCTAGTAAAAAATCTGTTTTACTTAGTGAAAACTGATGCTTGGTTTGTGCAAAGCTTGTAGAGAGCAACAGCAAGAACAGATAAAGGCAGCTTAATTTTTTCATACACCAATGTAATACTAAAGCTGCTAATTTTAAAATAATTATTTTGCCAATCTTGGCTACGTTTGAGTAAGCTTTCCTTACAGATTGTGTATTTTAGACGTATGGGAGCCTTTCTAAAATAATTTAGAACCCACGCAACCTTTTGCGACAGCTAGACATCTTATAAGAAAAAACAATTGAGTAGTGTATACTAATGGAGCATTTGGTAGCTGGATGTAAACAGGGACATAGAAAAGCACAAGAAGCTCTATACAAGCAACTTTCGGCCAAAATGATGGGAGTTTGTATGCGTTATGCTGCAAATAGAACCGATGCAGAAGATATTTTGCAAATGGGTTTTATAAAGATGTTTCAGAAGATAAGCGATTTTAAGAACGAAGGCTCTTTTGAAGGCTGGGTACGACGCATTATGGTAAATACCGCTATTGAGTTGTATCGGAAAAATGCTCGTTCACTACATACAGTGGAATTGGAGGGAGTTGTAGAAGTAGATGATGTCAATGCTTTAAGCCAACTAGCAGTAAAAGATCTAATGCAGTTGGTACAAAATTTACCCGATGGCTACCGAATGGTGTTCAATTTATACGCTATTGAGGGTTATTCGCACAAAGAAATTGCCGAGCAATTAGGAATTTCTGAAGGAGGCTCAAAATCGCAATTATCTAGAGCTAGAAATTATTTGCAAGAAAAAATAAGAAAATTGGAGGTACCTGCTTATGAATAATACGATGGAAAAAACCTTTGATAAGGTGTTCAAAGATAAGCTTGGCGAAGTGTCTGTAGCCCCTTCTCCGCAGGTATGGGAAAATATTTCGGCAAGTTTGGATCCAAAGCAACACAAAAAACGAGTGATTTATCCTTGGTTAGGTTTAGCTGCTAGTGTGTTGCTGGTTTCTTTAGGTGCATGGTGGTTTTTCCCTATGAATCAAGCCCAAGTTGGTGCTGTAAAGGTTATGAATGTGCAGGCGATGCCTACACGCACTACCGAAGTTCAACTAACGGCCCAAGAAAATCTGCCAAAAAAAGAACTAGCGCACATTTCTAAACCACTAGTTGTAAATAAAGTAGCCCAATTGCAGCAGGACTTAGCGCTACCTCCATCTTCGGTAAACACAGTAGACCCTAAGCCTAGTGCAACAATTATACAGCCGGAACAACAACAGCTAGCTGTTTTAAACGAATCTCCATCACAACCGGTAACAATACTTAAAACACCGCAGGAAACGGCTCTTAATAGTGCCCAGCCCAGCGCTAAAAAGCATGCCAAAAAACGTATTCGTTCTTTAAGCGATTTGGTTAATTTTGTGGTTGCAAAAGTAGATAACCGGGAAGAGAAAATTTTAGAAACATCAACCGATGAGGCTATTTTAAGTCTCACTGCACTCAATGTGGGTCCTTTAAAATTCAAAAAAAATAATACAGAAAAATAACATGAAAAAAACAATTATTACAGCAGCATTCAGCGTACTTGCTTTTGTTGCTCAAGCGCAAAATCGCCCAGCTTTTAAGGATAAAAAAACAATTATACTGTTAGGTAAAACAGTGCAAAGCCAAGACAGTGTTCCTTCTACTGCTAAAACCATTATTCAGATAGGAGCCGATCCAGCACATGATAGTGTAGAGTTTAAAGGCAAAACGTATATTAAAATTGGCAAAAGTATTATTATTACAAGTAGAAATTCAGATGCCACTGTTACCTTAGGGTCAGCGAATAGCACTGTAGCAAAACCGAAAAAAGCTGTTTCTATAGGTTTTGATTTCACTCGTTTCGATTTAGGTTTTAGCCGTTATTTAGATCAGGGGAGTTTTACCTTGAGTCCGGCTAATGCTAATCTGGATTTTATGCCTGCTAAAACAAGTAATGTAGGGTTCGATTTTTTTGAATTTAAATATAAAGCCAGCGATAAATTTCGCTTTTACATTGGTGCCGGGTTAGACTGGAATCATATTCGCTTGAATAATAATGTTACGTTTCAAAAAAATCAAGCTACACTAACGGCCACGCAGGAGGTAATCAGTTTCAGTAAAAACCGTTTCAGTAGCCGTTATTTAAGAATTCCTATTGGTTTCGATTTTACCAAAAAAATCCAGAACGATAATAAATTACATCTAGTGCTTGGTCCGGAATTTGGCTTTTTATTAAATGGTAAGGTAAAACAGGAAAGTAAAGAACGAGGCAAAGAGAAATTTAAAGACGACTATAATTTTAATCCATTCCGCTACGGAGCCTTTGTTCGGGTAGGCTATAAAGGAATGGGAATTTATACCAAATACTACTTTAACGATGTGTTTGCTAAAGGCCAAGGTCCAGCAGAACTTAAAAATATATCTTTTGGCCTAAGCTGGGGTTTCTAAAACTTCATATCCTTGTCATTTACCCACGTCAGGCTTTGTTTGGCGTGGGTTTTTTTATCTTTGGCCATGCCCAATACGCTTATTCAGCTCAATCAAGTCTCTAAATCCTATCCAAACAACCCCAATGGCGGTGTTCGAGGAATTAATTTGCGCATTCAGCAAGGAGAATTTGTAGCCATTTTAGGAGAAAGCGGCAGTGGTAAAAGTACGCTGTTAAAGCTCATTTATGGCTTGTTGAGCCCGACTGAAGGAAAAGTGCTTTTTCAAGGGCAAGAAATTTTAGGTCCCGAAGAAAAACTTATTCCGGGGCACAAGCACATGAAAATGATTGCTCAAAACTTCGATCTAAACACCTACGCTAAGGTGTATGACAATATAGCTTCTATGCTTTCTAACACCGACTTAGAAGGAAAAAAACTGAATACCTTGGCCATCATGCAAGCCCTTCGCATCGATCATTTGGCCGAACGCCGTGCTGTAGAATTGAGTGGGGGAGAGCAACAACGAGTGGCCATTGCACGGGCCCTAATTACCAAGCCTCAGGTTTTGTTGCTCGACGAACCTTTTAGCCAGGTGGATGTATTGATGCGCAAGCAATTGCGTGCCGATTTAAAACGTCTTTCTAAAGAGTTGGGCACCACCATGATTTTAGTTTCTCACGATCCGCTTGATGGACTTTCTTTGGCCGACACCTTATTGGTATTGAAACAAGGCGAATTGCTTCAAAAGGGAACGCCCACAGAATTAATAGATAAGCCGGCAAATGCTTATGTGGCTAAACTATTGGGTGCAGCTAATATTTTGCCAGCCGAAATCGCCAATAGCTATTTTGGTTTTCAGCTTGCTGCAACCGAACAATTGGTGGTATACCCATACGAATGTAAATTGGTGGAAACGGGAATTAAAGCAAGCATTACTCAAATTCACTATCAATTGGCCCATAATGAATTGGAGCTAAACGTAGAAGGCCACGTTTTGCATGCACAAGTACCACTCGGAGCCTATGCAATTGGCGATTACGTTCAGCTTCAGTTTAGTAATTTCCGAATAGTTTCCAATTAGCCTAAAAACAAAAAAGCATCCCCCGGTTTGGAGAATGCTTTCTTTTTGTTTTTTCGAGTTTACTCGGCTAAGCCTTCGGCTAAAACCACTACTTTATTTTCTTTAACTTCTACTACACCGCCTTTAATGGTAAAGGTTTGTGTTTCTTGGCTAGTACGTACGGTTACTTTGCCATCTTCTAAAGTCGAAATAATGGGCGCATGGTCTTTCAACACTTCAAAAGAGCCCGAAGTGCCCGGTACAGTTACCGAAGCGGCTTCGCCTTGAAATATCAATTGATCGGGTGTATAAATTTCTACAACCATTATGCCTCAGCTTCTGCTAATAATTTTTTACCTTTTTCCATGGCATCTTCAATGGTACCTACCAAGTTGAAAGCTGCTTCCGGATACTCATCAACCTCTCCATCCATAATCATGTTGAAACCTTTGATGGTATCTTTAATATCAACCAAAACACCTTTCAAGCCGGTAAATTGCTCGGCTACGTGGAATGGCTGCGATAAGAAACGTTGTACTTTACGAGCACGAGATACAACCAATTTATCTTCTTCAGATAATTCGTCCATACCTAAAATGGCGATGATATCTTGTAACTCTTTGTAACGTTGTAAGATTTCTTTTACACGTTGGGCAGTATCGTAATGTTCGTTACCTAAAACTGCTGGGTTCAAAATACGTGAGGTAGAATCTAGTGGATCTACCGCCGGATAAATACCCAACTCGGCAATTTTACGGCTCAATACTGTGGTGGCATCTAAGTGGGCAAAGGTTGTTGCCGGTGCCGGATCCGTTAAATCATCTGCAGGTACATAAACCGCCTGCACAGAAGTAATAGATCCTTTTTTAGTTGAGGTAATACGCTCTTGCATTAAACCCATTTCGGTAGCCAAGGTTGGTTGGTAACCTACCGCAGATGGCATACGACCTAATAAAGCCGATACCTCAGAACCTGCTTGCGTGAAACGGAAGATATTATCTACGAAGAACAAGATATCTTTTCCTTGTCCATCGCCTTCACCATCACGGAAATATTCGGCAACAGTTAGTCCAGAAAGGGCTACACGTGCACGTGCACCTGGAGGCTCGTTCATTTGACCGAACACCAAGGTTGCTTTACTATCTTTTAATTTCTCTTGATCTACTTTGCTTAAATCCCATCCGCCTTTTTCCATCGAGTGTAAGAACTCGTCGCCGTAGTTAATTACGCCCGATTCGATGAACTCACGTAATAAATCGTTACCCTCACGAGTACGTTCACCCACACCAGCAAATACCGATAAACCCGCATATGCTTTCGCAATGTTGTTTACCAATTCCATAATTAATACGGTTTTACCTACACCCGCACCACCAAACAAACCAATTTTACCACCTTTAGCATAAGGCTCTAGTAAATCAATTACTTTAATACCGGTAAAAAGTACTTCAGTTTCGGTAGATAATTCATCGAATTTAGGCGGAGTGTTGTGAATAGGATAGCCACCTGCATTGTCCACCGCACCAATTCCATCAATAGCTTCACCTACTACGTTAAACAACCTGCCTTTAATTTTGTCGCCAATAGGCATTTTAATTGCCGAACCCGTATCAACCACTTCCATTCCACGTACCAATCCATCGGTAGAGTCCATCGCAATGGCACGTACCCGATCTTCACCTAAGTGTTGTTGAACTTCTAAAACAATTTTTTGTCCGTTCTCTTTTTTAATTTCTAAAGCGTCGTAAATTTTTGGTAAGCTAGCATTGTTGCTGAAGCTAACGTCTACAACCGGACCGATAATTTGGGCAATTTTTCCTTTGTTTGGCATATAAATTCGATAAAATTTTAATCTATCAAGCGTTTAATAAGCATTTCTTTTTTTGAATGCTTTTTCGGTCTGCAAAAATACATTTTATAGCCGAAAAGAAAAACAGCTAAACAAAGATTTTTTATCCTTCAGTCAACTGTTAAAATTCTACTACTTTTGAGAGATGAAAAGAGTGCTAGTAACCGGTAGTAATGGTCTGTTGGGGCAAAAGATTATTGATTTGGCTTTGGCCCAATCCGATATTAGTTTAGTGGCAACTTCTAGTGGCTCCAATAGGCACCCTGTAAAAGTTGGATATACCTATCAAGAACTTGATGTATGCGATGCCGATGCGCTAAGTGCAGCAATTCTAAAACACCAACCACAAGCAATTATTCATACAGCAGCCATGACCAATGTAGATGCCTGCGAATCTAACCAAGAAGCTTGCGAAAAATTAAATGTTACCGCTGTAGCTTCTCTAGCAACACTTTGCCAAGAATTTAACATTCAACTTATACACCTATCAACCGATTTTATTTTTGATGGAGCCGATGGCCCTTATACCGAAGATGCCACTCCAAACCCTTTGAGTTTTTACGGCCAAAGCAAGTGGAAAGCAGAGCAGGCTATTGCAGTATCCGGCTGTACATACGCTATTTTGCGCACCATCATTGTATATGGAGTAGCCGCAGCAATGAGCCGATCTAATATTGTGCTTTGGGCAAAAAATGCGCTCGAAAAAGGAGAGACCATTTCGGTAGTAAACGACCAGTGGCGGATGCCGACCCTGGCCGAAGATTTAGCGGCAGCCTGTATGGCCGCTGTACAAAAAGAAGCGCAAGGCGTATTTAACGTATCGGGTAAAGATTTGATGAACATGGTTGAATTGGTACAACAAGTAGCCGATTTTTGGCATTTAGATAAAACACTTATTCAGCCTATTAACTCCGCATCGCTCAATCAGGCTGCAAAACGTCCGCCCAAAACAGGCTTTGTGTTAGCTAAAGCCATTGCCCAACTCAATTATCAACCACATTCTTTTGTACAAGGTTTAGCGCTTGTAGATGCGCAACTAAAGGCGTAAACACCTATATTTGATCCTCAAATTAAAAACAATATGGCACTAGCAATTGGCCAAAAGGCCCCAAATTTTACCCTTTTTTCAAGCGATTTAAAAGAAGTTAGCCTGAGCGATTATGCAGGTAAAAAAGTAGTGATTCATTTTTTCCCTATGGCATTTACCGGCGTGTGTACCACTCAGTTATGTACCATGAGAGATAGTTTTGGCTATTACGAAGGCTTAGGTGCCGAAGTATTAGGCATCTCTGTAGATTCGCCATTTACCTTGGCTAAATTTAAAGAAGATAACACGTACCAATTTCCCTTGCTTTCCGATTTTAACAAAGAAGTTTCTCAAGCATATGGAGCGTATTACGATGAATTTGTGTTCAATTTAAAAGGTGTTTCTAAACGTGCTGCTTTTGTGGTAAACGAAAATCAAGAAATTATATATGCTGAAGTCTTAGAATCAGCTGGTGATTTGCCTGATTTCAATGCCATACGAACAATCGTTCAGCAATAATTAGCAAAACACTTTGGTATTTTGATCGGATATGCTATTTTTGCAATCCGATTCGGAATGGACCTGTAGCTTAATTGGATAGAGCACCTGACTACGGATCAGGAGGTTAGGGGTTCGACTCCCTTCAGGTCCACTACCAAAAGCCTTTTCGCCCAACAATCGGAAAGGCTTTTAATTTTTTGCACTATATGCCCATGCTCAATCTTGTATTATTTGGCCCCCCTGGCGCTGGTAAAGGAACTCAATCGCAAAATTTAATTGATCATTATCAATTGATACACCTTTCTACAGGCGATTTATTGCGTAGTGAAATTACGCAGGGTACTGCTTTAGGCATGGAAGCAAAAAAGCTTATGGATCAAGGTATTTTAGTGCCAGATGAGGTAGTTATTGGCATGATTAGCAATAAGCTAGATAGTAATAAAGATGCCAAAGGATTTATTTTCGATGGTTTTCCTCGTACAGTAGCCCAAGCAGAAGCCTTAGATAACTTGTTAGCAAGCAAACAATCGGCTATTACCGGAATGATTGCCTTAGAAGTGGCCGACGATGAATTAGAACGTCGTTTGTTATTAAGAGGAAAAGAATCGGGCCGCCCCGATGATGCCAACCCCGAAGTTATTCGCAAACGCATTGTAGAGTACAATACTAAAACCGCTCCGGTGGCAAATTTTTATAAAGCACAAAACAAATTTTATATCATTGCCGGTGTAGGCCAAATCGATGAAATTTTCGCTTCGCTTCGCCAGGTAATAAACACACTATAAACCTATAAAAAATAATCGAAGCGGATGGTAGCCTAGCCTGCTTATCCGCTTTTTTTATATAAAAAATAAAAGATGTCGCAAGGTTCTAATTTCGTTGACTATGTAAAAATCTGCTGCCGTTCCGGTAAAGGAGGGGCAGGGTCTGCGCATTTACACCGCGATATCAATACATCTAAAGGTGGCCCCGATGGCGGCGATGGCGCCCGTGGTGGACACATTGTGTTAAAAGGCAATGCCCAGCTTTGGACCTTACTCCACTTAAAATACAGAAAACACGTAATTGCCGGAGATGGCGGAAACGGCGAACCTGCTTTGCGTACCGGTAAAACCGGTAGAGACGATATCTTGGAAGTGCCGCTAGGCACTGTAGCTAGAGATGCTGAAACAGGCAAGGTGCTTTTTGAAATTACCGAAGATGGCGAAACCAAAATTTTAACCCACGGCGGTCGCGGTGGCTTGGGTAACTGGCACTTTAAATCGGCTACCCAACAAACTCCACGCTTTGCACAACCCGGCGAACCGGGTAAAGAAGAGTGGATGATTTTGGAATTAAAAGTGTTGGCCGATGTGGGCTTGGTAGGTTTCCCCAATGCCGGAAAATCAACCTTATTATCTGTAGTTTCTGCTGCTAAGCCCGAAATTGCAGATTATGCCTTTACTACCTTGGTGCCAAACTTAGGTATCGTATCCTATCGCGATAGCAAATCGTTTATTATGGCCGATATCCCCGGAATTATTGAGGGAGCATCGAAAGGGAAGGGGCTTGGGTTTAGATTTTTGCGCCACATTGAGCGCAACGCCGTATTGTTATTTATGGTGCCCGCCGATACCAGCAGAACCATTGCCGAAGAATACCAAATTTTGCTCAACGAGCTCGAAGCTTACAATCCAGAATTGATGCATAAACCCAGAGTTTTAGCGATTACCAAGAGCGATTTATTGGATGAAGAATTGACCCAAGAAATGGCTAAAGACCTACCAAAAATCCCACATATCTTTATTTCATCGGTAGCACAAAAAGGCATTACCGAATTGAAAGATTTGTTGTGGAAAGCCATTAACTCCTAGCAAAATCACCTACATTTGCTTCGTATGAGAATAGCCATTAACGGTTTCGGACGAATTGGACGCACTTTTTTGCGTGTAGCACTGCAGCAGCCTAGTTTGCAGGTGGTGGCTATTAACGATTTAGCCGATGCCGAAACGCTAGCCCATTTATTTAAATACGATTCGGTGCACGGCGTTTTTGCCGGTAGCGTAGAAGTAGAAAATAATCACTTGCTAATAAATGGGCAGGCTATTCAAATTTTTTCAGAAAAAAATCCTGAAAACCTACCCTGGGAAGAATTAGCCATTGATTTAGTAATTGAATCAACTGGGCAGTTTACCACGCAAAAATTAGCCAATGCGCATCTTTTAGCGGGTGCAAAACAAGTGCTTATTTCAGCACCTTCGGCCGATAAAAGCATACCAACGGTGGTATTGGGTGTGAACGAAAAAAAAATTGATTTAGGTGCTCCCATACTATCCAATGCTTCGTGTACCACCAATAATGTGGCATCCCTAATAAAAGTACTCGATGAGCAGTGGGGTATAGTAGATGGTTATATCACTACGGTTCACTCCATGACCGGCGATCAGAATTTACACGATGCACCTCATAAAGATTTGCGAAGAGCCAGAGCAGCTTCTGCCTCCATTATTCCAACCACTACTGGTGCGGCCAAGGCCATTACTACCATCTTCCCGCATTTAGAAGGCAAGCTCGGCGGAGCAGGCATTCGGGTGCCGGTATTGAATGGCTCTTTAACCGATTTTACGTGTACCTTAAAGAAATCTGTAGCTGTAGCTGAGATTAATGCAGCCTTCAAAAAAGCATCTCAGAATGAATTAAAAGGCATTTTAGCCTATACCGAAGATCCTATTGTGTCGGTAGATATTTTAGACAATCCCCATTCCTGCATTTTTGATGCCCAACTTACTTCGGTGGTGGGTGGTTTGGTAAAAGTGGTTGGCTGGTACGATAATGAGGTAGGTTATTCCAATAGATTGGTAGAGCTTGCCTTAAAATTGGCTAAATCCAATTAAACATGATTCGTTTTATTCAGGCAGTAGACGTATTGCCCCTGCGGGCAGCTGTTTTACGAAATGGCCAAAGAGCACCGCAAGATTGTGTTTTTGTTGGCGATAACGATCCCGATTCATTTCATGTAGGAGTAGAGCAAGATGAGCAGGTAGTTTGTGTAGCCAGTTTTTTGCCTCAAGCATGTGAAGGATATCAAGGTAGGGGCTATCAATTAAGAGGTATGGCTACTTATCCTGAGTATCAAAGTAAAGGTTTAGGATCGCAATTGCTTCGTTTTGCCTTAGCCCATTTACAGCAAAAGGGCGTAGATTATATTTGGTGCAATGCCCGCGAAGCTGCCTTTCCGTTTTATCAAAACCTAGGCTTCATTTTTATCTCCGAAAGCTTCGATATACCGGGAATTGGACCACATAAAGCCATGTATTTGCCCTTAAAATCAATAAAATAACTAATTTAGCGCCTTAATAAAATATACATGAAAACAGTAGATTCTTTTAATTTTTCGGGAAAGAGAGCCCTTATTCGGGTAGATTTTAACGTACCTCTTGATGAAAATTTTAATATAACCGATGATAATCGCATACAAGGCGCTTTGCCCACCATTATAAAAATTTTAAACGACGGTGGTTCGGTGCTACTCATGTCGCATTTAGGCAGACCCAAAGATGGTCCTACCGATAAATATTCACTCAAACATATCGTAACCTATTTATCTAAGGTGTTAAATCGCCCGGTAGCGTTTGCCGACGATTGCATTGGCGCTTCTGCAGTAGAACAGGCCGCAAAACTACAGCCAGGGCAAGTATTGCTTTTAGAAAATCTTCGTTTTTACAAAGAAGAAGAAAAAGGAGATGTGGCTTTCGCTGAAAAATTAGCCGCTTTGGGCGATGTATACGTGAACGATGCCTTTGGTACTGCCCACCGAGCCCATGCTTCAACCGCTATTATTGCGCAATTTTTTCCGCAAGCAAAATATTTTGGCTACCTCATGGCCGCCGAATTAGAAAATGCCGAAAAGGTGCTAAACAATCCAGAACGTCCGTTTACGGCCATTATGGGTGGTGCAAAAGTATCTGATAAAATTTTATTGATAGAGCAGCTATTGAATAAAGTAGATCACCTTATTATTGGAGGGGGTATGGCCTATACTTTTGTGAAAGCACAAGGTGGCCACATTGGCACCTCTATTTGCGAAGACGATAAATTGGATTTAGCCAATTTGCTCTT
>ENA-OUVC01000288-OUVC01000288.1-marine-metagenome-genome-assembly--contig:-NODE-288-length-34777-cov-8.617291_pt1 | contig 34777 bp, 26 predicted proteins | sample MGYA00248622_ERZ508571 | MGnify/ENA primary metagenome ERZ508571 (study PRJEB26236, sample SAMN06267175) | marine metagenome | isolation source: Columbia River Estuary | place: USA:Columbia River Estuary... | reverse complement strand
CGAACAGAGAAGTTAAGCCTGCTTGCGCTGATGGTACTGCGGTTTTGATCGTGGGAGAGTAAGTCGATGCCGATTTTTAAAAGCCTCACAGTAATGTGGGGCTTTTTTTGTTTAGTTCATTTTACAACTGGTTATTTACTCCATTCAGTAGTTGTAACTTTTTGAGTGAAGAAATTGTTTTAGAATAAATCAATCCCATAAGGATAGCTTGTATTTTATGTCGCAGCGCCAATATTTAATTCCTTTCATCTTCCTTTATTTTTTTACAGGAAGTTATCATTTAAGTGCACAAGAAATAGATCCAGACGATTCTTTTACGATCGATCTTTGCCTACCAAATGCCATGGGCAATCAACCCTATAAAAATATCATGCAAGGACTTGTTCATGCGGGCATGCATTATCAATACGCCACTAAATCAGGACTTTACGTGGGTGTAGGGGCACATTACAGCTATTTTGCGATCAATGAATTTCGAGTTACCCCCAAAATATATGGCGGCATTCACTCTGGTGCAGCATTCTTGAAAATGGGTCACGAAAAATTTTGGTCTGAACGTTTTGGTACCGATATAGGACTTCGTGCGGGTTGGGTGCGCAGTTATGTAGTCTCCGATGCATTGGCCGCACTCAATGCTTCGCCGACCATCCGCGAAGGAATTTACATGGAGCCCAATTTAAGCCTCATTTTAACGGCTGATGTCAATCAAAGTTTTAGGCTCACTATTGGGTATCCCATTTACGCTTATCCTTTTTCACCTCAACTTATTGGCATCGAAGGAAATATGGGCTACGATCCTGCGGAGTTCACACAAAATTCAAGCTTTTTAAGTGTAGGCTTTGGTTTTACTTATTATTTCAACGGTAAAAAAAGCAGTGCAGAAGAAGATTAAGTCTGAATAACCCCCACTTGATAAGGAGCGATTGTTCCCTGATGTGCTGACATTTCAATCCCCATCGAGATCACTTTTCTAGTTTCTCTAGGATCAATGATTGCGTCTATCCAAAGTCTGCTCGCCGCATAGTATGGTGAGATTTGAGCGTCGTAACGCGCCTTGATTGCAGCCAAAAGTTGCAGTTCTTTGTCAGGATCTATTGTTTCACCTTTAGCTTTGAGTTTAGCGACTTCAATTTGCAACAAAGTTTTCGCGGCTGCAGCCCCCGACATCACTGCGATTTCAGCTGTTGGCCAAGCAACGATGAGTCGTGGGTCATATGCTTTGCCACACATCGCATAATTGCCTGCACCATAGGAATTACCGATGACAACAGAAAACTTAGGTACAACACTATTTGCCATGGCGTTCACCATTTTAGCGCCATCCTTGATGATACCGCCGTGTTCGCTTTTTGAACCTACCATAAAGCCTGTTACATCGTGCAAAAATACCAACGGTATCTTTTTCTGATTGCACAACATAATGAACCGGGCAGCTTTGTCAGCGCTGTCTGAATAGATGACTCCACCAAATTGCATTTCGCCTTTGGCATTTTTGACAACCGTACGGTTATTGGCAATAATACCAACACTCCAACCGTCAATTCTAGCGTAGGTGGTAATTAATGTTTTACCGAAATCAGGCTTGTATTCACTCAAAGAACCGGCATCGACAATCGTTATGAGCAACGCTTTGGTATCATAGGGCTTGGAACGGTCGGCAGGCACGAGACCAAATGCTTTTTCAGGTAGCTGTTCTGGTGCTGCAGCCTCAATTCTATCATAGCCCACTTTTTCTTGGTGTCCAATCCTAGACATCAAATCTTTAATCTTTAATAGACACTCGTGGTCATTAGCCACTTTGTAGTCACATACTCCCGAGATTTCTGTTTGAGTGGTGGCGCCTCCGAGGCTTTCGTTGTCGATATCTTCGCCGATTGCCGCTTTGACCAAGTAGGAGCCAGCCAAAAAGATGGTTCCGGTTTTGTCTACAATTATAGATTCGTCGGACATGATCGGTAAGTAGGCTCCACCAGCCACGCAACTCCCCATGACCGCTGCAATTTGTGTGATGCCCATTGCCGACATTTTGGCGTTGTTTCGAAAAATGCGCCCAAAGTGTTCTTTATCGGCAAAAATATCTTCTTGCATCGGTAAATAAACGCCGGCAGAATCCACCAAATAAATAATTGGTAAGCGGTTTTCCATGGCTATTTCTTGGGCTCGCAAGTTTTTCTTACCGGTAATTGGGAACCAAGCACCCGCTTTTACAGTTGCGTCGTTGGCTACAACAATGCATTGGCGTCCAGATACATAGCCAATCACAACAACGACACCGCCCCCAGGGCAACCGCCGTGTTCAGCATACATATTGTGCCCTGCCAATGCGCCGATTTCGACTTGTGGCGTATCTGGATCTAGTAAGGTAGCGATGCGCTCTCGTGCAGTCAGTTTTCCGCTCTCATGTTGTTTGTCGATGCGCCTTTTACCGCCTCCCAAATAAATTTTTTCAAGGGTTTGTTCGAGCGCTCTGATTTTGAGACGCATTTGATCTTCATTGAAATTGAAGTCGATTTCTTGTTGTGTTGCCATGTGTTGATTGTATGTCAAATATACGAAATGTCGGGTTGTATCAATCTGCTGTCCTATGTTAAATACAAGTATTTCCTTGCTATGTTTATGGTTTTTCCTATTTTCATGAAATAAAAAAAAGATTTCTCAAATCATGTCAAATACTACCCATACATCTCAGCGCGAAAAGCCCCAAAAAAATATGCTGACACTATATATTTTAGTAGCAATGGTGCTCGGTGGTGTGCTTGGGGGTATTGTACATACTTATTTTGACAAAGCGACAGCCGCGAGTTTTAGTACACACATCAAACTGCTGGCAACTATTTTCATCCGCTTGGTTCAAATGATTATAGCTCCTTTAGTACTCACCACACTTGTGGTTGGTATTGCTAAATTAGGAGATATCAAATCTGTCGGCAGGATTGGTGGAAGGGCATTGGCTTGGTTTTTTACAGCCTCTTTTATTTCCTTGATTATTGGTTTGTTGTGGGTGAATTTTTTGAAACCTGGAAATGGAGTGAATTTGTCGAATGTAGATCAAACAGCAGTTGCGGAAGTAACCGATAAAACGCAAGATTTTTCCATTCAACATTTTGTGGAGCACATTATCCCTAAATCGGTATTTGAGGCCATGGCCACCAATGAAATTCTTCAAATCGTGATTTTCTCGATTTTCTTTGGCTTGGCTGCTGCTTCTATTGGTGATAACGTCAAACCAGTGATCAACGCGCTAGACAAAACCTCGCACATCATTCTAAAAATGGTGAATTTTGTCATGAGATTTGCCCCAATAGGCGTATTTGGTGCTATTGCTGGTGTTTTTGCAGTGAAAGATGTCTCTGATTTGATGTTGACTTATACGAAGTTTTTCAGTTCGTTTTTAGTCGGAATCGCTTCTCTTTGGATAGTGCTGCTGATGGTAGGCTATCTTTTTCTAAGGAGCCATCTCAAAACCCTTCTTAAAAGAATCGTTTCTCCGTTAGTCATTGCATTTGGCACCACGAGTAGCGAGGCTGTTTTCCCAAAATTAACTGAAGAACTAGAGCGTTTTGGTATCAAAGACCGTATTGTTTCATTTATGTTGCCCTTGGGTTATTCCTTTAATTTGGATGGCAGCATGATGTACATGACTTTTGCCAGTATTTTTATTGCACAGGTCTATGGCATTCCACTAGACACCGGCACCCAACTCACCATGTTACTCGTTCTGATGCTCACCAGCAAAGGTATCGCAGGGGTTCCAAGAGCAAGTTTGGTGGTGGTAGCCGCCACTTGTGGCATGTTCAATATTCCAATTGAAGGTGTGGCGCTCATCTTGCCAATTGACCATTTTTGCGACATGTTCCGCAGTGCTACCAATGTACTCGGCAACTCCATTGCTACAGCTGTAGTTGGGCAATGGGAAAGTAAAAACGAGTAAACTAAAAGTTATTCAAGATCTCTTTGAGCGCGCTTGCATCAATGTCGTGCGCACCCTCAAATTCATGTACGGTAAAACTTTGTTGGCGGTAGTCATTTATGGTTTTTTCACTTGATTCTCCAACAAAATAGGGGTCGGCTTTTCCGAGGACAAAATGAAGTTTTGAGCCTTCATGAAAATGACTTTTTTCCACATCTGGCGGAAACACACTTGCCCATAAAATTAATTTTGAAAACAAAGCAGGCTCGGCTTGATACAATCTGGCAGCCGTTGCGCCACCTTGTGAAAAACCCAATAAATAGAAAGAAGCACCTGGGTTTTCTTCACTTACTTTTTCTATCAATTGTCTGAGATATCGGGTGTTTTCTTCAATGTCTTGTTCTCGCCATTCTTTGGTCATCCAAGAAGCACCCACGCGACCGCTGCTCCCTTCGAGATAAAATCGGTGGGGGCCTTCTGGAATGATGAGCCCGAAGTCATTTTCAAAGGACTGGAACTTGCGATAAAAATAGCGCCCTAGTTGGCCGTAGCCATGCAGAGCAATGAGGATATACTTTTTGTCGGCAATTTCATTTTGATAAAAGCGCCTTTTTTGAGTAAAATCCAGTTGCCCTTCTGTCATTAGCGCTGAACGTGTAGTTTTTTAGTGACTTGCGAAGGGCCCGAAACTATTTTTACAAAGTAGGTTCCTGATGCTAATTTTGAACAGTCAATTACTTCGTTGGCCTGGTTAGAATCAAAGGCTAATAGCAACTTTCCTTGGAGATCAGTGATGACAATTGTTTTATCCTGAGTCAAATTAGTTTCAATTACAAAAGAACTCGAAGTCGGATTCGGATAAATATCGAATTGGATTTGATTTTCATAAAGACCCGAAATATCAATACCTACACAATTGCAATTGACATCTAAAGAGTCATTGATGGTCATTGTATTGCCGTCATCGCAAGGGCTGCCAGGTAAAATACAACTGTTGTCATCTATGTTGGCTAACGGATTGTAATTACAAGCATTCGGATCCATACAACCGCTGACGTAAAGGGTACCTACACAATTGCAAAGAGAATCGAGTAGGTCATTGAAGGTATCTGGGTTGTTGTCATCGCAAGGGGTGTCTGGATAAATACAAGTGTTGTCATCCATATTCGCCTGCGGATTGTAATTACAAGAATTGGGGTCCATGCAGCCTTGTACAATCAGGATACCAGCACACAAACAATCAGGGTTGATCGAGTCGTTCATGGTATTTGGGTTGTTGTCATCACAGGGCAAACCTGGGAATAAACAACTGTTGTTGTCTACATTGGCCAGGGGATTGTAATTACATGCTGCAGGGTTTGTGCAGCCGGGTACGATGAGCTCCCCAACGCAATTACAATTTGGCCCAATGCTGTCATTGATGGTGTTCGGGTTGTTGTCATTACAAGGTGTTCCGGGCAATATGCACGAGCCATCGTCTACCGTTGCCTGCGGGTTGTAGTTACATGCATTTGGATTCATACAACCAGGAATACTTGTAACTAATTGCCCAACACAGTTGCAATTTGCATCAGTGCTGTCATTTATTGTCAATGGGTTGCCATCATTACAAGGTGTGTTCGGGTACAAGCAACTGCCATTGCTTACGGTAGCCAAACAGTTGTAATTACAGGAAAGCGGATCCATGCAACCTGCAACTGGAGTAGCTGCACCATAAGCATAGCGCGCTACCGCGTGCTGGGTGTTGGTTTGAGCACTGAAACCGGCAAGTACAACTTTGTTTCCAGGATACAAATCCATGCCGTAGGCATCGTCCCATGCCGTGCCGATGCTGGTAATGGTGTGTCCGTTGGTGCCGAAAGTATTGTCGATGATGCCGTTAGAGTTGTATTTAGAAATGATGAAATCGCGCGCTGCGCCAATGCCGGCCGTTCCTGTAGTCCCACAAGCTAGCAGTGAACCATCCGGGTGAATCAAAAGTTCGTAGTAGGTATCGGCCTGAACAACGTCTACAATTGAACTACCAGCTGTCCCAAAGGTCGTGACTAACCCTCCATCAGTGGTGTTTCTGGCTTGTAACAAGAAATCCCAAGGGCCAACATTATTTTGTCCTGCCATGATCAATTTAGTTCCGTCATATTCAATATCGAAAAACCGGGCATTAAAGTTCATGGGAATAAGCACACCGTTGCTTCCAAATGAAGTGTATGGAATACCTGTCGATGAAACTTTAGCCAACAGCGGGTAATAAACGTTATTGATATACGCATCGCCGCAAATGAAAATATCTTGGTTATTGCCAATGACCGCACTCTGCCCAAAGCAAGAAGCGCCAGTGGCATTTTGGAAAACTGTTGTGCCGCCTGTACCAAACGACACATCTAATTGTCCGTTCATGTCGCATTGGGTGAGTGCCAAACGATTGGTTGTGAAGCCAGGAACCTTAGATACGCCAACAAGGATAATTTTATTATTTTGAATTAAAATCTTGCGCGCATAATCTTCGCCCGAACCAATATCGTTATGAAAAAAACCGTTCACTCCAAAAGTCTGATCCAATGTACCGTCACTATTGAGTTTGAACATGGTAAAACGCGGGTTTGCAGCGGTAATTGAGGTTGCACCTGCAACTAACAGTTGTCCGTTGGGTAAAAGTTCCAGATCGTAAGCAAAACTAGATCCACCTGGCGAATTGTATAAGTAATAGCCATTCGTTCCAAAGGTGTTGTCAATGGTACCGTTGCAATTGAGGCGAACGACCACCATCCCCAAGCTCGAGGTGAGCCCTGATGTACCGCAATACACCATTTTGCCATTTGGAAGCGTCACTACATCTTGCGCATTGTCCATGTAGTTGGATGCAACGGGTCCGTAGCTGGCGTAACCAACTGTTGCAAAGGTCGGGTCAAGAGAACCAGGTGCTTGTCCGAAGAGGTTGAGTGCATAAAAAAGCGCAATGCAAGTAATGAATAGCTTCATGGTTGAAAATTTTAAGTGTCGTAAATTTAAGACTATATTTGAAGGTGCGAAAATTTATACTCCTCAGTTTCGTGGCTCTGTTAACCTATCAGTTCCTGGGTTTCTTCACTTTTGTGGAAATTGAGCACTTTCTCATTCGCAAGCAAATTAAAAAGGCAATCAAGCTCTCTGTTCCCGAAAATCAATTGATTAAATTTCATTTTACAGCCAAGGAAAGTCAAAATCTGAATTGGGTTAAGCCACACGAATTCCGATTGAATGGCCGTTTCTACGATGTCCTTCACAAGCAGAAAGTAAAAGGTGTTTGGTATTTTCAATGTATCGATGACCGCCAAGAAACAGCCCTTTTCGAGAAACTCGATTTTGCTACGGCAGACAATCTCGTTAATTCTTCAGACCAGCATCCTGTACATAGTTGGCTTAAACTCATGAATGAGCCAATGGAGCCCATTCAGGCATTTCAGTATAATTACAAAGGTTTTGATCAAAACAATTCACAAATAAAGAAGGGGTATCTCAATCTGTATCTCACTAGAGCAAATTCCATATTTGCCCCTCCTCCGGAAGCTTAAAAAGTACTTTGTTTCTTTTGTATTTTTTAAAATTCAACTTTCAAATCATGAAAACAAAATTGTTATTCCTCATAATAGGATTAACCCATTTTTTTATGGGGCAAACCCAAATTACCATACAAATTCGTGATGCCTATACTTTCGAGTCGATAAATGGCCTGTCCTTTAAAACCAAAGGCAAACTCAGTGAACAAACGAATGCACTTTATCAGATTGAGTCAGCACAATTTCCGCTCGTTATCGAAATCATACATCCTGATTATGAGCCCTATCAATTGAATATTCCAAATTCAGGAAGTGCTGTCGCAATTACGGTTTACATGACACCCAATACCCAAACGGAGAATGAAACAGTAGTTTCGGCCAATAAATCACTCGAAAAGCGCAAAGATGTGGCGCAAAAGATCCAAGTCATTCGATCGTCGGAAATACAATTTCAACAACAGACCTCAATGGCCGATGTCTTGGCCAATTCTGGAAACGTATTCGTACAGAAAAGCCAACTTGGTGGCGGGAGTCCGATCATCAGGGGCTTTGAAACCAATAAGGTACTTTTGGTTGTGGACGGAATCCGCATGAACAATGCCATTTACCGTGGCGGACACTTGCAAAATGTCCTGACCTTAGATCAAGCCAATCTGGATCGTACAGAAGTGCTTTTTGGCCCTGGTTCGGTTATATATGGTTCTGATGCCATTGGTGGCGTCATGAGTTTTCAGACCAAAAAACCGCAATTAAGTACAACTGATGAGCTGCTTGTACGAAGCGGCGCATATCTTCGTGGCTTTTCAGCGGGTGCAGGTTTTGCAGCCAATGCGCAAGTCAATGTAGGCAGCAAGCGCTTGGCTTCCTTTACCTCCATTTCTTACTCCAATTTTGGGGATTTACGTCAAGGTAAAAATAGATCAGAAGCCATGGGAAATTTAGGTTTTAGACCGTGGTATGTATCCAGTATAAACGGAATGGATAGTATGGTTGTCAATAACGACAGTACATTACAAGTGCGCTCGGGCTATACGCAATACGATGTGCTTCAAAAATTGAGTTTTGTTCAAAAGCCGGGTGTGCTGCACCACCTGAACTTACAATTATCCAATTCTGGCAATATCGACCGTTATGACCGTCTCACGTTGCTATCTGGTAGCAAACCGAGATTTGCAGAATGGTATTATGGTCCTCAATTTCGCTTACTCGCGGCTTATACACTTGAGCTGACCAATGCGACTTCCTTTTATGACAACGCACGGTTGGTTGTTGCTTATCAAGGTATCGAAGAAAGCCGAATTGACCGTAGGTTTCAGCAAGTTTCTCGCAATCACCGCATAGAGCAGCTCGATATTTATACCCTCAATGCAGATTTAATGAAAAAATGGGGGTCTCATGAACTGCGTTATGGTGCTGAAGCCTACCTGAACATAGTATATTCTACTGCCTACACAGAAAATATAATAACTGGTTTACAAAGTAGTTTGAATACGAGGTATCCTGACGGTGGTTCAAGCATGCAAGGTGCCGCGCTCTATGCTTCACATACTTATGAGTTTTCTAAAAAGTTGATCCTAAACGATGGCATTCGTTTGTCTCAGGTGGGTTTACAGGCACGATTTAATGATCAAACTTTCTTCCCTTTTCCTTTTGCTTCAATTGACCAGCAACACTTAGCGCTTAATGGTAATTTAGGACTCATTTTCATGCCACATCCAAAGTTGCGTTTGACACTCAACGGATCAACGGCATTTAGAGCACCTAATGTCGATGATCTCTCCAAGGTATTTGAGTCCGTTCCCGGTGCGGTGATTGTTCCAAATCCTGAACTTCAAGCAGAATATGCCTACAATGGAGAATTAGGTTTTCAATATAATTTCATGAAAAATAGTGCTATCGGCGTCAATTTGTATCAGACTTTTCTGACCAATGTACTCACCATCCAAAAAGCTACATTTAACGGTCAAGACAGCATTTTTTATGATGGGCAAATGAGTCAAGTCATCATGACCACCAACGGAGGGCGCGCATATGTGCGTGGTTTTGAGGCTTTTTTGAAAGCGCAATTGACGCAGCATTGGCAACTTTCAGGGACCTACAACTTTACATTTGGTCGCATCCTTACCGATTCTGTTCCGTATCCTTTGGATCATATTGCACCTGCATTTGGAAAATTGAGCCTGAAGTACCAAAAGCATAAATTACAAATGGAAGGATTTGCCATGTATTCAGGTTGGAAACGCCTGGAAGATTACAATATGGTAGGTGAAGATAACTTTGCGTATGCCACTCCAGAAGGCATGCCGAGTTGGTACACGCTGAATTTGAGAGGAAGTTATATGTTGAGCAACCAACTCAGTATTCAATTAGCTTGCGAGAACATTCTAGACCGGAATTACCGCATGTTTGCTTCAAACATTTCAGCGCCAGGTCGAAATTTCATTTTGACGCTGCGCGGCAGTTTCTAAATAGCATCTCTTTAAATAGAAAGGCGGAGCTTTGCTCCGCCTTTTTTATTTTGAATCCTTGGTTGCGTATTTTGCTTCGCTTTCCAGGTAGAAAAAGGTGTATTTGATTTTTTCTAACGGTTTTACTTGAGGGATAAAAGTGTTTGGATCAGCGCCATTTGGCAGCGTTTCTAAATTGGCCTCCATCACAAAAATATTTTTTTGCGGTCCGTAGGAGCCAGCTCCATATTCGAAATGATAGGCCTCGGTAATTGGCGTGCCAAGCCCATCAAAATTTTTGAATTGGAAAATACGTCGAGGGGTATGATTGCTCACTGTGTAAAAATCTTTGTAGCTCGCATTTCTGATTCTAAAATCAATGAGTATGTCTTTGTAGTTTGGTGAACTGATATTTTCAAAACTGACTTGAAGCGGTAGCAACGGAGAGGAGGGAATGGCAATTGGCGGAGACAGCATATCTAATTTGCCGTCAAAAAAGAAAAAGTAGTTGAAGTTGCCCATAAAGCCGAGTTCTGCTCGTTTGGCTGGGTTAGGCGAGGCCATCGCTTCTTTCATGGCATAATCCAGTCTGTTGACGGTGACAATTGCATCTTCGATACCATCGGCATCGAGTTGTGCACGATAGATTTTTAAATCGAATTTTTCATTGGCCTGGATGCCGAGTTTGGCACGCACCATTCGATCTGCATAAGTGGCAAGTGTTTGCTGACCTTTAAGTGCTGGCCCTTCAACAGCTTGTGGGTCTTGGTTTGGCTTCTCTTCTTCCTTACAGGACAACAAGAAGACTGGTATGAGGAGTAATAGGTATTTCACGATACAAATATAAGGATGTCTTTTGAGAACGTTTATAAACAATGAAAAGCGTTTTGAAGCTAAAAAATGTTGATAACATCAAAATATTTTTACCAAACTTAAATTCCTCATAATAAGAGGTATATATAGGATTATTTACTTTGTTGCATCAAGATTTGGAACAAATTTGAAACCTTGGCACAGTCCTTGGCGTAAGAAGCTCCAAACAAACAACAAACGACATGACCACAAGTATTCAATCTCTCCGCAGCAAATCAATTCGCCAAGCGAAATTGAAATTAGATCAGCACCGCGAATTGGGTGCTCAAAGTCCCTTAAATATTTTTGAAGTGGCCGATTTATTAGATCGCATTCGCTTCTCAGAAGAAAAGATGAACGAAGAACCGCAGGGTTTTGCACTCATCCTCAATTAATAGTTGATTATAGTTAGACAAAAAGAAGGACTCACTCGTGGGTCCTTTTTTTTATGCAATCACACCAGAACCAAGGAGTTCTTCTCCATTGTACCAAGCGGCAAATTGCCCAGGGGCAATCCCTTTTTGCTTGTGTTCAAACAGAATATAACAACCCGTATCATTTTTGAGTAAAGTTGCTTTTTGCAAGGGCTGGCGATAGCGGATTCTGACCAGGCATGGCAAGAGTTGTTTTAACTCAAATTCTTGGACTTTATTGACCCAAGAAATACTGTTTTCATCTAGTTTTAAAGCCCAACGATTAAGCCCGGGGTGCTGCTCGTTTTGTCCGCTATATACAATGTTATGGATGGTATCAATACCAATCACAAAACTGGGTTCAGGTCTGCCTCCAATATGCAAACCTTTGCGTTGGCCAATGGTGTAATAATGTGCACCCTGATGAGTTGTCACTTCTTTACCATCAGTCAATTCAAAATGAAAAGGTTTGGAAAGTAATTCGATATTGGAAGCGATGGGTTGAAGGGTTTGGTAAGCTTTGAATTGATCGAGATCCGAGGGTACTTCAATAACAGGTCCAATTTTAGGAGCTAATTGTTGCTGAAGAAAAGTAGGTAGCGCAATTTTGCCTACAAAACAAAGACCTTGAGAATCTTTTTTGTCTGCGGTAATGAGACCATATTCTTGAGCAATTTGTCTTACCTCAGCTTTCTGGAGCTGCCCAATTGGGAAGAGTGCTTTGGAGAGTTGTTCTTGGCTCAACTGACACAAAAAATAGGATTGATCTTTGCCTGGGTCTGCACCAGCAAGCAAACTGAAACTGCCGTCCTCGTTTGTGCGTTTTTGACAATAATGCCCAGTGGCCACATAGTCGGCGCCTAATTCGAGAGCCGCTTTCAAAAAGACATCAAATTTGATTTCGCGGTTACAAAGTACGTCTGGATTAGGTGTACGGCCTTCTTGGTATTCGGCAAACATGTAATTGACAATGCGTTCTTTGTATTGCTCAGATAAATCGATGACCTGAAAAGGAATGCCGAGTTGTTGTGCAATGAGCAGCGCGTCGTTGGAGTCGTCTATCCAAGGGCATTCGTCGGAAAGTGTCACGCTTTGGTCGTGCCAATTGCGCATGAACATGCCGATGACTTCGTAGCCCTGCTGTTGCAATAACAATGCAGCCACACTAGAGTCAACACCACCCGAAAGACCAACTACAACCCGTTTCATGGGGCAAATTTAAGCGTTATCAACGGATCAGGTGGATAAAGCCTTGTCTTTTCTCGTCTCCACTCGTAAAGAGATAGAAATAAATGCCTTCGGCAAGGAGCTCTCCTTGGTCGTTTATTCCTTCAAAAGCTTTCTGTGAGGTACTTGTTTCAAAAACGACTTGCCCCCAGCGGTTGAGAATTTGCAAATTAAAGCTCGCACAATTTTCGTAAAGCGAATCTATTTGCCATTTGTGGTTGTCTGCCGTACTATTTGTAGAGATGATATTCGGAAAAATGAGATTGGGAAGCGTGATCGATGGAATGATGTCAATGGAGCCATTACTTGTATAAGAACAGCCGTTTTGAAGATTTAGTACAAAAGAGTAAGGATAGCTTCCGGCTTGTTGGAAAGTGAGGGTTGTTGGGTTTTGAGTTAAGGTTTGATTATTGATATCCCAACTGAAACTTTGAATATTTGTAGGGTTCACATCAAATAACGCTTCAAAAGTAGCTTGTTGTCCGCAAGTATCTTGACTAGAAAGCACAATTTGAGGTACCTGAAGCAATTGAAAATTTTGAGTACTTGTGTCTGAACAACCCGCAGATGATTCGATAATCAGGGTGCTTGTATAGCTGCCACTTTGACCATAGGTATAACTTGAAGGAAAAGCACTCAGGCTTTGCCCATCTCCGGGTAGAAAGGTGGTTTGAAGGGTGGTTCCGGGGAGTGGTGTTCCGGCCCATGTACTTTGGTTACTGAAATTCACAGTTTGGCCATCACAAAGTGGATCAGCTATGAAATCTGCTTGGGGAAAGGGATTGAAACTAATTGTAAAGGTATCTGTATTGACACATCCTATGTTACTCAAGGCTTCTATCACAAATGTTTCTTGACTCCCATTGTTGCTTTGTAAGTCAAAGTCATAGGTGTTGCCCGAATGGATGGCTTGATTGTTTTGAAGCCAATTGATTTGATTGATTTGGTCACTAGGATCTGGAGTGGCGGCAGCAGTCATCAAAACTTGAGACCCGCAAACACTCAAAGGCCCAGTGTACTGAATGGTTGGAAGATTGAAAACTTGGCTATTTAAAGTAGCGGGAGGAGAACTACAACCGTTTGTATCGATGATGCTCAAAGTAGTTAAATAAGAACCTGGATTGAGCAATAAGTTGAGGGTGTCTAAGTTACTCAAAGTGCTGCCCTGCGTCCAAAAATATTGTGCGGCTTGGGTTCCAGACCAAAAAGAAATCGAATCTCCTTGGCAAGCGGGTGCATTCGAAAGGATCAGCGGTGCCGCAGGGTTTGGATAGACTACGATTTCAATTGTGTCGGGAAGGATTGGGCAAGTACCAGGTAAAAAACCTGAAATAGCGTATGATCCAGAATTGGAAACTTGCGCCTGCGCAATTTGGATTTGAGGCCCGTTTGAATTCATGTTATTAGGCCCTGTCCAGTTGTAAGTAGCGCCGGTGAGTGTATTGGTAGTAAGTAAGATGGGTTCACCCACACAGAAGCTTTGGTCATTGACACTAATTTGGTATTGCGCAGCGGCAAAATCACTAAAATAGCCATAGCGGCAGCCGCTAGAAGCACCGCCGTGTACAACGCCAAGATGGAATTTAAAATTGGGATTATCTATGCGAGATGCCAACTGCATACCTACAAAACTACTTGCGTCAATTTGAGCATATTTCCAGGCATTGTTGGTACCCGGAACAAAATTGAACATAGCGGGGTTGATGACCCCGGTGTTTCCATTAAAGGTGAAATCGTTTTCGCCACCCGCAGGTACTAAAATATTGAGTGCAAAAAATTCGTTGGTGGAACGCACAAAAGCCACGGTATTCGATCCTGTACAGATAATGGAAGGCAAGATGGCTCCGCCGACCTCGCAACCGAAACCGGTTGTGTGCAGAACATGAGTGGGCGCACTTGTCTGTATCAATACAGTGGGACTGCTGAGGGTGTGCACGTAAGTCTCTGTGGCATTAATTGTGGCGGTCGCCACACCATCTATTGAAATTTGCGTATTGTTTTGAATAGCTACCACGTAGATTTTATCTGGGCCATTTAAATAGCCCTTTAATATGATGTATTCGCTGCCTAGCACCTGATTGGGGATGATTTGGTCACCCATGAGGTCTGCACAACCACCGTAGGGTGCACCGCTCATGGAGTCGTCATGAAGTGTGACTGCAATTGGTAAATTACTGCTAATAGTGGAACCACTTAAATGTTGGTTGGCTAAGATCGAAACGGCCTCTGCTGAAAAAGTCTCTCCTTTTTGTAATACAATAGAGAAAGGAATATTTGCTGCGTGTCCTACAATTGCTTGTTTTGGATTGATGGTCACTACGGTGTTGTTTTGAGTAGCGACAATATTAAAGCCGGAGCGTGCGTAGGAGGCGTTGTTTAAGAAATTTTGAGCAGGTACAATAAAGGAGGTGCCCAATGAATTTTTGCCTTTGAGCGCAAAAATATCTGGATTACAATTACAGGTAGGGGTCACTTCGTAGTAAGCCATGATAGGTGCACTGGCTGAAATTTGGAATCCATAGGGCAAAATTGTGTTGGCCGGTTTGTTTTCTATTTGGTCGATCCAGGCGGTTAGATTGAGTGTTTGAGCGTCGTTGGCCACCAAATTAAGGACTTGCGTTGGGAACAACGGATTGGCGGGTTGGCTCACCGTAATAGTCGCGGCTTGATTCAATGTCGCAAAGCGAAACACTATTGGGCGGTCGCCGTGGCTTTGTGCCACTTCAGGTGCCACAAACCAAAAGAGCGTATCGAGTTGAGCATTTGCTTCAAAATTGATGATAAATAAGAAAAAGAGGAGCCAAGATTTCATGTGAGTCGCTTTACACCCTTAAAATTAAAGGTTTACAAGCGTTTGTGCAATCTTTTCAACGCAATTCAGGCCATCAATTGCTGCGGAAACGATACCTCCAGCGTAGCCAGCGCCTTCTGCAATCGGATAAAGGTTGGCAATTTGGGTGTGTTGAAAACTGATGGGATCGCGTGGGATCAGGACGGGTGAGGAGGTGCGTGATTCAGGTGCGTGCACAACGGCATCGTTGGTGATGAATCCGGGCAACTTTTTATCAAAATCGAGGAATGCTTGTCGCAGACGCTCGTAAACGAACGAAGGAAATATATCTTTGAGTTGCACACTCACGATACCAGGCTGGTAAGAAGATCTAGGGAAGGAGGTGCTTTTGCGGCCGTTCACAAAATCTGAGAGGCCTTGAGCGGGTACTTTTTGGGTTTGGCCCGCAGCCATCCAGCATTTGTGTTCAATTTCTTTTTGGAAGTCAAGGCAAACAAACGGATCACTTTCATTTTTAAAGTCGCTTGGTTCAATTCCAACGACAATGCCTGAATTGGCGTAAATGTTATTGCGTTTAGATGGTGACCAACCGTTGGTGACCACTTCTCCGTCAGCGGTTGCACATGGGGCAATGATGCCGCCAGGGCACATGCAAAATGAGTAGACACCACGGTTTTCTACTTGTGTCACTAAACTATAAGAAGCGGGAGGTAGGTAGTCGTCGCTTAGACGGCCATGGTATTGTAAACCGTCAATATACGTCTGTGTATGCTCTACGCGCACACCGAGTGCAAAGGGCTTGGCTTTGATCTCAATTTTCTTGCGTCGCAAAAGCTCAAAGATATCTCTGGCCGAATGGCCGGTGGCGAGGATCAGTTTTGAAACAGGAACGTGCTGGGTATAATTGATTTGAATTTGCACAATTTGTCCGTTGGAAATCTCGATGTCGGTGAGTTTGTGCTCAAAGTGGATTTCGCCACCTGAATCAATGATTTGCTCACGGATGGCCTCAATGAGCTGTGGTAATTTATTGGTGCCAATATGCGGATGCGCATCGATCAAGATGTCTTCTTTGGCACCGAACTGCACCAGCCACTCGAGTACTTTTTGTACGTCGCCGCGTTTTTTAGAGCGCGTGTAGAGTTTGCCATCTGAGTAAGTGCCGGCCCCGCCCTCGCCAAAACAATAATTGGATTCGGGGTTGAGCTCATGAGATTTAGTCAGTTTGGCGAGGTCTCGTCTGCGCGCACGGACATCTTTGCCGCGTTCAAATACGATGGGTCTGATGCCAAGTGCAATTGCTTGAAGTGCCGCAAAAAGCCCAGCGGGGCCAGCACCTACGATGTGCACGACGGGTGCATGAGCTTGAAGTGTTTTGAAATTTTCGCTAGCGTAGCGGGGAGCAAGCGCTTCATCAATGCCTACCTCGAAACTCGCATTGATTTTGATGTTTTTTTGACGTGCATCGATACTGCGTTTGCGCCAACGGAAATCAATGAAATTCGAAGAACTCAAGGAGAGTTCTTCTCGGATACGTTTTTCTAAAAAAGAATCGTCTTTCGCTTCTTCTGGGCTGCAAACAAAATTGACAACAGTAATCATCCTTCAAAGATCAAGGAGAAATACCAAGCTCGGTTGTAGAGTTGGTCTATGGGATTAGATACTGGCGTGAAGTCTTGAATAAAACTACTCTTAAAGCCATGGCTGTACTTGAGTTCTATGCCAAACTTGAAGTAGGGCGCAAAGAACTCGATGCCAGCGCCGACTTGGCCCTGCCAATCGTTTTTCTTGATTTTGACAAATGGATCGTAGAAATTTTGAGAGGCATCTTGCTGCGATTGCAAGTCAATGGCATATTGCATGCCAAAAAGAGAATAGGCCGTAAAGTTATTGTAACGCTTGGTCCTGAATTGGAGCATCATGGGGAACTCCAAGTTGGTAGAGTTGACGCGCTGTTCTCCGATGCCATTTAAAAACCAAATGGTGTCCAAACTCTGGTAGCGTAAAACGCGCTCTTGAAAAGATAGGGTAGGAATGAAACGGAAGCGAATGGTCGGGGTACCAAGTTTAATGGTGGTTAAAATACCCAGTTGCCCACCTGGCTGGGCGTCGTTGGTAAGTGAGAGCAACTGATATTGGTTGTAAGCGTTTGGCTTGGGCATTACGGTGAAGTCAGAGCTATTGACGCCAAGCATAAAGCCAAAATGAATAAAGCGTTTGTCGAAATTTTTATAACGCTGCTGTTTTTGGGTCTGAGCCACTGTGGTCAAGCTGAACAAAAAACAAAAATAGAGGAGCAAACGCATGCGAGACTAACGATTCTTGAGTTGGTTTATTGTTGAGTTGGTTTTTGCCCGATATAAATACTGGCGATACCGCCGCTCAAGCGGATTTGCTTGTGGGCATGGTAACCTACTTTTTGAAGAACCTTCATAAAATCGGCTCCTTCCGGAAACGCAGCAACGCTCTCAGGTAAATAAGTATACGCGCGCTCGTCTTTGGAAATATATTTGCCAAAAAGTGGAATGAGCACTTTGGAATAAAAGCCAAAAAGTTGCTTGATAGGAAAGGCTTTTGGTTTGGAGAACTCGAGAATAATGGCTTGCCCCCCAGGTTTGAGTACGCGCAGCATTTCGCTGAGTCCTTTCTCTAGATTTTCGTAGTTGCGCACCCCAAAACCAACGGTAATGGCATCAAAAGTAGCCTCTTCGAAAGGCATGTTTTCGGAGTCGCCGAGTTGCATGTCAACGACGTGGTCAAAGGCGCGCTTTTTCATTTTCTTTTTACCGACCTCGAGCATTCCGGCAGAGATGTCCATCCCAATGATTTTTTTCGGTTTTAATGCCAAACAAGCAATTGCGAAATCGCCGGTACCAGTTGCCAAATCGAGGATCATTTTAGGTTGTTGTTTTTGGAGCTGCTTCACCGCTTTTTTTCTCCAGAGGTGGTCAATGCCTAAGGATAAGAAGTGGTTCAAGAAATCATAGTTGGCCGAAATGTTGTTGAACATCTGAGCCACTTCTTCTTTTTTGGATTGGCCTGAATCGTAAGGCTTGACGACTTTCTGAGACATGTTTAAGAGATGTGTTGGATTGCTTCTTGCAATAACTTGTTTTTATCGATGCTAACGACGCCAGGTTTTTCACAGACCAAGCCACCAGCTAAATTAGCTAGTGCAGCAATGACCTTTGGTTTGGCGCCGCAGACGAGGCAAAGACAAGTGGTGGCGATAACGGTATCGCCAGCGCCTGAAACGTCGGCAATGTTGCGCAAATGAGCAGGCTGATGGTGGTGCGTTTGACCGTCATACAACTGAACGCCATGTTCGGAAAGCGTAACAAATGTATAACGACTATCTAGTTGATTTTGTAATTTTTCAATGGCCGCATCTAAGGCAATCGGATTTTTTTGGTAATCAAATTCAATTTGAAGGCCTTCTTTGAGTTCTTTGAGATTGGGCTTGAAGAGCGTACAACCTTTGTAACTCAGAAAGTTCTTCTTTTTGGGGTCCACTACAATTGGGATGTTTCTGGTGCTTGCTTCTTGGATCACCCATTGAATGAGCTCTGTTGTGAGTACGCCTTTATTGTAGTCTTCCAAGAGTATGCCATCGATGCCCTTCTGCAGCAATTGGGAGATGCCGTCTTTGAGCGCTAGGGTTTCTCTTGAGCTGAGGTCGTGTTGATCTTCGCTGTCGATGCGGAGCATTTGTTTGCCTGCAGAAATCACTCTGGTTTTAATAGTTGTTTTTCTTTCATCTGAAGTAATGAGCCCAGAGGTATGAATACCAGCTGCTTGTAGCATGGCTTGTAGCTTTTGCCCAGCGCTGTCGTGTCCAATGACACTTGAGAGGTGTGCTTCGGCACCTAGGGCAATGAGGTTGAGTGCTACGTTGCCAGCGCCGCCGATGCGCTGCTCTTCGGTCAAAAGATCTACGACAGGAACGGGTGCTTCCGGACTCATGCGACTGACGTGGCCATGCATGTAGGCATCGGTCATGACGTCACCGATAACCAACACGCGTTTGCCATTAAAGGCTTCGAAGAGCTCCTGCATCTGCATGTCAGTGAAGTTGAGCTAAGGCGTTAGCGATGCGATCAACCGCTTTTTGTAGGGTTTCTTCTGAAGCAGCGTAGCTGATTCTGAAGCAATTGGGGTCTCCAAAGGCTGCGCCCCCAACACAGGCAACGAGGCCTACTTCTAGCAGATACATGCAGAGCTCATCGGAATTTTGAATGATTTGACCGTTGTATGCCTTGCCAAAATAGGCGGAACAATCGGGGAATACATAGAAAGCTCCGCCCGGATGATTGACCTTTAAGCCAGGAATTTGCTGGAGTCCGCTCAATACTAAATTGCGACGGCTTTCAAAAGCGGCGATCATGTCCTTGAGTACAACTGGGTCTGCGTTCATGGCAGCAATGGTTGCGCGCTGCGTAATCGAGCAGGTTGCCGAGGTGAACTGACCTTGAACTTTGTCGCAGGCCGCTGCAATTTCTTTTGGTGCGCCGATGTAACCCAAGCGCCAGCCGGTCATGGCCCACGCTTTAGATACGCCATTGACCGTGACCACTTGGTTGTAGATTTCAGGAAATTGCGCTAAACTTTCGTGTTTTCCAATGAAGTTGATGTGCTCGTAGATTTCGTCTGACATGGCAATCACTTGCGGATATTTTGCCAACACGCGAGCGAGGTCTTGAAGCTCTGCTTTGGTGTAAACAGAACCTGTAGGATTGCAAGGTGTGGAAAACATGAAAAGTTTGGTGCGAGGCGTTATGGCTGCTTCGAGGTCTGCGCCGGTGATTTTGAAATCTTTATCGATACCTGCGGAGATCACAACCGGCACACCTTCTGCCACCTTGACAATTTCTAGGTAAGAAACCCAATAGGGAGCGGGTATGATGACTTCGTCGTCGGGATTGATCAAGCTCAAAACTAGATTGGCAATGCTCTGCTTGGCTCCGGTAGAAACCACAATTTGGTCTTTGGTGTAGCTGAGGTTGTTGTCGCGTTGAAATTTATGGGCAATGGCCTCGCGCAAATCGTCGTAACCAGGAACAGGAGTGTAGGTGGTATAATTTTGTTCAAGTGCTTCAACGGCTGCTGCTTTGATGAAGTCTGGCGTGTGGAAATCGGGTTCTCCTAAGGATAGTGAAATAACATCCATTCCTTGAGACTTGAGTTCTCGGCTTTTTTTAGCCATTGCAATGGTTGCAGACTCTTCCATTGCCAATAAGCGTTCAGATAATTGGATCATGAATTGCGGTTTGTGCAAAGGTAGTAAATTGTGTCGAATTGACTTATCTTTGCAAGATGCGTATTGATATTCTTACCGTATTGCCAGAGTTATTAGAAAGTCCTTTTGCGGCCTCGATTATGCAGCGTGCGCAAACGAAAGGGCACGTCGAAATTTACACGCACAATTTGCGTCAATATTCGGACAACAAACACCGCAATGTCGATGATTACCAATACGGCGGAGGTGCGGGAATGGTCATGAGCGTTGGGCCCATTTCCAAAGCAATTGAAAGCCTCCAGGCAGAGCGACATTACGATGAAATCATCTACATGACACCGGACGGCGCTTTGCTCGAACAAAGTACGTGTAACCAGCTCTCGCTGGCCCAAAACCTTTTGATTTTATGTGGACACTACAAAGGTGTTGATCAGCGCATCCGCGATTTGTACATTACCAAAGAGTTGTCTATAGGTTCTTATGTGTTGAGCGGTGGTGAGTTGGCAGCAGCGGTTGTCGTGGATGCCGTCGTTAGGCTCATTCCAGGCGTACTCAATGACGAAACATCTGCGCTTACTGATTCTTTCCAAGATGGTTTGCTAGCGCCACCGGTATATACGCGTCCGCCCGAATTCAAGGGCTTGCATGTGCCAGAAGTGTTGCTCAGTGGCAATCCGAAAGATGTGGCTGCATGGCGCGAGGCGGAGGCTTACGCTAGAACCAAAGAAAGACGTCCAGATTTGTTAGAAGAATAAACGTTTATAAACTTTTTATTTAATTATTTGAATTAAATAAATAATTATAAATACTTAATCTTCAATTATTTGAATATTTGCGAATCTCAGTAGTACAGTTTTGGATCCGTGTTGCGGAAAGAAAATGGTTGCTTTTTTATCTGGGCCTTGACCTTCTAGTTTGAGCACCTTTCCTTTGCCAAAACGATCGTGTAAAATATTGTGCCCGACCATCAAGCCCGGTGTGTTGTCTCCTTGTGCCGGCGTCTGACTTTTATTGACTTCTTTGAGTGACCTTAGCTGAGGTGGGGTGCTAAGGGGCTTGTTCAAACCGCCTGAGAATCCGCGCTCAAAGCCACCAGAACCCATCAGTGAACGGCTATTGTTGGTTCTGCTCACCGCTTCAAATTGTAAATATTGCGGATCAATTTCATCGATAAATCGCGAAGGCTCGCTCATGATCGCTTGGCCCCAAGTAAAGCGACTAGTGGCATAGGAGAGCATACAGCTGCGCATGCCGCGCGTAAGGGCAACGTAGAAAAGTCTGCGCTCTTCTTCGAGTTCTGAACGGGAATTAAGTGCCATTTGCGATGGAAATAAATTCTCTTCGAGCCCGACGATATAGATGTGTGGATACTCGAGGCCTTTGCTCGAGTGAATGGTCATGAGGCTGATGTGGTTGCGGTCTTCGGGTTTGTCTTGATCGGCATCTGTGAGCAGTGCGACGTCCATCATGAAGTCTGCGAGGGTGCGCGGAGCATCTGGCTCGGCACCGCGTACAAACTCTTGGATACCCGCCAAAAGTTCTTCGATGTTCTGGAAACGCTCCACTTCTTCTGGGCCCTTGTCTTTTTCGGCGAGTAATTCTCTGATGATACCCGAAGACTTCGCGATGCGCTCGGCAAGTGTGAAAGCATCGGTTTTTTCGAGTTCAGCGCCGAAGCTATCGATCATAGTGACGAACTCATAGATTTTGCTGCGCGCCGCACTCCCGACATCGGCCGGATAGCGCTGGAAGTCTTTAATGACCTCCCACATGCTGGTTCCGTAGCGGTTGGCAGCAATAATGATGTTTTCAATGGTGGTTTTGCCGATGCCGCGCTTCGGGTAGTTGATCACGCGTTTGAGGGCTTCTTCGTCGTGCGGGTTGGCGCTCAGTCTGAAGTAGGCGAGGAGATCTTTGATTTCTTTGCGCTGGTAAAAAGATAGGCCGCCATAAATTTTGTAGGGCATATTGAGTTTGCGCAAGGCCTCTTCAAATGCACGCGACTGCTTGTTGGTGCGATAAAGAATGGCAAAATCTTGATAGCGTGCACCTTCGGCGGTTTTCCGTTCAAAAATAGCTTGTGCAATGGTGCGTCCTTCTTCGTTGTCGGTGAGCGAGCGCTGTACTTTTATTTTTGATCCTTCGTTGTTGTCTGTCCAGACCGTTTTGAAGATTTGATCCTTGTTTTTCTTGATGATGCTGTTGGCTGCTTCTACAATGTTTTTGGTGCTGCGGTAGTTTTGTTCGAGTTTGTATAGCGCAAAATCGGGGTAGTCTTTTCTAAAATTGAGGATGTTCTCGATGTTCGCTCCTCGGAATGAGTAAATACTTTGAGCGTCGTCACCGACCACACAAATGTTCTGATAGGCTGCTGCCAACTTTTTTACAATGAGGTATTGTGCGTAGTTGGTGTCTTGGTACTCATCGACTAAAATATATTGGAATTTTTGTTGGTAATAGTGCAAGACATCCGGAAAATCTCGGAGCAGAACGTTGGTGAAATAGAGGAGGTCATCGAAGTCCATGGCGCCAGCTTTCAGGCAGCGGTTGGCATAGGTCTGAAAAATTCGTCCGAGTTCGGGACGCCTCGCTTGTTTGTCTTCTAGTTGGATTTCTGAATTAGCAAGGTATGCCTCTGGTGAGATCAGGTTGTTTTTAGCGGCTGAGATGCGGCCAAAAACCATGCTGGGTTTATAGGTTTTGTCGTCGAGGTTGAGTTCTTTGATGATGTCCTTGATGAGGCTCTTGGAATCTTGGGTGTCGTAGATTGTGAAGTTATTTGGAAAACCAATTCTTTCGGCATTGAAGCGCAAGATCTTTGAAAAGACCGAGTGAAACGTACCCATTGAAATGTTTTTGGCCTCGGCTGGCCCTACGATATGGCCAATTCTTTCGGTCATTTCTTTGGCCGCTTTGTTGGTAAAGGTCAGGGCTAAAATATTGAACGGATCTATGCCTTGTTCCATCATGTAGGCAATACGGTAGGTGAGCACGCGGGTCTTGCCAGATCCGGCACCGGCAATGACCATTATGGGACCAAAAATATGTTCAACGGCAACCCGTTGACTTTCGTTGAGTTCGTCTAGATAGGACATGGAAAAAATGCTGTTCTCAAAAGTACTATTTTAAGTTGCTCTCAATCCATTCAATTTGCAGTATTTTTGCACAAATTTTCGGCCAATAGGCGAAACTTCTGCAAGCCTTTAACGTATAAACCAACTTTGATTTAAACGCATGAGAACAAAATACATAGACCTGATTGATCAGACGTTTGATTTTCCTCAAAATGAATTCTTCTTGCGCGAGGAGCGCTTGTTCTTTCATGGCATCGACCTCATGCGCCTTGTTCACGAACATGGCACCCCCCTAAAGTTCCATTATTTACCTCAAATTTCAAATAATATCCAGCGCGCCAAAGGCTGGTTTCGCGAGGCTATTATGAATCTTGGTTATCAGGGCAACTACTATTATTCTTATTGCACCAAAAGTTCTCATTTTGCCTTTGTGCTAGATGAAGTGCTTAAAAATGACGTCCATATCGAAACTTCTTCGGCTTTCGATATTGACATTGTGCGCAGTTTGCAAGCGCAAGGTAAGCTTCAACATAAAAGTTATGTGATCTGCAATGGTTACAAACCCGCGCCTTACCTTCAAAAAATTGCAGCCTTAATCGAAGAAGACGATTTGCGCATTGTACCTGTAGTTGACAACATTGACGAGCTCAAGCAGCTCATAGAACTCACCACCAAAGAACTCAATATCGGTATCCGCATTGCCTCCGAAGAAGAACCCAAGTTTGAATTTTATACTTCTCGCCTCGGGATTCGTTACCGCGAAATTGTGCCTTTTTATAAAGCGATTCTCAAGGAGAACCCAAGAGTGCGCGTTAAAATGTTGCATTTCTTCATTAACACAGGGATAAACGACACAGCCTACTACTGGAACGAACTCACCAAGTGTTTGCGCGTATATTCCGATCTTAAAAAACTGTGCCCTGAATTAGACTCACTCAATATTGGTGGTGGCTTCCCTATTAAAAAGTCACTGGCATTTGATTTCGACTACGCCTACATGGTACGTGAAATTCTGACGCAAGTCAAGCGTCTCTGCCAAGACAACGACATTCCAGAGCCCAATATTTTTACAGAGTTCGGATCCTTCACGGTAGGGGAAAGCGGAGGTGCTATTTTTAGCGTTCTGCACCAAAAGCAACAGAACGACCGAGAAAAGTGGAACATGATCGACTCCTCCTTCATGACGAATCTTCCTGATACCTGGGCCATTAACCAGCGTTTTATCATGTTGCCGATCAACCGTTGGAACGACGACTACGAGCGCGTTTTGTTGGGAGGCCTCACTTGCGACTCCGATGACTACTACAATTCAGAGCAACATTCCAATGCGATTTACCTTCCGAAGTTTGACAAAAACAATACGTTATACATCGGTTTTTTCAATACGGGAGCCTATCAAGAAACGATTGGCGGTTATGGTGGTCTCAAACATTGCCTGATTCCCGAACCCAAGCACATCCTCATTACAAGGGATGACAACGGAAAAATTCAGACCGAAGTATTTAGCAATGAGCAAACTGCGCAAGATTACTTAAAAATTTTAGGATACGACAAGTAGCGAGGCGTTATTCATGCTATATTTGCGGACAATTTAAAATCGCATGAAGGTATCTTCGATCAGTTTGTTTGCATCCACTAAATTTTCTTCCAAAATTCAAAATTGGGCGGCTAAAGTTGCGGGCGAAGTACATTTGATCAGCGACAAAACCGACGATTTTTTTGACCACACCGATAGCCTCCTGATTTTCAATCAGAACCAAGACCTCAATCAGGATATTTTAGAAATCAAAGCACGCTTCGATAAACAACAAAAGCCTGTGCACAAGATTGATATCAACGGCACTTTGCAAGTAGGAATCACCAACTTCGATCTCTGGATCGATAGCACGAAAGCTAAAAATTTGCTCGTCATCGCCGCTGAAGAATTGGCCGACAACCCCAACCTAGAGCGTTACCTAGACGCCCTTTAATTGCGCAGCTGCGCCGCACAGTCTGTTTCCAATGCTTTGATGATGCGCTGCATCGCTTTTTCAATTTGCGTTTCGCTAAGCGTCTGTTGTTTGTCTTGTAGGTAAAATGCCAATGCATAAGATTTTTTACCTTCTGGTAGGTTTTTGCCTTCGTATACATCAAAGAGCTCAATATTTTGCAGTAGTTTGGTTTCTGCACCTCGAGCGCTCTGCAAGAGTTCTTGATAGGTGGTGTTTATATCGAGCAAAAGAGAGAGGTCTCGGCGAACAGCAAAAGTTTTGGGTACTTCTTGGTAACGGATGCGTTCTTGTTGGCCTTCGCTGGCAAGGGCTGTCCAGTCAAACTGCGCATAGTAAACGTTTTGTTTGAGGTCGAATTCTTGCTGCAATAAAACACTGATTTGGCCAAACTCAACAAGGGTTTTTCCTGCTCTTTCGATGCCTACACCTTGTTCAAAAAGAAGGTGCTGCGCGCTGTATTCCTTTAGATTGGAGCTAAGGCCTAGGCGCTCGAGTACTGCATAGACCTCTTTTTTAAGGCTGTAGAATTCATGGTCTACCGCTGCCGTGTTGTTCCAATTTGCTGGGCTTTGTTTGCCCATTAGCGCTAATGCGAGGCGCTGCGTTTCCTGGCGCAGCTCGTTGTGGAGTTGGTAGTCTTGACCAAACTCAAAGAACTGTAGGTCGGTTTGTTGGCGGTTTTGGTTATAGGCCAGGTTTTCCAGCAAACCAAAAACCAAGCTTTGCCTCATGATGCCGAGGTCTTGGCTCAGCGGATTCAGTAAGCCGATGGCAGCGCCGAATGATGCATCCAAGTAAGTGCTGTAATGTTTTTTGGTCAAGGAGTTATTCATGACTTCGAAAAAACCGCGACCAACCAAAAATTCGGCACATGCTTCTTTATTGTAGTCTGTCCGTTGAGCTTTATTTGGGCTAAGGCTCAGGTTCCACTTTTGGGGAATCTCGACAGTGTTTAGACCGTAAATCCGCAAGATTTCTTCAATGACATCGATGGGTCTTGTGACATCTACGCGATAAGCGGGCACGGTGAGGTCCCAAGAATTGTTTTGATAGGTATGAATTTCAAAGTCGAGGTCTTTGAGGATTTGCTCGACTTGTTCAGTTGGGATGGCAACACCAATCATTTGATGCAGCTGTTGTGCTGAAAGTTGCAAACGTATTGGTTTGGGAACGCTGCCTTCAAAAGTAAAGGTGGCGCTATTGACCTTGGCACCAGCTATTTCTTGAAGTAATTGTACACAACGAAGGAGCGCCGTTTCAGTAAGATCAGGGTCTACACCGCGCTCAAAGCGAAAAGACGCATCGGTATTGAGGCCATGTTGGCGGGCTGCTTTTCTGATGCGAACAGCATCAAATAATGCAGCTTCGATGAGGATTTCTGTGGTGTTTGCACTAACGCCGCTTTCGAGGCCGCCAAGAACACCTGCCAAACAAAGGGCATTTGTAGGATTGGCAATAACGAGTTCGTGTCCGGCAAGTTTGTAATTGTTGTTGTCCAGGCCCAAGAAAGCTTCATTGGTTTGCGCACAGCGCACTTGAAGTTTGGCACCAATTTGATGTGCGTCAAAAATGTGAAGTGGCGTGCCGAGTTCGCGTTGGATGTAGTTACTGATGTCAACTACGTTGTTAATGGGCTTGAGCCCGACCGCTTTGAGTCTGTTTTGCAACCATTTTGGGGAAGGAGCAACCTGCACGCCATCGAGTTTGATGGCCAAATAACGCTTGCAAGCATCCGTATCATTAATCTGAATATCAAGTTGAGGCAAGTGGGTGTTGTCGAGCACTTGCAACGCTGGCATATTTAATTCAATTCGGTTGGTTTGCTGTAAATTGTGGTAGGCTTTGATATCGCGGGCCACCCCGATATGTCCCATAGCATCAGCTCTGTTAGGGGTTAGGCCGATTTCGAGCTGAATATCTTCCTCGAGCTCGAAAAATTCAGCAGCAGCCATTCCAACGACGGCGCTTTCAGGCAGTACCAAAATACCGTCGTGGCTCGAGCCTAAACCGAGTTCGTCTTCGGCGCAGAGCATGCCCTCTGAAGCAACGCCTCTAATTTTGGCTTTCTTGATCTCAAATGCTTCGTCTGGCTTAGGGAAGAGCGTGCAGCCAACCGTGGCGACTACCACCTTTTGGCCGGCGGCAACGTTGGGTGCGCCACATACAATTTGCAAAGGGGTATCTGTACCAACCGAAACTGTTGTTACTTTGAGTTTGTCGGCATCGGGATGTTTTTCACAGGTCAGCACCTCGCCAATGACCACGCCTTTCAGGCCGCCCTGAATTTCGTTGAAAGATTCTAGGCTCTCTACTTCTAGACCTGTTTGGGTCAGAATTGCGCTGAGTTCTTCAGCGGAATAGGGGAAATCAAGGTAGGTTTTGAGCCAGTTATAGGATATTTTCATGGGAAGGAATGATATTGACTTCGCGTTCGAGCGTAACGCCAAATTGCTGTTGAATCGTGTCGATTATAAAAGAGGAAAGGTCAAAGATTTCACGCCCTTGGCTACCACCGTAGTTCACGAGAACCAAGGCTTGCTTTTCGTGCACACCACAGCTGCCCTTTCGGAAACCTTTTAAACCCGCTTTTTCAATGAGCCAACCAGCCGCCAACTTGACTTGGTTTGCCGGTGCTGGATAATTTGGGATTTCGGGATAGCGTTCTTGAAGTGCTGAAAATATGACATTTGAAACCACTGGATTCTTGAAAAAGCTGCCCGCATTGCCAAGAACATTTGGATCAGGCAATTTTGATTGGCGTATGGCAATGACTGCTTCTGAGATTTCTTTGATGGTTGGTTGCTCAATTCCTTTTGCTTCGAGTTCTTGTTGAATGGCGCCATAACTCGTTTTCAGAACGGGTTGCTTAGACAAAGCAAAGGTGACGTCGGTAATAATGTATTGATTTTTAAGTGCCCTTTTAAAGACGCTTTCGCGGTAGCCAAATTGGCACTGTTCTTTGTTGAAGGTATGAATTTCGCCGCTTTCTAAATGATATGCACTGAGCTCGTGAAAGACATCTTTGATTTCTACGCCATAAGCACCAATATTTTGCATGGGGCTCGCGCCGACAGAACCTGGAATGAGCGAAAGGTTTTCCAGGCCTCCCCAATTTTGTGCGATACAATGCAGCACAAACGCGTGCCAGACTTCGCCAGCACCTGCTTTGACGTAAATCGTGTTGGGATCTTCGTTGACCACTTCGATTCCTTTGATCTCGTTGCGCAAAACAAGTCCATCAAAATCTTCGGTGAAAAGCATATTGCTGCCACCACCCAATATAAGAAGGGCGCCATGCGTATTATTTGCCAAGCAAGCTTTTAATTCTTGAATGGTCGAAAACGACGCAAAATGCTTGGCCTTGACATCGATTCCGAAGGTATTGTATGGCTTTAGGCTGTAGTTGTGCTCCATTTGTAGCCCAAAGTTAGAAATATTGTTTTGAAGTGAATATTTACGGCCTAAAATAACCTTCATCTTCAGGCTTGATCCAATAAAACCAGTCGTAATAGGCAAGGTGATGGCTTTTGATAAAGCCTAATTTTCGTTTGGGGTAATTCGAAGGAATAAATACACGACCACCTTTGGTTTGGGCTGGTAGTTGTTCAATTCCTTTTACGGCACTTTGGGGGGCAATGCCGTCTTGTAGAAAAATAGCATCAGATAAGTTGTCGTCGGCACGGGCTCCATATTGCCACACCTCTTCGAAAAGCGACCAATCGCGTCCTTGTACACTAGCGCTTTCGGGCGAGAGGATCAATACTTTTCCAAAATCAACAAAGCCTGTAAGCTCGTCGATCATTCCTAACATGTATGCATAACCCATGCTGTGACAAACAAAATGGACTTTACAAGGTCCTTTTCCTTTGAGTTCATTCTTCAGTGCAATGCCAGCTAAACTGCCGTTTTCAACGCGTTTTTGAAAGCCGCTTTCGTTGATTTTTTTGTTGAGTACCCAATGGCTTTCTTTTCGAAGCCAGCAAAACCTTGAAAATAAATAGGAGCGAACTGCTTTTGACATTTTTCGGTGGGTGGAGGTACTCAAGGGATGGTGTGCATCGAAGTAAATGACATTGCAATTGGGAAAGCGTTTTTGAATGCTGTCGTCGAGTTTATACCAATAACCTGTTGGGTCTTTGAAATGAAGTTGATTGTCGGGCAGCTCTTGGTCGTACTTAGGGCCGCGGTAGCCATTGATAAATACGATGTAATCTTGACTCATGGCCGCTGTATAGAAGAAGATAAATAATCCAAAGAAAAACGCCTTATTTGCCATATTGATAGAAGATGCCACCGGCAAAAGCAGTCCAGTAACACGCTTTTTGTTGGCATGCTTTTAAGCCTGCGTTGACCCAAGAGTTACAAGTGAAAAAGAGGCTGTAGCGCCCGGTTGCAGCGTAATAGGCGTCATTGCCCGTAACCACACCCGGCATGGTTGCCTTAATGAATTTGGATTTCCCTTTATTGTTTCTATCGAGTGTTTTTTCAATGTAGTGCACCAATTTGGCGTATTGCCGAGGGGTGAGGTGTAAGCTGATGTTTGGGCGATCGTCGAGTAGTTGTTGGTAGTAGGTGGCGTGAATGGCTGATGGCCCGAGGCCAAATGGAACGGTGAGTGCTGTTTTGATTGTTAAATCGGCCCATGTGGGGGTATTCATGTAAAAGGTTTTGTCTCCCCAGCCTATAGAAATGAGTTTGCTGAGACTGTCTTTGAAGCCAGTGTTGCTTAGTGGGAATTCTGTGCGCCAATCTTTGATGTCGTTACGAACGGGAAGTATAAAATCGGTGTGCACACCTGATTTCATGAGGTAAATTTGGATGGTAGCCCCTTTGTTACTTTGACCTTTTACCGAAATGCGGGAAAGGACAAACGTGCAAAGGACATAAATGAGGATGGCAGATCCGAGAAAGGTGAAGAAATAGCCCGCTGTTTTTTTGGCCCGCTTGAGTGAATTGCGGACCTTGCGCGTTTGGTACCAATGTAATTTGCGTTTTTTTTCCTTCATATGTGCATAACAAAGTTAAACTTTCTGAGCAATTTGTGGCACGAGTGTTTATTTTTGTAACTCGTTAAAATTACGGATATGCGCTTTCTTTTTCTACTATTGTCGTCGCTATGCATGGGCATCGTTTGGTCCCAAGATGCTAATAAAGCTGCTGCCTCTGCGCAAAAATATGCAGAGGTGCTCTACAATATTGAGCGTTTCTACGTCGATTCGCCAGATGCACCTGCACTTACAGAAACAGCTATTGTAGCCATGTTAGAGGCGCTAGACCCGCATTCAACTTATATTCCAAAAGAAGATCTAGACGACGCCCAAATGACCATCAACGGCAGTTTTGTCGGAATTGGCGTGCGTTTTCAACTCATGAAAGACACCATTAGCGTTGTGGCTACCATTCCCGGCGGCCCTTCTGAAAAACTTGGCATATTACCGGGCGACCAAATTGTGCAAGTAGATGGCGAAAGTGTCGCAGGAATTGGCATCAAAAACGACCAAGTTCGTCAAAAACTCATGGGCGACCTCGGCACCAAAGTCAAAGTAACTGTCAATCGCAAAGGTAAGCTGATCGATTTCAATATTACCCGCGATAAAATCCCTGTATTCTCTGTAGATGCCGCCTACATGATCGATAAAGAAATTGGCTACATCAAATTAAATAGTTTTTCAAAAACAACCGTTCAAGAAGTACAAAATGCGCTTGTAAGCCTCAAAGCACAAGGCATGAAAAGCCTTATTTTTGATTTGCAAGGCAATGGTGGAGGTTTGCTGGATGCCGCGCACAAACTCGCCGACGAATTTCTATCCGGAGACAAACTCATTGTTTATTCAGAGGGCCGAGCTCAACCCCGCAATGACCTCAAAGCAGGCAAAAAGGGCCTCTTTGAAGACGGCCAATTGATCATTCTAACCGACGAATACGCAGCAAGCGCCAGTGAAATTCTATCGGGTGCCGTTCAAGATTGGGATCGCGGCTTAATTGTCGGACGCCGCACCTACGGAAAAGGTCTCGTTCAGCGTCCTATGCCATTGAGCGACGGCTCCGAGATGCGCCTCACCATTGCCAGGTATTACACGCCAACGGGCCGTCATATTCAAAAACCGTATCAAGATACCGAAACCTATCGCAAAGACTTGAACCAGCGCTATTTAAATGGTGAGTTTTTCTTAAAAGACTCGATCAAAATGCCAGATTCGCTCATGTATCAAACACTCAAAACCAAGCGCACGGTTTACGGCGGAGGCGGTATTATGCCCGATGTTTTTGTTCCTTTAGATACTGCCGAAATTACCACCTATTTTTCCAAACTCATTCAGGGTGGTCATGTCAATAGCTTCGCCTTCAACTACATCAACACCAACAGAGCAGCATTGAAAGCGCAATATCCTGACATTAAATCGTTCAAAACGAATTTCACTTGTGACCAAGCATTTATGGATGCTTTTTTTGCCTATGTCAGCAAAGAGGACCCAAAATTGGAATTTGATGCCGCAGCTTATGCCACAAGCGAAAAACTCATTCAGTTGCGTTTGAAATCCGTGTTGGCCCAAGACCTCTGGGGGACCAACGAAATGTTTCAGGTTTACAACGAAACCAACGAAATCTTACAAGAAGCCATTAAAGTATTGCAAACCAAACAATACACGAATTACCAACTCGATAAATAAACCATATGTCAGACGATAAAAAAATCATTTTCTCTATGGTTGGGGTCTCTAAAACGACACCTCAAGGAAAACAAATCATCAAAAATATTTACCTCTCCTTCTTTTACGGTGCCAAAATTGGCATCATCGGTCTCAACGGCTCAGGGAAGTCAACGGTCATGAAAATCATTGCGGGCCTCGATAAATCCTTCCAAGGAGAGGTGGTGTTTTCTCCGGGCTATACCGTGGGTTACTTACCCCAAGAGCCTGAACTCGACCCTACCAAAACTGTTCGTGACATCGTCCTTGAAGGTGCACAAGAAATTGTCGATGTCTTGGCCGAATACGAAGAAATCAACAATGCTTTTATGGACGAAGAAGTGATGACCGATCCCGATAAAATGGACAAACTCATTGCGCGTCAAGGAGAAGTTCAGGATAAAATCGATGCGCTAGATGCTTGGGAGCTCGACACCAAAATCGAAAGAGCCATGGATGCCTTGCGTTGTCCGCCAGATGACCAACTCATTAGTACGCTCTCTGGTGGTGAGCGTCGCCGAGTTGCGCTTTGCCGTTTGCTTTTGCAAAACCCAGATATCTTGTTGCTAGATGAACCTACCAACCACTTAGATGCGGAGTCTATCGACTGGCTAGAACAACACCTCCAGCAATATAAAGGCACTGTCATTGCTGTTACCCACGACCGCTACTTCCTCGATAATGTAGCCGGCTGGATCCTCGAATTAGATCGTGGAGAAGGGATTCCATGGAAAGGAAATTACACCTCATGGCTCGAGCAAAAAGGAAAACGCCTTCAAGAGGAAGAAAAAACAGAATCAAAGCGTCAGAAAATGTTGGCCCGCGAACTCGAGTGGGTGCGCATGAACCCCAAAGCTCGTCAGGCCAAGAGCAAGGCACGATTACAGAACTACGACAAAATGCTTTCCGAAGACGCCCGCGAAAAAGAAGCAAAACTCGAGATGCCTATTCCGAATGGGCCGCGCTTGGGCAACAACGTCATCGATGCTGTACACGTCGCCAAAGCATTCGGTGATAAACTCCTCTACGACGACCTCAATTTTAAATTACCGCCAGCAGGAATTGTGGGAATTATTGGACCGAACGGAGCCGGTAAAACGACTATTTTCAAAATGATCATGGCTGAATTAGCACCCGACAAAGGTGAGTTTACTGTAGGAGATACCGTCAAAATCGGCTACGTTGATCAAAGTCACAAGGATATCCATCCCGAAAAAACAGTCTTTGATGTGGTCTCTAATGGCCTCGAATACGTCGAGGTGGGCAATCAAAAAATCAATTCTAGGGCTTATCTGTCTAAATTCAATTTCAATGGTTCTGATCAGAATAAAAAGGTAGGTATCCTCTCTGGTGGGGAGCGCAACCGCTTGCATTTAGCCATGACGCTCAAAACCGAAGCCAACGTGCTCCTTTTAGATGAGCCCACCAACGACATCGATGTCAATACACTTCGCGCCCTAGAAGAAGGTATCGAGAACTTCGCGGGCTGTGCAGTAGTGATTTCCCACGACCGCTGGTTTTTAGACCGCATCTGTACGCACATCTTGGCGTTTGAAGGAGATTCACAAGTGTATTGGTTCGAAGGATCTTATTCCGAGTACGAAGAAAACCGCAAAAAACGCCTTGGCGATGCCGGTCCTAAGCGCATCCGTTACAGAAGTTTGAGTTAATGACAACTCCGTTGTTTCCAACGGGAATCTGTTTTTAGAATAGAATCGTTTTCCGAGAGATTGTTTTTTTGATCGGCTTGTAACTTTAGTTCACTTAAATCAGGCTGCCCAGCATCTACCCATGCCGTGTACCACACACTACTCACCATTAAAATGGCGGCACGCAGTCTGCGTTCAACCATTCCGTTGAGGCTTTTGTGATAAGCTTCGCAGAATTTTCGAGAGTAGACTTTTGTGAGGGTGCTGCCGCGCTGTTCGTAGCTGTATTTTTCTGCTAAACCAATTTCATGGCTCACTTTTTTTTCGAATTGGAGTACAGAGTCGAGGGCGGCATGCGAAGCGCGCACCGCAGCCCAGATTTCTTTTTGGACGGATGGCAAGTAGTAAGCCCTGCCAATCCAATAATTGTAATTTTCTGCCTGTAGCTCGATTAATCGGCTCTCCCAGAGGCCGTGAATGCCATATTGATTGGTGAGCTGCCCATTGTAGTTTTCTGTGGTGTGCAGCGGTACATGTGCATCGGCAATGTAATGCCCAATTTCTGCAGCGTATTTCAGAATGCGTGTCAGGTCTTGTGTTTCGAAAGCTTTTTGCAAGCGGTATTTCATGCGCACCACATGCCAAGGTACAATACCATAAGCTTGAAGGGTATCTTCCGAGTGGCAATCTATCGCCTCTTGCCAGTTTTGTGGTAAGTTCCAAAAAGGATCTTGACCTTTTGAATAATAATGATCAAGGTCGATGTAATGTCTTGTAGCTTCTTCGGCAAGGGCATAGCGCCGTTGATCAGGCGCCACTGATTGACTCACGAGATAGGGGAGGTGTTGGATGAAGATGGCCTGAAGCTCAGAAGGCAGCAAATAAACCGCAAATTCATTGATCCGCTGGTGACCAGCAAAGCCCCATTGGCTATTGAGCTTGGTTTGATTTTGAGTAAAGAG